>Ga0316601_100002029_pt1 | contig 10274 bp, 5 predicted proteins | sample OWC_soil_day5_no_FD_207663 | JGI IMG/M metagenome (GOLD analysis project Ga0316601, IMG submission 207663) | Wetland soil microbial communities from Old Woman Creek delta, Ohio, United States - OWC_soil_day5_noCT | ecosystem: Environmental > Terrestrial > Soil > Wetlands | place: USA: Ohio...
ATTGCGCATCGCTCTTTCGCCTTTCGCGGCCTTCCCCGTTTCCTATCCCCTGTCACCGATCCCCAGCGCCCCATGCACCCGCTGCATCACCGCGACGGCAGCGCGGCAGTCAGCCTCCGTGATGCCGTCGTGGGTCACCAAACGCAGCCGGCCTCCGCCGAAATTCGAGACGAGCACGCCTTCCCGCTCGAGCGCCTCTTCGAAGCGCTCCGCGGCCGCCGCGCCCGGCAGCCGGAAGATGACGATGTTGGTGTCCACCTCCGGCGGATCGAGGGCCACGCCAGCCAGCGCCGCAATGCCGTCCGCGAGGATGCGTGCGTTGCGGTGATCGTCGGCCAGGCGGCTCACCATCTCGGTCAGCGCGATGATGCCTGGCGCCGCGATCACGCCGGCCTGGCGCATGCCGCCGCCGAGGATCTTGCGCATGCGCCGAGCCTCGTCCACGAACGCGGCCGGGCCGCAGATGAGCGATCCGACCGGCGCGGAGAGGCCCTTCGACAGGCACAACTGGACCGACGAGACGTGCCGCGTCCAGTCGGTGATCGGGCGCGCCGCCGCCACGGCGGCATTGAAGAGCCGTGCGCCGTCCAGGTGCACCGGCAGCCCGTGCTCGGCGGCCAGCGCGGCGACCTCGGCGAAGTACTCGGGCGAGAGGATGCGGCCGCCGCAGCGATTGTGCGTGTTCTCGAGGCAGATCACGCCCGGCCTGGTGTAGTGGTAGAAGTGGTAGTTGTGCGCCGGCAGGTGGATGGCCGCCCGCAGCGCATCCAGGGGCAGCGTGCCGTCCGCGTCGGTCCGGACGGGGCGGAACACCAGCCCGCCCAGCGCCGATGCCCCGCCGTTCTCGTAGTGGTAGATGTGCGACTCGTCACCGAGGATGACGTCGCGTCCGCGCCCGCAGTGCGCGAGCAGCGACGCGAGGTTGCCCATCGTGCCGCTGGCCACGAACAGCGCGGCCTCCTTGCCGGCGACATCGGCCGCGAGCGTTTCCAGGCGGTTGACCGTCGGGTCGTCGCCGAACACGTCGTCGCCCACGTCTGCCGCCGCCATGGCCTGGCGCATGGCGTGCGTGGGGGCCGTGACCGTGTCACTGCGGAGATCGATGCGCATGAGTCCTCCCCGGGCGGGAACCGTGCGTCGCATTCCGCCTGCGCGGCAGGCACGGGCTGCGGCGCCCCATCATACGTCACGCGCACGAGGGCGGTGAACGGCGGTCCGCCGGCCCGGGCGGCCGGCGGGTGTGCCAGAATGGGCCGCCCGAGTTCAGCGGGATCTGCCGATGACGCCACTGGTCCGATGTCTCACGCCTGCTGCCCTCGCCTGCCTGCTGGCCTGGGCCTCGACGGAGAACGCGCCGCGCGCTGCCGCCCAGCGGCCGCAGGAGCCTGCTGAGCCGCCGGTGATCACCGTGCCCGCCGGCGCGGCGGCCATCGAGCAGACGGCGCAGGGTGAGCGGCCGCCGGCGGTCGTCGCCGAGCGTTTCGACGGCCTCGGCGCGGGCTTCGAAGGCCCGCAGGGCTCGGCGTCGTTCCGCAACCCGTCGGACAACAGCCTCGCCGTCGGTCCCGATCACATCGTGCAGACCGTGAACTCGAAGATGGCCATCTTCACGAAGAAGGGCCGGACATTCGGCGAGAGCGGGCGCGTGCTCTACGGGCCCGTCAACACGAACCACGTGTTCAACGGTTTCGGCGGCACGTGCGAGACAACGAACAACGGCGATGCGGTGGTCCGGTACGACCAGCTCGCGGACCGCTGGTTGATCGTGATGCCGATCTTCAGGCGGGCCGGGGAGAGGCCGGACCAGCCTGCGGACTGGACCGAGGAAGGGCGCGTGTATCTCAGCCCGCCGGGGCGCCCGGAACAGCCCGGGCCTGCCGCCATGCTCGCGGCGCCCTCCGCCCCGGTGGAGGCGCCGGCCGGTGGCGCTGCCCCGCGGCCGGTCCAGGGACAGGGCCAGACGCCGCCGCGGGGGCCCTATGCGATGTGCTACGCCGTGAGCACCGGGCCGGATCCCTTCGGGCCGTACTACCGGTACGAGTTCCTGCGGCCGCTGTTCCCCGACTATCCGCGGCCGGCCGTCTGGCCCGACGGCTACTACGTGCCCACGAGCACCGGCGACGATCCGATTTCCGCCACGATCACGACCCAGAAGCACGCGTGCGTGGTCGATCGCGCGAAGATGCTCCGCGGAGAGCCGGCCACCGAGCAGTGCATCCTCATGAACAACGTCGGGTTCCTGAACAACGCCGACGTCGATGGCAGGTCCGCGCCGCCGGCGGGCGCACCGAACGTCATGATGGCGACCGGCGGCATGCAGCTGCGGAAGCAGTTCGAGGCGGCCCACGTCGACGTCTGGCAGTTCCGCGTCGACTGGGCCGACCCGTCGAAGACCGGCATCACCGGTCCCGCGCGGATTCCCGTGGCGCCGTACCGGTATCTCTGCGACGGGCAGCTGTCGAACTGCGTGCCGCAGCCGGGCACCGAACGCCGCCTCGACGCCCAGGGCGACAAGATCATGCCGCGCCTCGTGTACCGCCGGACAGGCGGGCGGGAATCCATCGTGGCCGTCCACTCGGTGAACACGGCTGCGGGCGCCGGCGGGGTGCGCTGGTACGAGTTCCGGATCGACCCGCAGCGCCGCGTCAGCCTGTTCCAGCAGGGCACGTACGCGCCGGACGGGTCCTTCCGCTGGATGGCCAGTCCGGCGATGGATGCGCGCGGCAACATCGGCATTGGATACTCCTTCGGGGGCACGCCGCACTTCCCGGGCCAGCGGTTCGCGGCGCGCCTGGCCGACGATCCGCCCGGCCGGTTGACGCTGAAGGAGGCCGTGCTCGCCGAGGGCGAGGCGTTCCAGCCGGCGATGCGCTGGCAGGACTACACGCAGACCGCGATGGACCCAACCGACGACTGCACGATCTGGTACGCCGGCGACTACCTGCGAAAGGACGAGACCGCCTATTCGACGAAGATCGGCGCGTTCCATCTGCCGGGCTGCGCGGCAGGACGGGCGGCGACGCCTCCGCCGCCGCGCCCGCCCGCTCCGGCCGAACCCACGCAGGCCGACATCCTCCGCGGGGCCTACGGCCGGTACAGGTCGAATAACGATCTCCTGTCGTACGACCTCGACATCCGCGTCGATCCGGCGAAGAAGTTCGTCAGCGGCACGAACACGATCCGGTTCCGCATGCTGAGGGACGACTCGCGGATCCAGGTCGATCTCGCAGCGAACCTGAGCGTCGACGGGATCACGCTCGGCACGCGCGAGCTCAGGTACGAGCGCCAGTTCGGCGCCGTCTTCGTCGACTTCCCGGAGCGCCTGAAGAAGGGCCGGGTCTATGAGATCGCGTTCAGGTATTCCGGACATCCGGCGGAAAGCGGCCGGTTCGGCGGCATGGCGTTCCGCACAGACCAGGCCGGGCGCCCGTGGATCCACACCGCCTGCCAGCACGTGGGCGCGAGCGTCTGGTGGCCGAACAAGGACCAGTACCGCGACGAGGTCGAGCAGATGTTCCTGCGCGTCGCGATTCCCGGCGATCTCGTCGACGTGTCGAACGGGAGGTTCCTCGGCAGGACCCTCCTGGGCGACGGCTATGCCCGGTGGGACTGGCACATCCAGTACCCCATCAACAGCTACAGCGTGTCGCTGAACATCGGGCACTACGCGCACTTCGCCGACGAGGTCGACGGCCAGACACTCGACTTCTACTGCCTGCCCGAGAACCTGGAGAAAGCCCGGGCGCAGTTCGTCCAGGCCAAGACCATGATGCAGGCGTTCCAGGAGCATCTCGGCCCCTACCCGTTCCGGAACGACGGCTACAAGCTGATCGAGGTGCCCTATTCGGGCATGGAGCACCAGAGCGCGGTGACGTACGGCAACCGCTTCGCCAATGGGTACCTGGGACGCGACTGGACCGGCGTGGGCATCAGTACCAAGTTCGACTTCATCATCGTCCACGAGAGCGCGCACGAGTGGTTCGGCAACGCGATCACCGCGAGCGACGTCTGCGACGAGTGGATCCACGAGGCCTGGGGCACCTGGGCCGAGGGCGTGTACGTCGAGCACGTGTTCGGCAAGGCCGACGCCATCACGTACCTCAACGGGTACAAGAGCAAGGTGCGGAACCGCGAGCCGATCGTGCCGCCGTGCGGCGTCAACCGCGTGCCGCCGCAGGACATGTACTTCAAGGGCGCCCTCTTCATCAACACGCTGCGGTCGATCGTGGACGACGACGATCGGTGGTGGCGGGTCGTGCGCGCCTTCTTCGACCGGTACAAGTACAAGACGATCGCGACGGCCGATGTGGTCAGGTTCGTCAGCCAGCGGACAGGCAGGGCCCTGACGCCGGTTTTCGAGCAGTACCTGCGGCACGCGGCGATCCCGGTGCTCGAACTGCGTTTCCCCGAGGAAGGCGGGACCGTGTCCTACCGCTGGAGGGCGGACGCGCCCGGGTTTGCGATGCCCGTGAAGGTGGGCTCGAAGGGCGCCTGGCAGACCATCCGGCCGACCGCCGAGTGGCAGACGATGCGGACCGCCTTGACGAAGGACCAGTTCGACGTCGCCACCGACCTCTTCTACGTCGCCGTCGAAAAGGGGTCAGGCACCATTTCCCGTTAATGAGACGCTAATGAGAAATAGTGCCTGACCCCAATTCAGGCGGCGGTGTACACGACCTCGCCGGCGGCCATCGTCATCTGCACCGTCAGGTCCGGCGAGAGCAGGACCATGTCGGCCGCGAAGCCCGGCTCGATGCGGCCCCGCTCCCTCTCGAGCCCCAGCAGCCTGGCGGGGGTCGTCGTCATCGTCTCGAGCGCCTCGCCCAGCGAGCACCCCGTGATCCCGATGAGGTTGCGCAGCGCCTGGTCGAGTTCGAGGATGCTCCCGGCGAGCGTGCCGTCGGGCAGCCGGCAGCTGGTCGCGTCGACGATGACGTCGTAGTCGCCGAGGCGGTGCGTGCCGGGCGGCATCCCGAGCGCGGCCATGGCGTCGGTGACGAGGCTCATCCGCTTCGGGCCGAGCGCCCGCCAGACGACGGCGATGATCGATCGGTGCGTATGGATGCCGTCGGCGATGAACCCGACCGTCATCCGCTGATCCGCCAGCAGCGCGCCCGGCAGGCCCGGGTCGCGATGGCCCAGCGCCGGCATGGCGTTGAACAGGTGCGTGCCGTATCTCGCGCCGGCGTCGAAGCCCGCAACGGCCTCGTCGTACGTGGCCATCGAGTGGCCGGTGCTCACCACCACGCCGCGCGAGGTGAGCGCCTTGATGACGTCCAGCGCGCCCGGGTTCTCGGGCGCCATCGTCACCAGGCGAACGCCCGAGGCCGGCGACCAGTCGGCCACGGCCTCGGCGGTCGGCAGGCGGAGGTACTGCTGGTTGTGCGCACCCTTCTTCTTCGGGTTGAGGAACGGCCCCTCCACGTGCAGGCCCAGCGGCTCGGCACCACGGGCGTCCGCCGGCCGGCCGCCCGTCAGGATGCGCATGCCGCCGGCCACCTGTTCAAGGGGCGACGTGATGATCGTCGGCAGGAACGCGGTGACGCCGTAGCGCGGCAGCCCGGCGGCCACCTGCCAGATCGCCGACGGGTCGGCCGTGAAGTCGTGGCCGAACGCGCCGTTCAGCTGGAGGTCGATGAACCCCGGCACGAGGATGCGTCCGCCGGCGTCAATCCGCTGCACACCGGAGGCGACCGGTGCGCCGGCGCCCGTGCCGACGGCGGCGATGCGACCGCCGTCCACGGTGACCGACCCGCGCTCGATGACGCGGTCGGGCGTGTGAATCGTGGCGTTGGCAATCGTCAGCATCGTCCGTCCTCCGATCTCACGTCCGGGCGATCGCCGGCAGGCTGGCCGCGGCGATCGACTGGCCGACGCGCCGGCTCTTCTCGTCGGGCAGCTGGATGTTGGCGCGCGAGGCGACGTCGGGGAACTCGGATTCGAGCACCGCCTTCGCGCCGTCCAGGATGATGTCGCCCCCGCGGCCCGACGTGACGCGGCCGAGAATCAGCACGTGGCGGAGGTCGTAGAAATCGGCGTAGTGGGCGATGCCGTAGCCCAGGTACACGCCGATGCTCTCCCAGATCTTCCTGGCGCCGTCGTGTCCGGCTTCGAGCGCGCGCTGGACGTGTCTGAGCATCTCGGCCTTCGTGGCCCCGGAAGGCAGCGCAATGCCGGCCGCGGGCGCATGCCTGAAGACGCATTGCTGCGAGAAGTAGAGCGCCCCGACTCCGGCGTCGCCCGACCACTCGTCGACGGCCGCCGCGGGATTGTAGTCCACCGGCGCGAAGGCCAGCTCGTTCAGCCACCCGGTGATGGCGCCCCCGGGGTCCACGTAGCCCGCGGCCTCGCTCGATCCCATCGCGATGCCCAGCACGGCGTTGTCGTCGAGGCTCATGGCGCCGGCCAGCGCCGTCACGTCGCCGTCGTTGGCCACGTCGAGCGGCACGCCGAACTCGTCGCGGAAGCGCAGGAACATCTCGCGGATCTCGCCGAAGCGATCCGCCGGGATGCCGCGGAAAAGCGACGCCACCATCGGCCGGTTGTCGACGATGACGCCGGCGGAGCTGCCGCCGATGGCGTCGAGACGCGGCATCTTCGCCTTCGCGAGGTTCAGCGCCTCGCGGATCTTCGACTGGTGATACGCCGGGTCGGTCTGCTCCACCGGCTCCCACACGATCTCCTCGCTGAAGATCGCCTCGCCGTCGACAACGGCCGACACCTTGAGGTCGGAGGCGCCGAGATCGAAGCCGATCCGGCAGCCGTCGAGGTGGCGGCCGAGATGCTGCCCCGCCTCGCGGGGCGCCGGCACGACCTGGGCCGCACAACCCGTCACCTTGAACGGGCGCCCGTGCACCTGCTCGCCCATGAAGTGATAGTCGAACCTGCGGTCGCCGTCAGAGGAATACACCCGGCGGATGTGCTCCCCGACCGACGCCGGGCCGCCAACGAACACGCGCCACCCGCCGCGCGCCCAGAGCAGGAACTTCACCAGGCGTTCGGCATACACGAGGTTGGCATCGGCCCGCGGATGGCCGTCCGGGAACGCCACCGTGTCGTAGCGCGACAGCGACCCGTCGAGCCGTTCGAGGCCGATGACCAGCGGCACGCCCGCGCCGGACGCCGCCACTTCCTCCCGGAACGCGCGGTTCGCGAGAACGGCCGGCCTGAACTCCGGTTCGAGCGGGGGGACGTACTTCGGGGCAATCAAGCGGAATCCACCTGCCATATTCAACCTCTGGGGGACGAACAATCAGCGTCGTGTCCCGCGTCGCCCGGCCGGGCAGCGGGGATTGGCGTCATGTTACTCCGAGACCCCCCGGCGGGTCCTGGTGTAGACTCGATGAGGCTCCTCTGATCGCTGATGACGTTAGCCGCCGGCGCCCGTCTGGGCCTCTATGAGATCGTCTCTCCGCTTGGCTCAGGCGGCCCGCCTCCGCTCGCCTCGGCGTTGACGCGCGAGCTACGGCGAGGTCTCGCCGCAGCCCAGCAGAGGCCCCGACCGTGATCCAGAGGATCCTCGGTTCGTATGAGGTCGTGGGCAAGCTGGGCGAAGGCGGCATGGGTGAGGTCTATCGCGCCCGCGACACGAAGCTGAATCGCGACGTCGCGATCAAGCTCCTGCCCGACCTCGTCGCCCACGATGCCGACCGGGTGGCCCGCTTCACGCGCGAAGCGCAGACGCTCGCCGCGCTGAATCACCCGAACATCGCGCAGATCTACGGCATCGTCGAGGCGCCGGCCTCGCCGGAGACCGGAGCCAGCGGCGGGCACGTTCACGCCCTCTGCATGGAACTGGTCGAGGGCGAGAATCTCTCGGCGATCATGGCGCGCGGCGTCCTTCATCTCGCCGACGTGCTGCCGGTTGCGCGGCAGATCGCCGAGGCACTCGAGGCCGCGCACGAGCATGGCATCATCCATCGCGACCTGAAGCCCGCCAACATCATGGTCCGCGGCGACGGTACCGTGAAAGTGCTCGACTTCGGCCTCGCCAAGGCCACGGACCCGACGAACGCGTCTTCGGCGGGCGATGCCGCGACCTCCCCGACCCTGACCATGCACGCCACCAGGATGGGCCTCGTCCTCGGCACCGCCGCGTACATGGCTCCCGAGCAGGCCCGTGGCAAGAGCGTGGACAAGCGCGCCGACGTCTGGGCCTTCGGCGTCGTCCTGTACGAGATGCTGACGGGCCGGCGCGCGTTCGAGGGCGAGGAGTCGTCGGACCTGCTGGCCGCGGTGCTGCGGCAGGACATCCAGTGGACCGCGCTGCCGCCCGGCACGCCGCCCCGGCTCCGCCACCTGCTCGAGCGGTGCCTCGAGCGCGATCCGAGATCGCGGCTGCGCGACATCGGCGAGGCCCGCGTGACGCTGGCCGCGCTCGAGCGCGGCGGCGCCGACGTGACGCGCACCGCGGGGCCCGAGCCCGCCTCGCAGCGGCCGCGCCGCCGCGAGGCGGCCGCCTGGACCGCGGCCGCCCTGGCGCTGGTGGCAGCGGGCGCGGTCGTCCTGTCCAGGCCGTCCGCGAGGCCGGCGCAGCCCCGGGTCATCCGCGCGACGCTGCCCCTCCCGGCCGGCATCTCGATCGAACTCGACGGCGAGCGATCCGGCATGCCCTCGCTGTCGCCGGACGGCGGGCGCATCGCCTTCGGCGCCCGCGAGGGCGCCGGCCCGATGCGGATCTGGGTCCTCGACCTCGCGTCCGGCGTGACCAGGCCCGTCACCGGCACGGAGGGCGGTCACCGGCCTTTCTGGTCGCCCGACGGGAAGACCATCGGCTTCTTCACCTGGGGATCGCTGTCCACCGTCCCGGCCGACGGCGGCGCGGTGCGCCGCCTGGCCGTCGCGCGCGACGCGCGGGGCGGAACGTGGAGCCCCAACGGCACGATCCTCTACGCCCCCTTCCAGCGAGGCCCGCTGTTTGCCGTCTCCGAGCGTGGAGGGAACGCCACGGCAGCTACCGAGACCGGGAAGGACATCGAGGGTACCCATCGGTTCCCGCAGTTCCTGCCGGACGGCGAGCACTTCCTCTACCTCGACCGTCCCGCCTCCTATGGGCCGCAAGCGGGTTCAGCGGTCGTGATCGCACGCCTCGGGTCCGCCGCGAAGGTCGCGAGGATTGTCGAGCACGCCACCAACGCGGTCTATGCCGACAAACACCTGCTGTATGTCCGCGACGGCGCGCTCGTGGCGCAGCCGTTCGACCCGGTTCAGCACCGGTTGAGCGGCGAGCCTGCGGTCCTCGTGAGCGACCTGCTCTTCAACCGGCGGTTCAGCTACGGCGTGTTCTCGGCGAGCGGCTCCGGCCTCCTCGTCTTCGAGACCGGGCGCCAGACGGACCTGTCGCAGTTGGTGTGGCGCGATCGGGCGGGGCGACGCCTCGGCGAGCTGGGCTCGCCCGGAGTCCTCTCCGGCTTCGGCGGGCTGGCCCTGTCGAGGGACGGCCGATGGGCGGCGACGACGCGCGTCGACGAGAGCACGACCGAGGCGGACGTCTGGCTCTACGACCTCGCGCGTGGCAGCGAGAGCCGCCTCGTGCGGAAGGGCGACGAAGGGGAGCCCGTGTTCGCCGCCGACAGCCGCGCGCTATACGTATCGTCTTCCGACGGGCACACGTCGATGATCGTGCGGCGCAACCTGGACAGCGGATCGGAAGCGGTGCTCGTCACGGATTCCACCGGCGTCTACCTCACCCCGGCGGCCTCCGTGGACGGCGGGGCCATGATGCTCTACACCAGAGTCATGCTGGACGGAGGCAGCGATCTGCTGATCCGGCCGATCTCGGGCGCAAGCGAGGCGCGCACGATCGTCGGCACACCGGCGGACGACCGCTACGCGCAGATCTCCCCGGATGGCCGGTGGATGGCCTGGGCCTCGGACGAATCGGGACGGTACGAGGTCTACGTCGCGCCGTTTCCCGAGGGCGGCGGCTCCCGCTTCCAGGTGTCGCGCGACGGCGGCATCCAGCCGCGCTGGAACCCGAAGGGCGGCGAACTGTTCTTCAAGACACCGCAGAACATGCTGATCGCGGTCTCCGTCGGTGCGTCTTCCGGCACCTTTGCCGTCGGCACGCCGGTCTCCCTCTTCCCGATCGTCGAGTTCACCGGCTGGACGTACGCGGTCGCGGCCGACGGCGCGCGCTTCCTGGTCCGAGAGCCGCTGGCTGAGCGCGACGCGTCGCCGTTGACGCTGCTCACCGACTGGCCGTCGCTGACGAGGCCCCGATGAGTCCTGTCCCTGGAACACCGTCCGACTGGTACGGCGTCACCGGTGCGCCC
>Ga0316601_100002030_pt1 | contig 10273 bp, 6 predicted proteins | sample OWC_soil_day5_no_FD_207663 | JGI IMG/M metagenome (GOLD analysis project Ga0316601, IMG submission 207663) | Wetland soil microbial communities from Old Woman Creek delta, Ohio, United States - OWC_soil_day5_noCT | ecosystem: Environmental > Terrestrial > Soil > Wetlands | place: USA: Ohio...
TGGCCGGGACAGCACAGCCAGTCGAACCAGCGGGTCGCGAGCGCGCTGTCATCGTCGCGGATCTCGTCGAGCACTTGCGGTGTCTCGCGGAGCAGTCGCGCGTGCTCATCCTCGTCGAACCTCGGTTCGGCGAGGATATCGGCGGCGAGATCGATCACCGCGTCGAGGTGCCGCGCGAGCGCGAGCCCGGACAGCGTGACGGCATCGCGCGAGACCCCGACGTCGAGAGCGGCGCCGAGGCTGTCGAGGGTCTCGTCGAGCTCGGCACGGTCTCGGCGGCCCGCGCCACGTCGCGCGAGCAAGGCCGCATGGCGGTGCAGGCCCTCGACGCCGCGAGGGTCGGCCGAAGCTCCGCCTCGGATCGCGACGTCGAACCAGACCAGCGGGGTGTCGACCGAGGGCTCGATGATCACGACGGGCGGCATCAACCCTCGCCGCCTTCGGCGCCGTCATCGTCGCCGTCAGTTTCGTCGTCGGGCTCGGGTTCGGCGATCACGATGGTTCGGCGGCTCGCGATCAACGTGCCGCGGAGGACGCGCGCAACGTCCTGGACCGTCACGGCGGCGAGCCGCTCCGCGAGCGCGGACACCTTGCGGAAGTCGCCAAGTGCGGTCTCGTAGTGGCCGAGCGCCTCAGCCTTGCCGTCGACATCGACGAGCGACGTCCAGAAGTCGGTCTCGGCGATCGCCTTGGCCTTCTCGACCTCGGCCTTCCCCGGCGGCTGGTCGACCATCTGCGCGAGCTCGCTGTCGATCACCGCGAGGATCTCGTCCGCGCGATGGCCGCGTGCCGCGGTGACCGCGAGGCGTAGCAGCGACGGATCGCGGAACGGCGTCAGCTGCGCGTCGACCGACGAGGCGAGCTCCTTCTCGATCACGAGCCGGCGATACAGCCGCGCAGACGGACACCCGGCGAGGATCGTCGCGATGATCTCGAGCACGGCCCAGTCGGGCTCGTCCTGGCCGGGCGCCTTGTAACCGATGAGCAGGCGATCGGTCGCGATCGGCTTGGGCGCGCGTACGACACGCTCGCGGGTCTGCTCCGGCTCGACGACGCGCACGACGTCGGGGAGCTGGGCTGCCTCGATCTTGCCGTAGCTGGTCGCGACCAGATCGAGCAGGGCCTGCTCGTCGAAGTCGCCAACGCACACGAGCGTGGCGTTGTTCGGGGCGTACCAGGTTCGGTAGAACGCGCGGATGTCGGGCAGCGACAGCGCCCTGATGTCCTCCATCCAGCCGATCGTGGGCCACCGGTACGGGTGCTGGGTGAACGCCTGCGCCATCAGCTGCTCGTCGAGCCAGCCGTCGACGTCATCCTCGACGCGCTCGCGGCGTTCGTTGGTCACGACGTCGCGCTCGGCCTCGACCGGGGTCGGCTCGAGCACGAGGTGTTGCATGCGCTCGGACTCGAGCCGGATCCCGAGCGCGAGATCGCGGGTCGGCAGCGAGAGCCGGTAGTACGTCCAATCCACCCAGGTCGCGGCGTTCGATTCGCCACCCGTGCGCTCGACCAGCCGATCGAACTCGCCGGGTGGCATCTTCTCGGTCTGACCGAACATCAGGTGCTCGAACAGGTGCGCCATGCCGGTCGCCCCCGGGCGCTCGTGGCGCGAGCCGACGCGATACCAGGTCTGCAGCGCGACGATCGGCGCACGCCGATCGATCGCGGTGATCAAGCCGAGCCCGTTACTGGCGAGACGATATCGCCGGGCCGTGACGCCACGGCCCGCGGGTGCCTCCGCCTCGAGCTGCCACGAGGACATGATCGCTGAGCTCGCGGTCGGCATCACAACGTTGATACCACGTCCGCGATCACGCGACGGCCGAGCGCCCGCGCGTCACGACGTGCGCTTCGATCTGGGAGGATCATGCGTGATCTCCGAGAAGTTTCGTGGTTGGCCGATCGCGGCCATGCGTCAGTGCGCGGGACCGAAGCTCGGCTCGATCGTGAGGTCCGCCGCGGCCGCGAGCTCACGCAGCGCGGGTGCACCGCGAAACAGCTCGCCAGGCGCGCGCATCCCGACGGGGCCGGCACCACGCGAGAGGAGCTGGCGTGCCGCCCACGCCGTCGCGACCGCGGTCACGCGATAAGGATCGAGTCCGCGCACCGTGACCTGTGCGGCCGAGAAGCCTCGCCGCGCTTGCGCGATCACCGCGAGCCGCGTGCCTGCATAGTCGGCATCCGGTGTGGCGTATGCCGCGAGCAGCTGCGAGGCCGCACGCGGGACCAGTGGCAACGCGGTGGCGAGCAGTCGCAGCAACGCGCCCGAGGCGGCGGTGCGTGTCGTCGAGAGATAGGTCGCCACGAGGTTGGCCGAGACGTGCCGCGGGACGGTCACCGCATCGCCGGCCGGATGACCCACCGCATCACGCTCGCCCCCGAGCGCCGCGCCCGCATTGACCCGACGGCGCTCGCCCGCGCGACCGGGCTCCCAGCGATCGCGCCGCCACACGACCGCACGGCCGCCGACCGCGCCGAACAGCGCGCGCTGGCTGCCGGCCGAGAGCACGAGGTCGTCGAACACGTAGCTGACGCAGACCTCGTCGAGCGGCCGATCCTCGGCGAGTCGCGGCGCCGGCGCGCTGCGAACTGCCGCACCCTCGAGCTCGCCGCCGCACAGGTGCGCCGTCGCCCATGCCGCCGCGAGATCGCCGATCATGCAATCGAGGCCCGCGCCCGGCAGCGCGACCAACCCCGCTCGCCGCGCCGTCGATTCGTGGCGTTCATAGAGCGACTGCAACACCTCCTGTTCGCCGCCGACATCGACGTAGTGCGCGCCCGCCGTGAGCGCGCCGACGAGCACCGGCGCCGCGGTCTCGCGCAGCGGTCCGGCGGCGTTGATGACGACCCGGGCCCCAGCGAACGCGCTGGCGAGCGCCGCGGCATCGCGGATCTCGGCGACGTGAGCACGGGCCTCGGCGAGTGCCGGTGGGCGCGCGGTGCGCGTCGTGATCGAGAACGGCACGCCCGCGGCGGCGAGCTCGCTGCAGATCCGGCGACCGACGAGGCCGCCCGCGCCGACCACGCAGATCTCAGGGGAGCGCATACCGGAGACCGAGCCGGATCGCGTGCTGGAACCGGCTGTAGTCGCCGGCGGCGGTGGAGATCGCGTAGCCGTTGCGCAGTGCCTCGCACGACCGCGACTCGTAGTTGAACCCGCTATCGATGCAGTCGAGCGCGAGCCGTGGATCGTAGGCACTGTCGTCGACCTGGACGCGCGCGAACGCCTGGAGGCCGTACGAGAGCTGGATGATCCAGCTCGAGTCTCGTCCGGGCCGGACCTGCGCGCCGAGATCGAGCGTGAACGAAGTTGGCGAGTTCGTCGACGGCGAGGTCTTGTTCGGCACCTGCGACGACGTCTCGAGCCCGAGCCGGCCGCCGAACCGAAGCCACCACAGGCGGTCGGCGCGCTCGCCGATGTCGAGCTGCTCGAGGCCCGCCCAGATCGCGAACGCGTCGTGCATCCCGCGCGCACGCAGCTGCCACTCGGGCACGTTCTGACCGCGAAACGAGCTGCCGTAGCCGCGCACGTCATACGCCTGCATCCGCGACAGGTCTTCCCATCGGCCACCGACATGGACCTCGAGGTCTGGCAGGATGTGCGCGCGAACCTCACCGTCGACGCTCGCCGGGTACGACACGTAGACGGTCGAGTCACCACGGATATGCTCGCCACCGTCGCGCGGGGCCTTGGTGACGTTCATCTCGCCGGCGAGCTCGGTCTGGATGCCGAAACCGGGCGTGTTGTGATACGCGATGCCGAGCCAGACGTCGCGCCACACCCGCGCGACGAACCCGAGGTTGCCGCGGAGGTTGTCCTTCGACAGCACGTTCGGCGACCGCACCGTGACGTCGTAGACCTCCGACGCGGCGGGGTTCTCGAGACCACACGGCGTGCCGCCACAGTCCGCGCGCCCAGGATCGAGCCCGGTGTCGCGTGCATACCTGAGCCGCAGCGACGTGATGTCGTCGGTGAGGCTGAAGCCGAAATAGATGCGGCTGGTCACCTTGAAGCTCGCGGCGATCGTCGACAGGTAGTTGCGCTGCCGGCTGCCGAGCGAGTGATAGCGGAGCGCGGGATCGTTCGGGAACATCTCCGGCGACGGCGAACGGATCTCGAACCCGAGCGTGGCGCGCTCGTAGGGGTGCCACACGAATGCGAGCGATCCACCCGGACCGAGCTCGAGGTCGCGCACCTGGTCGCCGGGAACCAGGCTATCGGTCGCGAGATCGATCGTCTTGCGGTCGATCCCGAACTGCTCGAGGACAGCGGTGACGGAGAGGTAGATCTCGTCGCGGCTGCCGAGGCCGATCGCCGCCGGGTTGAGGCTGATCGAGGTCGCGCTCGGGACCGTCGCGCCGGTGAACACGGCGCGGCCGACGGTGGAGTCCGAACGTGGCGAAGCGGCCGCGGTGCTGACCGCGCTCCACAAGATGAGGGTGAGGATCGGCCGGGTGGCCATCGCGCGAAACGTATCACCACGATAAGCTGCCGCCATGTTCGCGCGCGCCCTGAGGATCTTTCTTGTCACCCTGGCCCTGTCCTCCGCGGCGGGCTGCGAGAAGACCGATCACGACTCGATCGACAAGTGGACCCGGACCGAGAAGGGCCCGGGCAAGCTCAAGAGCGCGGTCGCCAGCGAGGAGCTCGATCCCGACCTGTCGGCGCACGCAGCGGCGAACATGATCAAGATGGGGCAGGAGGCCGACGTCCGCAACATGATCGAGACGATGTCGCCGGGCCGGCGCACGGCGCTGATCGGCAAGCTTGCCCCTCGGCTGTGGGACATCGCGCGGATCGAGAACGAGAAGAAGGTCCCGAGCGGCGGCCCGCAGCCGGTCGCGAAGGACGCCCTGGTGATGATCCGCAAGTGGGCCGACGATTCGCTGAAGCAGCAGATCGATGGCTACCTCGTCGACTGGTATGCGGTGCCCTCGTACAAGGGGCGCGAGGGGCTCGGCCAGTACACTGGCCCGACGGTCATCCGCATGGTCGGCCCCGCGATGGCCAAGAAGCTGATCGACGTCCTGAACGGCCTCATCGCCGCGCCGGGCCAGGAGCAGTCGAAGTTCAAGATCGAAGACGAGCTGCTGCTCGGGCTCGCGGCCACCGGGAGTCCGGACGCGGTCAAGAAGCTGCTCGACGTTGCGCGGATGGATCGCGGAGATCCGACGTTGACGACGCGCGTGTTCGGGGCGCTGTACACCGCGTATCTCGATCCTGGGGGGCTGTTCGAGATCCTCGGGCCAGAGCCGCTCGTGCCGAGCCTGGATGCGATCGTCGCGCTCGCCAAGGACGACACGCAGCCGGGCAAGGTCGTGAACACCGCGATCGAGCTGATCCGCGCGATCGGCGCGCCCAAGTGCTTTGCGCCGCTGGCCGGGATGGTCGGCGCCCCTCACAAGGAGTCGCGGTTCAAGTACGTCGTGGCCACCAACGCGCTCCGCTGCGGCGGGACCAAGACGATCCTCGAGGTCGTGAAGGCGATGCCAGACGCCGGGGCGTACGTGGAGGACGAGCTGACCGGCACCGTGGTGCTGGAGATCTCCAGGATGGCACCCCGCGCCGAGGTGCTGGCCGCGGTGCGCGAGCTCCTGACCACCAGATCGACGGTCGCGAAGTGGGTGGCCATCGAAGCCCTCGGGGCGATGAAGTCCGTGGAGGACAAGCCGCGACTGCTCGCGCTCGCCGGCAACAAGGACCGGCTGGTCGGCTACTGGGGGGAGAACGCCGAAGGCAAGAGCGACCCCACCCTCGGCCAGCGCGCGAAAGAGCTGGCGGACAAACTAGGCGTCGTCGACAAGCCCAAGTGAGCCGCGGTTTGGTCGCGCCCGCCGAGACGATGTAGTATCGTTTGGCACCTGGGAGCCAAAGGGGTCGAGTCGCGCGTTCCGCGCTTACCCACCGGAGTTTATGGATCAGAGCAAGAAGACGATGCGCCACTTCTACTGCCGAGACGTCCTCTGGGAGACGTTCGAGCAGATGGCGAACGACTTCGACTGCTCGATCGATTACCTCGTGAACGAGGCGATGCGGTACTACGCCCGGTCGAAGAACTATCAGTCGCCAGGCGGGCCCCAGATGACCGGTGGCGCACCCGTCTCGAACAACAGCGGCGGCGTGCCGTCGTATCCGCCCGCCGGCGCCAAGGGTCCCGGCGGCGGCAACCGTCCCGGTCCAGGGAGTGCGCCGCCGCCGAATGCGAATGCCGCCGCGGCCGCTCCGGGTGCGCGCCGTCCCGCGCCTCCCACGCCCGGCTATGCCGCCGGCAATCGTCCCGGAGGGCTTGCCGCGGCTGGCCATCCGGGAATGAACGGTCCGGGAGTCCAGCACGCACCGCCACCCCAGCAGGCTCCGATCCAGCCAGTGGGCGGGGCAGGTCCGACGCTGTTCCTCGTCTACAACGGCCAGCGTTACCCGGTGACCAAGGACCAGTTCATCATCGGCCGCGGCAGCAAGACGTCCGATCTCCCGATCAAGGACGGCAACATCTCCCGCAAGCACGCGGCGGTGATTCGCCGCAATGGCACCTTCTACATCAAGGACCTCGGGTCGACGAACGGCATCGACTACAAGGGCATGCGCATCGACAACAAGCGCATCGATGAGGGGGACGTGTTTCACCTCTGCGATTACGAGCTGCGGTTCACGTACCGCGCGGACTGACGACCGCTCGTCGGCCATCTCGGCGGACCATCGCAGCGCATCTCGCGCATTTCGATGACAGCCTCGGATGCTAGCGTTCGGCCGTGAGTGCGGATGTCGAGCTCAAGCGCCGGGTCGAGGCGTTGCGCCGGCCGCTCGAGCTGGCCGCCGCGAACAACTTCACCGGTGTGCGCAAGGTGCAAGGGCTCGGACACGCGTTGCGCGCGGCGTGTGACGGGCTGATTGACAAGGTCGCGGTCGAGGGGCTGGATCTCTGGCGGGTGGTGCTCGGCAACTGGGAGCAACTCGACGAGCACCAGCAGGCGTTCGAGGTGGCGCGGGGGATGCGCCTGATCGCGCGGATGCCGCGGCCGACCGTGGTGACCGCGCCGACCGGCAAGCCCGTGCTCGCGCCCATCGCGCCATCGCCGCAAGCGCCGGCGCCGACAGGTCCCCCCCCGGCGAACAAGTCGCGGCCGGTCGCGAAGCCCGCCTCCCCGCCGGCCGTGAAGCCCGCCGCCCCGCCGGCCGTGATCGATCCGCTCGCGGCGCCCACCCACTCGCTCCCGGGGATCGGGCCGGCGTTCGCGCAGCGGCTCGCGGAGAAGGGGCTCACCACCGTCGAGGATCTGCTCTGGACACTGCCGCGGCGCTACGACGACGTGCGCAACGCTCAGCCGCTCGCGGACGCCTGCAAGCTCGCCGAGGGCCAGCGAGCGACGTTCGTCGCCAAGGTCACGGGCTCGAAGATGATCTTCGCGCGCGGCCGGCGCTGGGCCGAGGTCCGGCTGGCCAACCTCGACGCCGGCGATCCTGCGACCGCGCTCGTGCGGTGGTTCAACGTGTTCGCCGGGATCGAGAAGCGGATGCCACCAGGAGCGCAGGTCGTGCTGTCCGGCGTCATGCGCCAGCGCGCCGGGCGCACCGAGCTGGCCAACCCCGACATCCTCGGCATCGAGATCGCCGACGCGCAGCCGGGCACGGCCAAGCCGCTGCCGACGATCCTGCCTCGCTACCCCGACATCGCGGGCGTGCCGGGCAGCCGGCTGCGTCAGGCGTGTGCGACGGCGTGCGAGCGGGTCGGCTCGACCGCCGAGGACGGGGTGCCGGCGAGCGTCGAACGGGCCGCGCAGCTGCCAAGCCTCGCCGAGACCCTGGCGTCGCTGCACGCGCCGTCGCCCGAGATCACCACCCTGGACCTCGCCGCCCTCAACCTCGGCAACAGCCGGTGGCAACGCCGGCTCGCGTTCGGGGAGCTGTTCGCGCTCGGGGTCGCGGTCGCGCTGCGGCGACGCGAGCGGCGGAGCGATGCCGCGGTGGCGTGCGGGGTGACGTCGGGGCTCGAGGGCGAGCTGCGCGAGGCGCTGCCGTTCACGCCCACGGGTGCGCAGTGCCGGGTGATCGGCGAGCTGTCCGCGGACCTCGCGCGTGCGATCCCGATGAGCCGGCTGCTCCAGGGCGATGTCGGATCCGGCAAGACGGCCGTGGCCTTCGCCGCCGCGCTCCAGGTCGCGCGCGCGGGCCGCCAGACCGCGATCATGGCGCCGACCGAGCTGCTCGCGGAGCAGCACTACGAGACCTGGAAGCGGTGGACCGCGAACGTCAAGCTCCGGATCGAGTTGCTCTCCGCGTCGACCCCGAAGGGGGTGCGCGCGTCGCTGCTTGCGATGCTGGCAGCGGGGCAGGTCGACGTGCTGATCGGCACCCACGCGCTGTTGTCGGAGGCAGTCGGGTTCGGCGCGCTCGGGCTCGTCATCATCGACGAGCAGCACCGGTTCGGCGTGGCGCAGCGGGCCAGGCTGCGCGACAAGGGCGACGGCCAGGGGGCACCGCATTTGCTCGTCATGACGGCCACCCCGATCCCGCGCACGCTCGCGCTCACCGCGTACGGCGACCTCGACGTCTCGGTGCTCGACGAGCTACCGCCGGGGCGCCAGCCCATCGCCACGAAGATCCTGGCGGGCGCGCGCGGCCGCACCGCCGCCTACAAGCTGGTCACCGAGCGGGTTCTGGCAGGCGAGCGCGTCTACGTCGTGTGCCCCAAGGTCGAGCCCGGCGAGGATGGCGACGACGACAAGAGCCGGACGTGGAAAGACGCCACCACCACGGCGAGCGAGCTGGCGGCCGAGCTGCCACGTGCGCGGGTCGGGCTGGTCCACGGCCGGCTCGACGGCGGCGAGCGCGATCGCGTGATGCGGGCGTTCAAGGACGGGGCGCTCGACGTGCTGGTCGCAACGACGGTGATCGAGGTCGGGGTCGACGTCCCGAGCGCGACCGTGATGATCATCCACGATGCCGAGCGGTTCGGGCTCGCGCAGCTCCACCAGCTCCGCGGTCGCGTCGGTCGCGGGACGACCGCGTCGCATTGCCTGCTGCTCTCGCAGGGCAGTCTCGGTGACGACGCCGAGGCCCGGCTCGCCGCGATGGTCGCGACCCACGATGGGTTCCGGATCGCCGAGCAGGATCTGATGCTCCGCGGTCATGGCGAGCTCCTCGGCCCCAAGCAGGCCGGCGTGCCGCGGCTGCGGTTCGGCAGCCTCGCGGAGCACACCGAGTTGCTGCTCGAGGCGAGGCGGCATGCCGAGGTGATCCTCGACGAGGATCCCGCGCTGGTCCGACCGGCCCATCGGGCACTGCGCCACGCGTTAGAACGCCGGCTTGCACAGGATGTGTATGGTTCCGAAGGTGGGTGAATGTAGACGTGCGGTCTGCACGGGGTACCTAGTTTCTCGTTGATTCGAATGTCCTAGTTAGTATTGTTCCGCGCGATGAGGACAACACTCGCGTTCATCTGCGCTGTTCTGGTAGGCGCGTGTGCTGGGGGCGATGGCAACGGCAGCGGCGATGACGCGCCGCCCGACGCACCGGCTGCGCAGGCCGTGTGCGGCGACGGGACCTGCGCCGCGAGCGAAGTCGGTCATTGCCCGGCGGACTGTGGCGGTCAGGTAACGCCGGTCTGTGGCAACAGCGCCTGCGAGGCTCCTTCGGAGACCACCGCAAACTGTCCGAGTGACTGTCCGGCGACCGGACCGGTCTGCGGCGATGCCGTGTGCGACGCGGCCGGCGGCGAGACCTCGGCGAACTGCCCAGGTGACTGCACCGGTGGCAGCACGATCGACTGCGCCGACCAGAACGTGGTGCTCCTGTGCGTTGCGTGCTTCCTCGACCCGACCGCGTGTGTCGCGCCGGTCACCGTCGAGGCGTGCACGGCCTGCGTCGGCGGACCCTGACCCCAGGGTCAGTCACGACGACGAGCGCGCGACGCTCGCCGCGATCCATTCGATGTAATCAAGGTGACCGCCGAGCAGCGGCACCGCCAGGACCTCGGGCACGTCATAGGGATGGAGCTCGACCAGGCGCTGGGCCAGATCGGCGTAGCGCTCGCGCGTCGTCTTGATGATGGCCAGCACCTCGCGCTCGTCCTGCATCGTGGCACCTGTCGGACCCTCGAAGCGATAGATCGAGCGCACGCCGGGGACGAGGTTCACGCACGCCGCGAGCCGTTCCTCGACCAGCACTCGCGCGATCGCCGCGGCCTCCTCGGCATCTGGCAGCGTGGAGAGTACGACGACGGGGTCGGGAATCTCTGACACGCCGGCGCTGTACCATGGCGGTCTCCGCGTGTAG
>Ga0316601_100002031_pt1 | contig 10270 bp, 15 predicted proteins | sample OWC_soil_day5_no_FD_207663 | JGI IMG/M metagenome (GOLD analysis project Ga0316601, IMG submission 207663) | Wetland soil microbial communities from Old Woman Creek delta, Ohio, United States - OWC_soil_day5_noCT | ecosystem: Environmental > Terrestrial > Soil > Wetlands | place: USA: Ohio...
TGTATGGCTTCAATGCTACAGCGACCTATGTGCTCAATCAAGAAACGCCTACTATACTAGGATTAGTGCTTAATGGTTCATATTTAGGAGGTGATTATGTTTTAGCAACGTCTTATGAACGTTCTTTAAATTTAACACATTTATCAACTTCAGGAACGAATAGTTGTACCTATTATAATATACCTAATAATTCAACTTTAGAATTTAGAAATTTAAATTCTTTTCAGGCTTTTTTTCAAAATAATACTAATAATTTATCGGTATCATTTGCCGATGGTGCAATATTAGCTTATCTTACAATAATAAGAATTGGAAATTAAATATAAATTTTTAAATTATATTTAAATGTCATGTTCCTCTTTTTATGAATTTGTAGTTATTCCCGGACCAATTGGACCAATTGGTCCCAGAGGCCAGACCGGAAATCCTGGACAATCAGGGTTAGGTGATACAGGTAATACAGGTTTACCTGGACCACCAGGTTTACAAGGGCCACAAGGTGAACCTGGACCAACTGGTCCACAAGGACCGGATGGACCACAAGGTATTACTGGTCCTAATGCAGTACCTGGTATTGATACAACAGGACCAGATGGTCCAACAGGTCGAACAGGTGACACTGGCGCAACTGGATCTCCAGGTCCACTATTATTTGTTACTGAATATGGATTCTATACCCTAAGGTTAGCAGCAGGAGATCAACCTGTAGCCATTGCTGCAAATGGAACAGTGCCTTTGACACTTGTGAATGAAACTGCTGGGTTAAGCATTAATGGTGTAGGTACTATAACAATAGGAAGCGCAGGTGTGTATGAAATTTCTTGGGGTTGGAGTAATAGTGTATTTGGTATTGCTAATGCACCTTGTTGTTTTGGGTTACACAAAAACGGTAATAATTTAGGAGCACAATATACTTTATCAACTAATTATATTTTATTGACTGGAAACTCATCTGAATTATTAGGCGCTTCTGGAACACAGACTTCAAATATAGCTACATTTGCTGCGGGTGATAAGTTAGAATTGAGAAATTCTTTTAATCCTGCATTGTTTAATGTTTTTAACATCCTTTATAATAGTGTAAATAATTCTATTAATTCCTGGGTAAATGGTTCTACTTGTGCCTATATAAAATTATTAAAATTAAATTAATTATTTAAATAAATGTCATTCGTTCGATTTGACACCATTGGTTTACCAATTATTAATAATGAATCCATGATTCGTTCCTCTGGTGGTGGATATACAAATGATTCACATCTTATTATTAATATATTAATTAATATATCTATATTTTTAACCTGTTTATTATGGTTTACTTTAGCATTTAATATCGCAACGCGTGGATGGATTGAAACTGATTATAATTTTGTCTTATTTGCATTCGGATTTACATTATTTTCAATTGTTTTTGTATATATCTTATTACATATTAAAATTATTATAAATAATTAAAATTAAATAATTTTATTTAAAATATAATGAATAATGTTAGGGAAAATATGATGATTTAAATACTATTATTACATCATGTAGTACGGATAAAATGATGCGAGAACAATGTAAAAAATTATCGTTTTGGAACCCAATTTTTGATCGAAAAGATTTAATATTATCCTATACTGTTCATACAATGAAAGATTGGATAAAAATTTATAATATATCCCTCATCATAACACCGTTAATTGATTATGGAAAATTTAGTATCGGTATCAATGACTATGACAAATTAAAAAATATATTTACGTTAGAGTTTGAGGGGTTGATTTAATAACATTTTTCTTTTATGAAGAAGATTCAATATCAATCATGATGGATCCAAAAGATTTTTATATCTCAGTGTTTAAACTTTTACAACATTCAAAATTTGAACAACTTAATTTTCATTATCAAGTAGATGAAACATTTATTTATTTATAAATATTAATTAAATGAATGTTATTAAAGGGTTGAAAAATTTTCATCATTATCAATTTAATAATGTTAATTATTATTTATTAGGTGATATTCATAAACAATTACCTGATCCTTGTCCAGAATATCAATGTGATCATATGACTAATAATTTTACAACGTTAAATATCTCAAACACATCATGTATAAACGTTACTGCATTTATATATGAATGGTTAAATTATAATTATAATCACAATATAACGACTAATTTTTATATTGAAAATGCCTTTTCAAAAGAATTGACAATTTCAAATCAACTTTTAAATTCCTATGAAGATAATGATGGTAATACATCCTATAGTCATAAAGGTTATTTATATGATACTTTAATCATGTTAAAAGATTGTTTACATCATCAATGTCAATATAATCCAATTGTTAAAATACATTATACTGATCCTCGCCAAACGGTAATTAATGGTATACGTTATCATTCTAACCCATTCATTTTAGATGATATTTTAAATACCTTTATTGTCGCAAAAGATATACCAAATATTACAGATAATGTGATTATTCAATTAAAAGAATATGTTAAATTAATTAATTTCCTTATTGAAGAAAGTCCATATTTATTAAAATTAGCACTTTCTTCTACCAATTTCACCCTTGATATGGGTAAATTTTTAAGACTATTAGGTACTATTTTGTCAGAAAAATCAATTATTAGAAGAAAATTTATAGCCATTGTTAGTAAAATGTTATCATTAACTAAATATAGAAATAATATTAATGTACATCCTATCGCTGCTCAATTAATGAAATTAGATGAACCAATACGTAAAAAAATTAATCAATATATGATTTATAAAAATACACAATATGTTAAACAATTACATCACGATGATAAATATAATATAGAAAATGATATTAAAATGATTAATATGTATATTCATGGTATTGGTAATTATGATGATGTTTTACTCGCTATTTCAAATATAAATGATAAATTAGTGTTATTGTCTACTTTATATATGGATGCTTATTTATTAGCAAGAATGTTTACATATGAACAAGAAGAAGTCATTATTTATGTTGGAAGTCATCATGTTTCAGTGATTGCTGAATTTTTAATGCATTTTAAAGCGGAACCAATGATACAAATTGATAATGATGATACATGTATACATATATCAGATGATCATATCAATAATCGAAGAAAATAAAATTATAAATAATAATTTTATTACATCTGTTACCTTTGTAGAAGAAAGATTTAAAGTGTGACAATTTCCCAACTGACTCACATCAATCACCTTTGTATAAAAAATATTTAACGTGTGACAATTTCCCAACTGACTCACATCAGAAACTTTTGTATTTGAAAGATTTAAAGTGTGACAATTTCCCAATTGACTTACATCAATTATATATGTGTTGGATAAATTAATATTTTTAAATTGATAATTTATCATAATATTTTTTAATTTAATCTCTTGAAACCATGGTGTGTTTCTGATTAATTTGGTATGAACTATGGAAATTAATTCTATTTCAATGACATATTGTAATAAATAAATCATCAAATAACAAGGGATTCATTTTTATAAGTTAAATTCTAAATTTTTTAATCCATTATTAAAAAACATATAAATCAACACCAAGTAGTTTTTTATAGTTTTTATAATGAACCCTGTTGAACATATAAAAATTATTTAACCAAAAAGTACCATCATACAAATCTGGATATATAAATTTTTCAAATTCTTCTCGTGTTATTAGAATCGTTATCAATGGATTTATATTACATATAATAGTTAATGTCACATGATGATAAAAATTAACACAAATACGTGGTATATCATATTTATTATATACATCAATGATATTAAATTTTATATCTAACATTTTTAATCGTTCAAAAATTTCACTTAAATTAATCGAATGATAAATAAAATAATGGTTTAAATGGTTAATGACTTTGATAACATTATAAGCATGAATAAATTTTTCGATATATTGTATAAATCGATTAGATTTAGTTTCAAGCCATGGTAATTGATTGCTATGATATTGATTTTTCCAAAATGCTTTCGTATTGCGTAATTGACTTAAGTATAATGTTGTACTTGTAAAGTGAATCAACTCTTTAATATTTAAAAATAAACATAGATGACTATAAATATCATTCATTTTATCAATAATAAAATTATAATTTTATTATCAATAATAAATGGATACATTATTTGAAGTTGAAATCCGTCATAAATGCTGAAAAAAAAATGATTCTCATTTATAAAATTACGAGATTAAAAAATGAAGTGTGATATTATTCAAACTGCTGTCGATATTAATAATCGTTTTAATACCAATATTATACCATATTCGTTTTTAACAAGACCAGAAAAAGAGCCACTCATGGACCTTAATAAATTAGATGTATTATGTATACAAAATTCAAATTATATCAAACCTTACAAACGTATCATTATTGAAGAAACTTTAAAAAGTAAATATCAAACTTTATGTCATATTCATTTACAAGCTTTAATGGATAAAGAAAAAATTGGCAATTATATATACATTTCAATGGATCATATTGTGGAACAATTTAAAGACTATAAAGAGTTTTACAATTGCGAATTGTATAATCATTTACATATTGTATTAGAGTTGTATTATTGGGATGATGATGGTATTTATGTAAAGTCAGTTCAATTAAATAGAGAAGAGTATTTAAAACATATGGAAATTGCAAGAATTAAAGAAAAACAATATAATTTAAAATATAATTTAAAAGAATATATCCAATGTCCATGTTGTTTACCGACATTATGTAGTGTTGCATTATATTATAAAGATAATATAGGTGATTTACCTACAAAATTATCACAAATTCCTAAAGAGTTTAGCAATGCATTGATATTAATCAAAAATGATCGTCTCAATATAGAAAATACATGTTTGATTGCACAAGTGAAATGGAAATCTCATAATTTCGAACAGTATTTTACAAAATTAAATAATATATGTGAATCACGACAATGGGAATATGAAAAAATTATAGAGTTTATTTATAAAAATCATATTGATATTATTAAAACTTCTGAACGCATGAGAGATAAAAATAGTAATCAAGAGTCATGGGATAAGAAATCTAGAAATTTAAATTCTCCTTCATGGCGTAGTAATATTGCTGTATCATAACCATAAAAATTATAATTAACATTTGTTAATTATAATTGAAATAAAATTGATTATCTATATATAAATTTAGGATTAAAAATTATCCAGTAATGTCGAAGCAATCGAATGATAAAACTGAAAAAGATTACAAATTTTATCAACAAGAGTTTTTTAAGAATCCATCCTTTAATCCTGAATCAGGTAGAAAAATTGGTGATACTGGTAATATATACAAAACTTTAGTTAATAAATATGGTGATCCTAAAAAACAAAATTCAAAAGATAAAAATTCAAAAGATAAAAAATCAAAAGATGAAGATGTAAAAGATGTTAAATTAAAAGATGATGTTAAAAAGTCAAAAGATGTTAAAAATAAAAAATCTAAAAACGAAAAATCAAATGATGAAGATGTAAAAGATGATAAATCAAAAGATGTTAAAAATAAAAAATCTAAAAACGAAAAATCAAATGATGAAGATGTAAAAGATGATAAATCAAAAGATGTTAAAAATAAAAAATCTAAAAACGAAAAATCAAATGATGAAGATGTAAAAGATGATAAATCAAAAGATGTTAAATCAAAAGATGTAAAAGATGATAAATCAAAAGATGTTAAAGATAAAACTAAAAACGAAAAATCAAATGATGAAGATATTAAAAAGTCAAAAGAGGTTAAAAATTCAATAGATGATGTCGAAAAATCAGATGAAGAAAAATCAAAATATGAAAATATAAAAAGTAACATTTTGTTATTTACATCAATTGATAAATTGGTATTTATGAATAAAAATAGTATCGAAGAATGTGATGAAACTTTTTGGATTAGGAAATTTGATAATGATGCATTACCCGTTATTAAAAAACAGGATAATTTTGAATCGTGGGTAAAACATTATAAAAAAGTAGAACAGGCAAAAATTGAAATTATAAAATTAGTAAAAGTAGCTATAGTAACATCAACTCCATTGATTACTATAAAGTTTAAATTGGACAAAAAATATAGTCATTTATTACCAAATATGAATACAGAAGAAAATGGCGATGTGATCATTAATTGTAATCTTGTTAAAACGAAACCATTACCCTATTTAAATTTAGATTATACTTGGACAATATCTTTTGAAGTCGAAGATAATTATGATGATACAGTTGAACAAGTTGAAGTAACATTTAGAGATATTTTATTATTATTAACTTCATTAGAATATTATATGATGTATGAACAGTTAGACATGGTTATTGTATCAGATGATTTTATTTTAAGTCGTAAAGAATTAACTGATAAAACTGCAACCTGTTTTGAAACGACAACCTGTTATAAATTGTTGGATAATGAAATGCTATATCAATAAATTTAAAAAAAAATATAATTTTAATTATATTTTTTTAATGAACCAATATACAAGATGTTAAATAGCCATAGATATAGACACTAGTAATAGTCAAACTACTTTATTACCTACATTAGGTAGTGTTTCTGAAGGTAATTGGTTTAATAAGTATACAAGCTTCAGGTACTGAAAGAATATACGGACCTGTCATTTTCCCTTAAATATATATTTATATATTTAAAATGGATAAATTAACGGGAGGAAATGTCAATTATTATTTAATCAATGTTGATCATCCGAAACGATTAGAGCCTTATACTGCAGAAGTTGAAGATATTATAGAATCATTAAATATGACCTTTGCTGAAGGTACCTTATTAAAAAGTTTAATTCGATTATGTAAATTAAAACAGAATGCTGGTAAAATTGGTTCAAGTCAATTATATGAATCCGAAAAAATAAAATATTATGCTGAACGTATTTATGAAATTAATAAAAATTAAACTGTAATATTATTAACAGAAGCTAAATGAATGATACTATATAACAAATAGATATATAATATTTCTAATGGTATAATACATAATGCAGCCCATGTATTGATATTAAATAAAAAGACGATAATAAAAAAGTTAATTAAGATAATCAGAAGAATTAGAATAATAGTACCTAAAAAACTTTGATATAAATAAAATACAATTGCCCATAATAAATTAATATAACTAATCATTAAAAATAAAGGTAATAATCTCGATTGTCCATAAATGGCTTCATCTGCATTTCTTATAAAATAAAACGCACCATAGGATATTAAAGACACTAATATCCATGCCCCTGCTAATATCCATATATTATCTTGTGATTTTACAGGTAAATTGACATACCATGTTTGTTTACTGCCAAAATAAGCAGCGATAATAAATAATATAGTTAATGTAATGGATATCATGACCATAATTAAACTATCGGGTGTAGAAGGTATAATATTAAAACTCTCTACATCATCCATTTATATAAATATAAAAAAATTCAAATTATAATTAACATAAATATAAAACCTAAAAAAAAATCAAAAAAAATAAATATATCTCTGAAGAAGAAATGTCATCTGAATATGAAGAGTCACCTAAAAAGAAATATAAAAAGAAAAAGGAAAATTTAGATGATGATTTAATAAACATGTTGAAAACTAAACGTTAAAATTGATTAAATTTTTAAAATTTAATCAATATAAATGGAATCTACCAAAACGAAATTCTTAAATACTAAACTGGTTATAGCAAGTGTAAGAAGATAATTATGGGAAGGTATGTTATTATAATTTATAATTAAAAAACAATACAACATTCATCTTCATCACGTTCACAATACATTTCTATATTATGTCTATTTTTAGATGATACATTATAATAATAAATTCCTTCTTCAAGATAACAATATTCATTTAAATATTCATCTCTTGTTAAATTAATGGTATTTTTAATGTTTGTAATACGTGTTAATGTACCATTAATTATACTAACTATATTAATACCATCTTTATCTGGTACATAAGGGATATAATTTTTAACACGTACATTATAAGGTCCAAACCAATCTTTATTATAACTCATTTATTATAAAAAAATTATATTTTTAACAGGTCTTGATCGGTATAACCGTGTTGTATTAAATTTCTATAAGCTACACTCATATAAACAATTTCTCGACCACTAACTGGCGATATTAATTTAAATTGAGGCATGCCATATTTATCGACCAAAGATGTAAAGGTTTTATCATATAATTTAATAGATTGATTATTTTCTGGATTTATTAATGGATTTTTAAAAAATTTAATCATGTTATGATATCGCTCAATACGTGATTGAAAATGTTTTTCTTGACATAATGATGCAATATATGAATTTGATTGACACACGATTACTAATTCGTGATCATCCAATGCATTTAAGATGACTGAATCGATATCATGGATAGTTGTAAAACCTTTATTCATTTAAATTATATAAAATTATATAATTTAAAATGTAATTTTTTAATATATTTTTTTATTGGTATTTTTATACATCTTGTATATTTTGTATTAACATAATAGCCTTAACAATATCATCATTAGATTTATATAAAGCATTAATCGCTCTATTTCTTCGACATCCAGTATATTCAACTACAAGATTCACACTCTTTATATTGCAATGTGTACTGCAATGTGTACGAGTACCTAATTGAGCATATATACTGACGTATTTATCAGAACTCTCCATTTTCATACATAATTATATTATTATTGATCATTTTTTTTAATAATCTTGCGTTATAGTTAATTAATTTGGTATAAATAAATCCTGATAATTCAGAAGGTGAAATCGCCTCAATTTATATATATTTAATCATTAATATAGATTAAATTAATATTAATTTAATTTATAAAATTATAATAGGAAAATATTATAATTTTTGTGTAAAATTAATAAACCAATATGTCATGACTGGTATTATTTATCCATTAATAATTGATACATTACAGCATACATTTTTACAATAGGTGATATTTTTTTCATTTTAAGTTTCTTTTGTAAATCTTCATGGTGATACATATTACAATCGTAATATTTATATTTGTTACCATTTAAATTTAAAAATAATCAAATGTAAATTTTAAAAGTATAGTGATAAATATTACAATTGTAATATTTATATTAACAATACATCATATGATTAACATAATGTAGTTTAGTTTTTGGTTTTAACAGTGCTTTTAGCGTTTTTTTCTCAATTTTATACGGAAATCCTGTAAATTCTTTCAATGTAAACGAAACATCTGAATCATTATTATTAAGGTAATTTAATTTTAAAACTAAATCTTTAATTTCTTTTTCAACTAATCTCATCCCGCTCGATTTTATATCAGATAATAGATAATTGATTAAATAATAACATGCAGTTTCGCTCATTTTTAAATCGTCCTCATGTAAACCACAATCTTTAACTGCTTGTGGTAAAATATGTTTAATAATGATATTGACAATTTCTTCTTTAGTATATGAAGGAACTTCGATAATATCTAATCGATCTTTTAATGGTTGTGATAAATGATGATCGTCATTTAAAGTGGCAATAAACCAAATACGACTTAGATCATGAGGAAATTCATCTAAATAAGCATCGTGAAATTCTTGATTTTGAGTTTGGTCTAATAAATGTAATAATGCATGTTGTACTTCTGTCCCCTTTTCAGTATTTGATAATTTATCAATTTCATCTAATAATATAATCATATCTGAACATTTACTTCGACTCATGGATTGTAAAATCATACCTGGTGAACTATTTTCCCATACCTGATTATGACCATAGATTAAAGTCGTATCACTAACACCACCTAAACTTAATTTTGCATAAGGAATACCTGTTGCTGCAGATAATGATTGTATAATTTTAGTTTTTCCAACACCTGGCATGCCTTTCAAGGCTAATATAGACATTGTTTTTTTTTGAAATATACGATTATTAATATGTATTAATAATTTTTCTTTAATATGATCCATACCATAAATTGTATTAGTTAATATTTCATGTACATTGGTACAATATTGTCGCACTTCATTTTTAACATTCATATTAAAGGTTAATTTTGATACTTTTTGATATGGTAATGAGACTAACCATTTAATTTTAACACTTAATTTATTACGATCACGATCATCTTCAACATGCATCATGGATTCATACATGTCATATATTTTTTTCTTAATTTTAATATCAACATCAAGTTGTAATATTAAAGTTTTTAAACTAAAATTTTCTTTATTATATTTCTTCAATATTAATTCTTCTTTTTCTAATTTAAAAAA
>Ga0316601_100002032_pt1 | contig 10269 bp, 9 predicted proteins | sample OWC_soil_day5_no_FD_207663 | JGI IMG/M metagenome (GOLD analysis project Ga0316601, IMG submission 207663) | Wetland soil microbial communities from Old Woman Creek delta, Ohio, United States - OWC_soil_day5_noCT | ecosystem: Environmental > Terrestrial > Soil > Wetlands | place: USA: Ohio...
CGATCATTTATCAGTTCGTTACCCTCACCCGCGGTGGTATCCAGGTGAAGATGTCCACCCGGCGCGCCGAGTACGTCACCGTTGACGAACTCCTCGACGACGTCGGCTGTGATGTGGTGCGCGTCTTCTTCCTCACCCGTAAAGCCGACAGTCATCTGGAATTCGATCTTGACCTGGCAAAGAAGCAATCGGCGGACAACCCCGTATTCTACATTCAGTACGCGCACGCCCGCGTCTCGAGCCTATTCGAGCAAGCGGCAAAGCACGGCACCGATGCCGCAAGCGCGACCGCCTCGCATCTGGAAACACTCACCGCGCCGGAAGAGGTCGCGGTGGTGAAGCTCCTGGCACAGTTCACCGATGTCGTCGAGGATGCCACACGGGCGCTGGAGCCGCACCGCGTGGTATTCTATCTGATTGACTTGGCCAGCGAGTTCCACCGCTTTTACAATCGGCATCGCGTGCTCACCGAAGATCCAGAGCGCACGGCAGCGCGGCTGTACCTGGCACGCGCAACGCAAATCGTGATTCGGAAGGGATTGGGCCTGTTGGGGGTGGAAGCCCCGGACAAAATGTGAGGCGCGGTCATGATGCGACGCATGGGATCGGCGGGTCTGGGGTTCGGGCAGCTGTTCGCCCTCATCTTTGGATTTCTGATCACTTCGGCACTGATCTTTCTCTTCGGCATCTGGATTGGCCGGGCCTGGATGGAAAGCCGTCTGGTTCAGGAGGAACGCATCGTCCGGCTGCCGGTCCCAACGCCGGTGGGAGCAATGGAAGAAGAGCGCAGCGAAGAAGCCGATCTGTCCTTCTACCGCGAGTTGAAAGAGAAAGCGTATCAACGGCTCCAGGACGCGCCGACCCCGATTCCGGCGACGCCGGCTCGCGCCGCCCAGCAAGCGAGCGCTCCGCCCGCGGCGCCGACAATTACACGTCACCCGATCACCGAGAAGCCCAAGAGTCCCGCGACGGTCGCCCCTCCCGTGGCAACGAAGCGAAAGGAAACCCCGACACCGGCATCGGCGAAGCGAACGGAACCGACGCCACCCGCGAAAGAGTGGGCTGACGCGGGCTGGACGGTCCAGGTCAATGCCACCACCAACGTCCAACAGGCGACCGAACTCGCCCGCAGCCTGCGCGCCAAGGGTTACGAGGCCTACACGGTGCAAGCACCGCTGCACGGGCAGACATGGTACCGGGTCCGCGTCGGGCGATTTCCGACCAAGGAGCAGGCCCAGGAACTCGAAACACAACTCAAGACCAAAGAACGCTTGGACAGTGCCTACGTGACCCCGCAATAATGTACACGCCTGACTTCGACCAATTCTGCGCGCTGGCACGGCAGGGGAATTTGATCCCAGTCTACCGGGAGATCCTCGCCGACTTGGAAACGCCGGTATCCGCGTTTCTCAAGATCGATGACGGCGGCGATGCCTTTCTCCTGGAAAGCGTCGAGGAAGCGGAGAAATGGGGACGGTACAGTTTCCTCGGGGTGGCGCCCGAGCTCGTCTTTTGCAGCAAAGGACGTCGCGTCTGGATCGGGCCGCCCGGCGCCACCGTGCCGGCAGCGGAGGTGGATGATCCCCTCGTGGCCGTGAAAGAGCTGCTCGGCCGCTATCGACCCGTCACGGTCAAGGGTGTCCCCCCGTTCTCCGGGGGCCTCGTGGGATACGTCGGATACGACTCGGTCCGATTCTTCGAGCGCCTCCCCGAGCGGACGGTGGACGACCTCGACCTCCCGGATTTGTACCTCATGCTGGTCGATACGCTCCTGCTCTTCGACAACACGGCCCAGAAGATCAAAGTGGTCGGTCACGTGTTCACCGATGACAGCACCGACTTGCGCGCCGCCTATGATGCGACCTGCGCCAAGATCGATACGCTGATTGGCCGCCTGGGTCGCCCGGCCAAGGTGCCCACCCGCCTGCGCACGCCGGACGGCCCACCGCCGATGACCTCCAACATCCGCCCCGAGCAATACCAGGCGATGGTGCGGCACGCCAAAGAGTACATCGTTGCCGGGGACATCATCCAGGTAGTCCTAGCGCAACGGTTTCAGAGCCCGTTGCGCGCGCACCCCTTCAACATTTACCGCTGCCTGCGCACCGTGAATCCGTCGCCGTACATGTTTTATCTCCGCCTGGGCCCACAGACGCTGATCGGCTCATCTCCGGAGGTGATGGTCCGGCTGGAAGGACGTGAACTCACGGTCCGCCCCATCGCCGGTACCCGACCGCGTGGCACCGAGGAGCGGCGCGACAGCGAACTCGAGCAGGAACTGACTTCGGACCCGAAAGAGATCGCCGAGCACATCATGCTGGTCGACCTCGGCCGCAACGACGTCGGGCGCGTCGCCGCCATCGGCAGCGTCGCGGTCACCGAACGCATGATCGTCGAGCGCTACTCCCACGTCATGCACCTCGTGTCCAATGTGCGCGGAGAATTAGCCGAGGGCAACGACTGCTTCGACGCCTTCCGTGCCACGTTTCCCGCCGGCACGTTGACTGGCGCGCCGAAAATCCGTGCCATGGAGATCATTGAGGAACTGGAGCCGACGCGGCGGGGGATCTACGGCGGCGCGGTTGGCTACTTTTCCTTTTCCGGCAACATGGACACCTGCATCACCATCCGTACCATTCTGGTGAAGGATGACACGCTGTACATCCAAGCCGGCGCGGGGATTGTCGCCGACTCAGATCCGGAACGAGAACACGCGGAATGCGTCAACAAGAGCCGCGCGATGATCCAGGCGGTGCGCCTGGCGGAGGAGATGTGATCGTGACCTGCGTGCGTGCATGCTGCTCGGACGAGAGCAGGCACACGCGACCGGTCCCCGAGCACGACTCACGAGAACGAGCCACATCGTTATGTTACTGATGATCGACAATTACGATTCGTTCACCTACAACCTGGTTCAGTACCTGGGCGAGTTGGGTGCGGACGTACGTGTCTTTCGCAACGACGCCATCACCCTCAATCAGATTGCAGCGTTGCATCCCGACCAGATCGTCATTTCGCCGGGGCCGTGCACCCCGTTGCAGGCCGGCATTTCGGTCGACACGATCCGTCGCTTCGCCGGCCACATCCCCATCCTCGGCGTCTGCCTGGGCCACCAGAGTATCGGCGCGGCGTTCGGTGGCAAGATCGTCCGGGCCGCACGCTTGATGCACGGGAAGACGTCTTCCATTCATCACGACGGGCGCACCATCTTTCGCGGCCTCAGTCAGCCGTTCGAGGCAACGCGATATCATTCGCTCGTCATCGAGCGCTCGACGCTGCCGGCGTGTCTCGAACTCAGCGCCTGGACGCCTGACGAGGAGATCATGGGTGTGCGGCATCGCCAGCATTTGGTCGAAGGCATCCAGTTCCATCCCGAATCCATCCTCACCATCGAAGGCAAGCGCCTGCTGAAGAACTTCCTCGATCTGACGCGGGGCACTCCCAGGTAAGACGGTGGACATCCGCGCGGCAATAGCGAGAACCGTCGCCCAGCAATCGCTCAGCGAGGCGGAGATGGAGGCGGTCATGCGTCAACTGATGGCGGGGGACGCGACACCGGCACAGATCGGCGCGCTGCTGGTCGCCTTGCGCATGAAGGGCGAGACCGTCGCTGAAATCACGGGAGCGGTGCGTGCCATGCGGGCATTGGCGGCGCCGCTGCGGCTGCGCTCCGGTTCCGTGGTCGACACCTGCGGAACTGGCGGGGATCTGCGCGGCACCTTCAACATCTCGACCACCGCCGCACTGATCGCGGCCGGCGCGGGGCTCACCGTCGCCAAACACGGCAATCGGGCAGTCTCGGGCACCGTCGGTGGTGCGGATGTGCTGGAATCGTTGGGCGTGAAGATCGATTTGCCGCCGGACGACGTCGCGCGCTGCATCGACGAGGTGGGGATTGGCTTCCTGTTCGCCCCGGTATTCCATCCGGCCATGCGTCACGCCGCCGCACCGCGTCGCGAACTCGGGTTGCGTACCATCTTCAACCTGCTGGGACCGCTCTCGAACCCCGCCGGCGCACGCCACCAGGTCGTCGGCGTCTTCGCGGCCGAGTGGACCGAACCGCTGGCACAGGCGTTGGGCCGCCTTGGCAGCGTGCACGCTCTGGTCGTCCATGGAGACGACGGGCTGGACGAACTCTCGCTGGCGGCTCCGTCGCACATTGCCGAGTGGAAGGACGGCGGCGTCCGCAGCTTCCGGATCACACCCGAACAATTCGGCTTCCAGCGCTGCTGCGATAGCGACCTCAGTGGGGGCGACCGCGACAGCGCCGCCGGCATTGTCCGTAGCATCGTGGAGGGTGTGCCGGGCCCGCGCACCGACATCGCGGTCCTGAACGCCGCTGCGGCCATCTATGTCGGTGGTGTCGCACCGTCCATCGCGGCGGGGATCGATCTGGCGCGGGATGCCGTCGCCAGCGGGCGTGCGCGCCGGAAACTGGCACAGATGATCGAGTTCACCAATCGATGATCCTCGACGACATTGTCCGCGACAAACGCGCTGATTTGAACCGCGCCAAGGCGACCGTTTCAGTTGCCGAACTCGAGCGCCGACCGCTGTTCCATGCGGCACGCCGCGACTTGCGGGAAGCCCTCGCGCAGCACCGCCGTGCGATCATCGCCGAGGTGAAGAAAGCATCCCCGTCGAAGGGGGTGATCCGTGCGGACTTTGACCCCGTCGGGATTGCCATCAGTTACGCGGCTCACGGTGCGGCCGCGATCTCCGTCCTGACTGAAGAACGCTATTTTCAGGGGCATCTCGACTATCTCGCCGCGATCCGCGCTGCCGTGACGCTGCCCCTGCTGCGCAAAGACTTTCTGTTCGACGGCTACCAACTCGTCGAAGCGCGTGCCTTTGGTGCGGATGCGGTGCTCCTGATCGTGGCGATTTTGCCGGATGCGCTACTGCGCGAACTGTTGGCGGTGGCGAACCGATTGCAGCTGAGCGCGCTGGTCGAGGTACACGACCGGGGCGAGTTGGAACGGGCCATTGCGTGCGGGGCGCGCTTGCTGGGCATCAACAACCGCGATTTGCGGACCTTCCGTACAAGCCTGGCCGTCAGCGAAGCGCTCGCGCCCTGCGTTCCCGCTGACATGGTGGTGGTCGCCGAGAGCGGCATTGAACACGGTGCGGACATCGAGCGTCTCGAACGTGCCGGCGTGCGGGCCTTTCTGATCGGCGAGACCTGCATGCGCGCCGTCGATCCCGGCACCAAACTTTCGGAATTGCTGGCGGGTCGGGGCTGACCGTGTTGGGACCGGTGCGCGTAAAGGTCTGCGGCATCACCACGCTGGACGACGCCCGTGCGGCGCTCGATGCCGGAGCCGCGGCGCTGGGCTTCAACTTCTATTCACCCAGTCCGCGGTTTGTGCGGCCCGACGTGGCAGCCGGGATCATTGCGCAGCTGCCGCGCACGACCTGCAGCGTCGGCGTGTTCGTGGACGCTTCACGACCGGAAGTCTCGCGGATCGCCGAGCAAACAGGACTCACCACGCTCCAGTTCCACGGCAACGAAGCCCCCGACTTCTGCACGGCGTGGCCGCAGAAAGTCATCAAGGGGCTCCGCGTACGCGATCGGTATGCCGCGGCCGAGGCGCTGCGCTACTCGGTTGATTTCATCCTCGTCGATGCGTATGTCGAGGGCCAGTTCGGCGGCACGGGGAAGCGTATCGGTGTCGAACTGCTGGAAGGTTTCGACCGCGAACGGTTGATCCTCGCGGGCGGATTGTCCCCGGACAATGTCGCCGAGGCCGTCCGCACCGTACGGCCGTTCGCGGTTGATGTCGCAAGCGGGATCGAACGGGCGCCGGGCAAGAAGGACTGGGAGCTGATGAGGAGGTTTATCGTTCATGCACACGCTGCCTGATCGTCGGGGGCATTTCGGCATCTTCGGCGGCCGTTACGTCGCCGAGACGTTGATGCCGGCGTTGCTCGAGCTCGAGGCTGCCTATCGTCGCTTTCGCCGCGACACCGCGATCCGTCGCGAGCTGGCCACCCAACTCGCCCAGTACGTCGGCAGGGAAACCCCGCTGTACCGCGCCGCCAATTTGAGCGCGCAGTTGGGCGGCGCGCAAATCTATCTCAAGCGTGAGGACCTTTGTCATACCGGCTCACACAAACTCAACAATGCACTCGGCCAGGCGCTACTCGCGCAGCGGATGGGCAAGCGTCGCGTCATCGCGGAGACTGGCGCCGGCCAGCATGGGGTAGCGACGGCCACCGTGGCGGCACTTCTGGGGCTCGAGTGCGAAATCTTCATGGGCCGGGAAGATGTGCATCGGCAATCGCTCAACGTGTTTCGGATGAAGCTATTGGGTGCACAGGTGCGCAGCGTGTCGTCCGGGAGCGAAACGCTCAAGGATGCGATCAACGAAGCGTTGCGCGACTGGGTGACCAACGTGGAACACACGTACTACCTGGTCGGCTCCACCATGTCGGCGCATCCGTATCCCATGATCGTCCGCGACTTCCAGTCCGTGATCGGCCGCGAAGCACGCCGACAGATTCTGCGCCAGGCGGGGCGGCTGCCGGACTGCCTGATCGCCTGCGTCGGCGGCGGCAGCAACGCCATGGGGCTTTTCTACCCCTTCCTCAAGGATACGCAGGTGCGTCTGGTCGGCGTCGAGGCGGCTGGCGATGGCCTGGACACGGGCCGTCACTCGGCGTCGATCTCCGCCGGACAGGTTGGCGTACTTCACGGCAAGAAGACGTACCTGCTGCAAGATGAACTGGGCCAGGTTCGCAGCGCCCATTCGATCGCGCCCGGCCTGGATTACCCCGGTGTTGGACCGGAACACAGCTACTTGCACGACACCGGCCGGGCACAGTACGTTGCCGTCACGGATGCCGAGGCCGTGGAAGGACTACAGTTGCTGACGCGCACGGAAGGGATCATCCCAGCGCTCGAAAGCGCACACGCCGTCGCCTACGCGGCCAAATTGGCACCGCAGATGCGATCCGACCAAATGATCATCGTCAATCTCTCAGGACGCGGCGACAAGGACATGCCGAGCGTCGCCGCGCGCCTCGGAGTGACCCTGTAGACAGATGAATCGCATCGACCAGACTTTTCGCGCCTTGCGGCACCGGCAAGAGGCCGCGCTCATCCCGTTCTTGACGGCGGGAGATCCCGACTTGGAAACGACGCTGGAACTGATGCGTGCTGCGGTGGATAACGGGGCGGACCTGCTTGAAGTGGGGGTTCCCTTCTCGGATCCATCGGCTGACGGCCCGGTGCTGCAGCGATCGTTGGCGATCGGGCTGCAGGCCGGCGCCTCGCTCCCACGGGTGCTCGCGCTGATCAGCGATTTCCGGCGCGAATCGCAGTTGCCGGTGATCTTGTACGGGTATTACAACCCCATTTTCCATTACGGCGTCGAGCGGTTTGCCGTCGACGCCCAGAAGGCTGGGGTGGATGGTGTGTTGGTGGTCGATCTCCCGCCGGAGGAGGTGGGGGAGCTACTGCCACACCTGCGCCGGGTGGGCATCCATTTCATTTTCCTGCTGGCACCCACGAGCGGACCCGATCGCGTCCGTAAGGTCCTCCGCCACGCCAGTGGGTTCATTTACTACGTTTCCGTGACCGGGGTCACCGGGGTCCGGCCCATGCAACCAGAGTGCGTCCAACCGGCGATAGACACGTTGCGCCAAGCCACCAACCTTCCGATTGGTGTCGGATTTGGCATCTCGACACCGGAGCAAGCAGCCGCCGTCGCCCTATTCGCCGACGCCGCGGTCGTCGGCAGCGCCATTATGCGCCTCGTCGACAGCTCTCGGAGTGGAGGGAGCGTTGCCGAGGTCGGTGCCTTTATCCGACAGTTAAAGGACGCAGTGCAGGCCGTCCGTAACACCGCAACCGCGACTCAGGTCCATTCGGATTCTCATGGCCGCTAGCGCATACGCCGATGTGCTCGCCTCACTGTATCGTCTCGAGGCGGCACGCGGGATGGACTTCAAACTCGAGCGCGTAGCACTCGCGTTGAAGAGTCTGGGAGATCCACAACGCCGCTTCGCCGCAATCCATGTCGCCGGAACCAACGGCAAAGGATCCGTTGCCGCCATGTTGCACGCGATCTGTACCGCCGCGGGTTACCGAGTCGGCCTTTACACGTCGCCGCACCTGGTTAGCTTCACCGAACGCATTCGGGTGGGGACAGACACGATCTCCGAGGCGGAGGTGGTGGCGCTGGCGCACGACATCCGCAGCGCCGCCACCGTGCGTGGTATCGACCTCACCTTTTTTGAATTCGTCACGGTGATGGCGTTTCTTCACTTTGCCCGTTGCGGGATCGACCTGGCAATCGTCGAAGTCGGACTGGGTGGACGGTTGGACGCCACCAATGTAATCGACCCCGCCGTCGCCGTCATCACCTCCATCGGCCTGGACCACCAAGAATTCCTCGGCGAGACGCTGGCGTCGGTAGCATTCGAAAAGGCGGGTATAATCAAGCCCGGAACGCCGGTCGTCGTGGGCAACGTGCCGCCCGAAGGCGAGAGCGTGATCGAGGATATCGCCGCAGCGCGCTCCGCGCCGTTGTACCGATGGGGCCGGGATTTCAGCACCAGCCGTGGCATGACGTTTGGTTTCCACGGTATGGGACTCGAGCTGACCGATTTGCGAACGACTCTGCGCGGCAGCTTCCAAAACGAGAACGCCGCCACCGCGATTGCGGCAGTGTTACAGTTGCCACCCACCTTCCCTGTAGGCATCGACGCGATCCGCCTGGGGCTGGAGTCGGTACGCTGGCCGGGCCGCCTCGATGTGGTCGCCGCGAATCCACTCGTCGTCCTCGACGGCGCCCACAACCTCGATGGGATCAGGGCAATAGCCGCTGAACTCCCGGCTATCGTCTCGGGACGCCCCATACACCTGCTCTTTGGCGTCATGCGTGATAAACAGTGGGGGCCGATGGTCGACACAATCGCACCGCTGGTTTCCGATGTCACGGTCACGACCGTGTTGCCACCACGCGGAGAATCCGCTGCGGCACTGGCAGCGGCGTTCTCGAGACACTGTGCCGTCCGACTGATCGCAGACCCCCAGGCCGCGCTCGCAGAGTTGCTACATACCGTCCCCGATCGGGAAAGCATCGTGGTCACAGGGTCGTTGTTTCTCGTAGGCACGGTCTACCCCTACTTCTTGCAGCGGCACGGGAAGCGCACCTTGTTCAGCGGCGCAGGCGCAACACCGCTCCCCTAGACCGATCAAGCGCATGGGCGAGAGGCGTCTCCTAGCAGCGGCGTTGGCATTGAACGCCATTTTGAGCGCCGATGCACGTGCCCAGGGTCAGCCCCGCCCGCTTTTCGAACAACAGGAAATCGCGATTTCCGCGGACGAAATGCGCTACGAGCAGCGTACCAACACCATGGTGGCGCACGGCGATGTTGTCATTACGCGGGGCGAGACAGTCTTGCGCGCCGACGAGGTCCGGCTCAATCGTTCGACCAATGAAGCGGATGCCAACGGAAATGTCCGGTTGACCGACCCCGAAGGCACGATTGTCGCCGATGCCTTGCGTCTGAATCTCGACGAGGAAACCGGCCTCCTCCAACATGCGCACATCCAGTCGCGACGCATGCAGTATTCCCTTTCCGGCGCGCGCATGGAAAAGGGGCTCGGCCAGACGTACCACATCGAGGACGGCCAGTTCACTACCTGCCATTGCACGGAAGAACCGCCAAGCTGGAGCATCGCCGGACGTGATCTGGACGTCACGGTCGGGGGCTACGGCAAGCTAACCGGGGGAACGTTCAAGGTGCTGGATGTCCCAGTTCTGTATCTCCCGCGCGCCATATTCCCGGTGCAACAGGAACGCCAGAGCGGCCTTTTGATCCCGCGCTTCGGGGTCTCCAACCGGCGTGGCTTCCAGATGCTTCTACCGGCGTACTGGGCGATCAGCAAGAGCCAGGATGCCACGTTGGGCCTCGATGTGGAGACCAGCGCCCGGGCCGGCGTTGTTGGCGAGTACCGCTACGCGGTGAACCGCGAGACCAGCGGTTTGATCGACGCGTCGTACTTCAATGAATCCTTCCGGGGCGCCGGCCGCACAAGTGAATTCCAGGCAACCACCCCGGAGAACCGCTGGAGCGTGACAGCGGCGCACGTGCAGCCGCTTCTCGGTGCCAGCCACCTTTACGCCGATGTCTTCCTCGTCGGTGACGACTTGTTCTTGCGCGACATCAACACCTATGCCTTCGAGCACTCCCACGAGGTAGCCTTACGGACTCTCCCATTCACTCAGACCCACCTGGCCGCGGTTCAGCTTTGGGATC
>Ga0316601_100002033_pt1 | contig 10265 bp, 7 predicted proteins | sample OWC_soil_day5_no_FD_207663 | JGI IMG/M metagenome (GOLD analysis project Ga0316601, IMG submission 207663) | Wetland soil microbial communities from Old Woman Creek delta, Ohio, United States - OWC_soil_day5_noCT | ecosystem: Environmental > Terrestrial > Soil > Wetlands | place: USA: Ohio...
CCTTCTCTTTTGCTTTCTCGCCGCCTTCGCGGTGACGACTGCCATCCTGATGGTGATGCAGCGCAATCCATTGATGAGCGCTATCTACCTCATCGGCAATTTCTTCGCCCTGGCGGGGCTCTACCTGATTCTCCGGGCCCAATTACTTGCCGTCCTCATGATTGCCGTCTACACGGGCGCGATCATGGTGCTCGTGATCTTCGTCATCATGCTGCTCAACCTGGGAGATGAGGCCCGTCGGATAGGGCCCGTCACGCTGAAGACAAGTGCCGGGATCGCCCTGGTGTGCGGGCTTCTTTGTGAATTCCTCTATATCGTCTTTGTTGCTGATCCGCCGGCGATGCCGGAGCCTCTCGAGTCCGCCGGCCTGGGGACCGTCGAGAGCCTTGGAAGCGCCCTCTTCGGGAGGTTCCTGCTTCCATTCGAGCTGACTTCAATCCTCCTGCTCGCCGCGATCGTGGGTGCGGTGGTTCTTGCCAGGAAGCGCTCGTGAAACTGTTCAGAGGTGCGCCATCGTACTGCGCCGAACAACTGCCGCTGGATCGCGCTGTGCCGGATGAAACCGGGAGGATCGTCCAGAAACGTCCACTTCACATGTAAGAAACTGTCAGGCAAAGTGATCCATGTCCGTTCCGTTGCCATACTACCTGGGCCTCAGCGCTCTCCTCTTCGTGGTGGGAGTGGCGGGGGTGCTCACCCGGAGGAATGCTATTGTCGTGTTCATGAGCATCGAACTGATGCTGAACTCCGTGAATCTCACGCTCATCGCGTTTTCTTCATTCCTTGGAAACGTGAATGGGCAGGTGCTCGTTTTGCTCGTGATGGCCGTGGCGGCAGCGGAGGCGGCGGTTGGGCTGGCAATCGTGATCGCACTTTTCCGCAATAAGCAGACCGTGAACATCAACGAAATAAACATCCTGAAGTGGTAATGTCCTACGAATTCATCGGTGTCGCAGTCTTCCTTCCGCTCGGCGGCTTCATCGTCAACGGCCTGCTGGGCAGCCGGATAAAGAACGAACATGCCGTGGGCCTCATCGGCAGCGGATCGGTGGGGGCGGCGTTTCTGATCGCTGTCGCCCTCTTCGTGCAAATGCTCGGCTCGCCTGTGGAAGAGCGCACGCATCTGGTGGAACTCTTCAGGTGGATCAGCGCGGGATCGGTCCAGGTTAGCTTCGCGTATCAGGTGGACCCTCTCTCCATCCTCATGATGCTGATCGTGACCGGCGTGGGGTTCCTGATCCATGTGTACTCCATCGGGTATATGCACGGTGACAGGGGGTTCTGGCGTTTCTTTGCGTATTTGAACCTGTTCATCTTCATGATGCTGAACTTGATCATGGCGGACAACTTCCTGCTCATGTTCCTGGGGTGGGAAGGGGTCGGGCTTTGCTCGTATCTGCTGATCGGCTTCTGGTACGACAGGAAGTTTGAAAAAGGGACCACGGGGGACGCCGCGAAAAAAGCATTCATTGTCAACCGGATCGGCGACTTTGGTTTTCTGATCGGGATGTTCCTGCTCTTCACGACCTTCGGGACCTTGAATTTCACAAGTGTCTTCGCTCAGGCAGCGGGGTTGCCCATGGGGGCGCCTGTCCTGACCTGGATCACGCTCGCGCTCTTCCTGGGGGCGACGGGGAAGTCCGCGCAGATACCGCTGTTCGTCTGGTTGCCTGATGCGATGGCCGGCCCGACGCCGGTGAGCGCATTGATCCATGCCGCAACGATGGTGACGGCAGGAGTCTACATGGTGGCACGATGCTCGGTGCTCTTCGCATTCGCGCCCATCACGATGGAGGTGGTCGCGATCATCGGCGCGGGCACGGCTCTCTTTGCTGCCACGATTGGCCTCGTTCAGAATGATATCAAGAAGGTGCTCGCCTATTCAACGATCAGCCAGCTTGGCTATATGTTCCTGGCGCTTGGCGTCGGGGCATTCAGCGCCGGTATCTTCCATGTGCTGACGCATGCTTTCTTCAAGGCGCTCCTCTTTCTGGGTTCGGGTGCAGTCATCCATGCCATGCATGAGGAGCAGGATATCCGGAAAATGGGAGGATTGAAAGACGCGCTCCCCACGACATTCCGAACCTTTCTCATAGGGACCATAGCCATCGCAGGGATCCCGCCGCTGGCAGGGTTCTTCAGCAAGGATGAGATTCTCTGGAAAGCCTTTGCGGGAGGGCACGCCGTGCTCTGGTTCGTTGGTCTCGCTGGAGCCGGGGTTACGGCGTTCTACATGTTCCGCCTTCTCGCCCTCACTTTCGAGGGAGAGAAACGGTGGGATGCCGGAAAACATCCGCATGAAGCCCCTGCGACGATGACGGTCCCACTCATTGCGCTGGCGTTTCTTTCGGTCGCAGGCGGGTTCGTCGGAGTCCCGGCCAGCCTTGGCGGCGGAAATGCCATAGAACAGTGGCTCGAGCCGGTCTTCGAGCGGGCCGGGCGGGTGCTGCCCTCACCGGCGCATCCTTCGGTAGCCCTGGAATATGTTCTGATGGCCCTGTCGGTTGGTATGGCGATCGCGGGAATCGTGCTTGCACGGACGTGGTACCTTCGTCGCAAGGAGGTCCCGGAGAGGCTCAGCCAGCGTTTCGCGCGTGCATATCGATTGCTGTGGAACAAATACTACGTGGATGAGGTCTACGATGCCGTTGTCGTGACGCCCACTGTGCAGGGCTCCGAGAAACTCCTCTGGAAAGGAATCGATGTGGGAATCATCGACTGGTGCATCAACACCGGGGCGAAGATGATCGGGCTTCTCAGCAAAACTGTGAGAGTGGTACAGACCGGGCTGGCACAAAGCTACGTGTTTGTCTTCCTGCTCGGTGTAGTTGTCATCCTTGGCTGGATGCTGGCTCATTAATATTGTGATAGTGCCATGATAGTTCCTTCAATTCTATCGATCACGTTGTTCATTCCCGTCGCGGGGGCACTTCTTGTCATGCTGTTGCCACGGGACGCTACCCGTGCGATCAAGGTGGCTGGGCTTGCGGTGTCGCTGCTTGCATTCGTCGCGTCGGTCGCGTTGTTCTTCATGTTCGACGGCACGGACGGCGGAATGCAATTTGTGGAAAAGGTTCCATGGATCCACGGGCTGGATATTTCTTATCACCTCGGTGTGGACGGAATCTCGCTCCTGCTCGTCGTTCTGACCACATTCCTCACGCCCCTTGCGCTCCTCGCGTCGTGGGAATCTATCTCCGTTCGACTCCGGGCCTATGTGGCACTGATGCTCTTGCTTGAGTTCGGTACGCTGGGCGTGTTTCTGTCTCTGGATATGGTTCTCTTCTACATCTTCTGGGAATTCATGCTGATCCCCATGTATTTCATCATCGGGATCTGGGGCGGGACCGACAAGATCTACGCGGCCACGAAATTCTTCCTGTATACGATGGCGGGCAGCCTGCTGATGCTCATTGCCATTATCTGGCTCGGCTACTATGCTTCATTGCAGCCTGGTGGAATGTTCACGACCGACCTGCTGCGGCTCTACGCCATTGCTCCCGGAATTCCGCGGCAGATTCAGACCTGGATGTTCCTTGCCTTCGCCTTAAGCTTCGCCATCAAGGTCCCGATCTTTCCGTTGCACACCTGGCTTCCCGATGCACACGTGCAGGCGCCAACCGCCGGCAGCGTCATCCTTGCCGGAGTCTTGCTGAAAATGGGAACATACGGACTCGTGCGGTTCTGTCTGCCGCTCTTCCCGTTCGCGACCTTTCAGTTCATGCCCTATCTGGCGATCCTCGCGGTAATCGGCATTGTCTACGGGGCGCTGGTGTCGATGGTCCAACCCGACTTGAAGAAACTGGTGGCGTATTCGTCCGTGAGCCATCTCGGTTTTGTTGTCCTGGGGATTTTCGCCCTGAACGAGGAAGGAATGCAGGGAAGCGTGATCCAGATGATCAACCACGGCCTGTCGACCGGGGCGCTCTTCCTCCTCGTTGGAATGCTTTACGACAGGCGGCACACGAGGATGATCAAGGACTTCGGGGGACTGGCGCGGGTCATGCCCGTATTTGCCACCTTTTTCATGATCGTGATGTTGTCGTCCGTGGGCCTGCCCGGGTTGAATGGATTCGTCGGGGAATTCCTGATTCTGCTTGGCTCGTTCAAATCCACGTTCCTGGCATCATACTGGTACGCCGTGGTCGCCGCGACGGGCGTGATCCTGGCGGCTGTCTACTTGCTCTGGAGCTATCAGCGTGTCTTCTTCGGAAAATCCGAGAACCCGGCGAACGCGTCGCTGCGGGATCTGACGAAACGCGAATGGGCCGTTCTTGTTCCGGTCGTGATATTCATTGTGTGGATCGGTCTCTATCCCTCGACATTCCTGGACAAGTCGGCGCCGGCCTCTCGTCTGGCGATCCAGCGTATCGAAGACGCACGGCGCGGCGTCTACTACGGCATGTCCCAAGAGGAGCCGCCAGCTCGCGAAAAGGTTGAAGGTCGCTAATGGCGCTCACGGTACGCAGGCTCCTTATCGTTTTGTTCACCCTGGCCCTTCCGGGAGGCGTCCTCTCAGCCTCGGACATGGCATCGACCCCCCGGGCCGAGCTCTGGATGACGATCCCTTTCATCCTGTTGCTGCTGTCGTTTGCGGTGATGCCCTTCATCAACAAGCACTGGTGGGAGCATCATTACCCGGTGGTGGCGATCGGCCTGGGGCTCGTGGTGATCGGCTACTACGTGGTGGGATTGGATGCTCCCGGGCGGATGGTCCACACCGGGATGGAATACTTCAGTTTCATCGCGCTCATTGGTTCACTATTTGTCGTCGCGGGAGGCATCCACCTCAAGATCAAGGGGAAATCCACGCCGCTCACGAACGTCGCGCTCCTGTCAATCGGCGCGGTCATCTCGAACATCGTGGGGACAACCGGCGCCTCGGTGATCCTCATCCGTCCGTTCATTCGGGTGAACCGGTATCGCATCCGGCCTTTCCATATCGTCTTCTTTATTTTTATCGTCAGCAATATGGGAGGCGCGTTGACGCCCATCGGAGATCCTCCGCTGTTTCTGGGTTATCTCAGGGGTATCCCTTTTTTCTGGGTTGCGGAGAACCTCTGGTACAAGTGGGGAATCGGGATGATCCTCGTGATGGCCGTGTTTTACCTATTGGACATGAGGAGCTTCCGAGCGCTTCCCGCATCGGTGAGGCGGGGGGCGGAAGGAGCGGAGGAGGAGGGTGAGGTCGGCGGCATCCACAATGTTCTCTTCCTCGCGGTAATTTTGGTGGCGGTGTTCATCCAGAATCCCCCCTTTGTGCGGGAGGCGCTCATGCTCCTGGCAGCCGTCGGGTCGTACTTCACGACCAGAAAGTCCATTCATAAGAAAAACGATTTCAACTTCGCCCCGGTCAAGGAAGTGGCAATCCTGTTCTTCGGCGTTTTTGGAACGATGGTTCCGGCGTTGGACTGGCTGGAACAGAATTCCACGACGCTGGGCATTCAGTACGCCGGACAATTCTACTGGGCCACCGGCTCGCTCTCCGCCTTTCTGGACAATGCCCCGACATATTTGAATTTCCTGAGTGCAGCGATCGGCCTGTTCGTGGACAACGACATCGTCCAACAGGTACAGAATCTGGTTGCACAGCACGGCTCGGGAATTCAGACCCTGGCCGGGCCGCATGCCGACGAGGTGCGCAACACGTTTGCGACACTCGTGAAATACCACTATGACCTGGTGGCCTCCGGGAACGTCCCGATCGAAGACATCAACACGGCATACCTGATCGGCAACCACAACATCTACCTTCAGGCGATCTCCATCGCGGCCGTGTTCTTCGGGGCCTGTACCTATATTGGGAATGGGCCCAATTTCATGGTGAAATCGATTGCGACGCAAAGCGGCGTCGAGACTCCCAATTTTGTCCAATACATCGTGAAGTACACACTGCCGGTACTCATACCGATATTCATCCTTATTTGGGTGTTGTTCTTCAACGGACCTGCGTGAACGCTATGAATACTGCTCTACAGGATATCATTTCTACAGCGCCGCTGACCATCGTCACCGTGACTGCGCTCGCAGTGCTCGTGATCGAAGCGCTGGCAAGACAGAAAGAGCTGTTGACCTGGTGGCTGTCCATCGGAGGGTTGCTGTTTGCCTTTGTTGCTGCCGCATCGACGGTAGGGGAGACGGGGCACGCCTTCAATGGCATGGTGACAACGGGAGGTTTTGCCGACTACTTTGCCATGGTGTTCGCTGCCGCGGGCCTGACCAGCATCCTCCTCTCGCGTTCGTACATACGGAAAGTGCAATTCGAGTCGGGCGAGTACTATGCCCTTGTGCTGTTCGGCGTGGTGGGAATGATCCTGATGGCGTCGGCGGCGGATCTGATCATAGCCTTTCTTGGCCTGGAGATCATGTCCATTTCCTTCTACGTCCTTGCAGGCTTCGCGCGCAAACGCGACGCCAGCAACGAGGCGGCGCTCAAGTACTTCCTCCTCGGTGCATTCGCGACCGGATTCCTTTTGTACGGCATCGCGCTCGTCTATGGGACGGTACGTTCCACTGAAATTTCCGCCGTTGTCCAGGCAGCGCCCGGGCTTGCGCGATCGCCCCTGTTCATGATCGGCCTGGCGATGATCCTGGTGGGGCTGGCCTTCAAAGTTGCTGCCGTTCCGTTCCATATGTGGGCGCCGGATGTGTATGAAGGCTCGCCGACGACCGTGAGCGCATTTATGTCCACAGGAGGGAAGGCCGCGGCTTTTGCCGTCATGCTTCTCGTTTTTGCTCCGGGCGTGGTGCACGCGACGCCAAGCCTCCGCGAGGTGCTCTCGGTGATCGCGGCGCTCTCGATGATCGTTGGGAACGTGATTGCGATCTCGCAGGTCAGCGTCAAACGCATGCTCGCCTACTCAAGCGTGGCTCACGCGGGCTACATCCTTGTCGGGATTGTTGCCGCAAACCAGACCGGAAACAACGGCGTCCTGTTCTATCTGATGGCGTACACGATGATGAACGTCGGAGCCTTCGGTGTCCTGTCAATTCTTGAGTCGGCGGATGGACAGAATCTGACGTTTGATGCGTATGCGGGCATTTCCGCGAAGCGCCCACTCCTTGCAGGTCTGATGGCGGTCTTTATGTTCTCGCTTGCCGGCGTTCCGCCGTTTGCCGGATTTTTCGGAAAGTATTACGTCTTTGTCGGGGCCGTTGAGGGAGGGTTCACCTGGCTGGCGATCCTGGGCGTGGTGATGAGTGTCGTTTCGGCTTACTTCTACCTGCGGCTTGTCGTGGTGATGTACTTCAAGGAACAGGTCTCGGTGATCGAAGAACCGGTCCCCGTCGCAGGCATGGTGGCCCTTGTCCTCTCGGCGCTGGTGCTTGTGGAACTTGGCATCTTTCCCTCGACCGTGCTGAACATTACACAACATTTCTTCTGACGGACCGTGGAACTCGTAGCGACGGCGGAGCAAATGCAGTCGTTCGACCGGACTGCCATCCGGGCATTCGAGATGCCGGGGTTGCTGCTGATGGAAAATGCAGGCAGGGCGTTTGCCGGTGCCCTTGCTGCCGAATCCGGTCCTCTGGAGGGACGCCGGGTTCTGGTGCTATGTGGGATGGGGAACAACGGCGGCGACGGGTTTGTCATCGCCAGGCATCTGGCGAACCGCGGTGCGGTCGTGCTTGCGGTGCTTCTTGGGAAGCCGGAGATGTTGAAAGGCGATGCGCGGACGAACTACACGATCGTCCGCAATATGGCCGGTCCCCGCCTGACGATCAGGGAGATGACTGACGCAAGCGACCTTCCGAATCTTCCGGTGGCTGACATTGCCGTGGATGCCGTCTTTGGGACGGGCTTCAGCGGCGAGGTAACAGGGATTTACCGCAGTGCCATTGAACTCATGAACAGCCGGGAGTGGTTCGTCGCTTCCGTGGATATTCCCTCCGGCGTCTCGGCGACCGACGGCACTGTGACGGACGTCGCCGTGAACGCGACGTTGACCGTGACCATGGGTTTGGCCAAGATCGGTCATTATCTCGGCGCCGGTGCGGACCATGCGGGCAAGGTTGTCGTCGCCGATATCAGCATTCCGCCCACCGTCTTTCAGGTTTCCGGTCCCGCCTGTTACCGCATTCATGAAGACGATGTCAAGGTTGTCCTGCCGAAACGATCCCGCAACGCCCACAAGTACAGCGTCGGCAAGGTGTTTGTCCTTGCGGGTTCACGGAGTTTCACGGGGGCACCGGCGATGTGTGCCCGGGCGGCCCTGCTGTCAGGCGCGGGTGCCGTTATCCTCGGCGTGCCACGGTCGATCCAGAATATGCTTGCTTCGAAGCTGACAGAAGTGATCATCGAACCGCTCGAAGAAACTCCCGAGGGGACGGTTGCCGAATCCGCCGGGGATGCAATTCGTAAAAGAGTGGAGTGGGCAGACACGGTGGTCATCGGTCCCGGGCTCTCCCGGAACGCTGAGACTGACAGGCTGATTCTCTCTTTGATCGCATCGATCGAAAAACCGCTTGTTGTTGATGCGGACGGCCTCAACGCTGCCGCGACAGATCCTGCCGTTTTCAAGAACCGGTCAGGTGAGACAGTGTTGACACCCCATGCAGGCGAGCTGGCTCGCCTGGCCGGAGGTCAAGCGGGGGAGGCCGGACGAAACCGCGTGGAACAGGCGCGCGAGGCGGCACATCGCTTCAGCGCCGTGGTGGTCCTGAAGGGTGCACCCACGGCCACAGCCGATGTCAGCGGGAACGTTTATCTCAATTCGACGGGAAACCCGGGGATGGCCACCATTGGTTCCGGCGATGTGCTGACGGGGTTGATTGCAGGACTCCGCGCTCAGAAGATGAAGACGATTGAGGCTGCCTGGAGCGGAGTCTTCATTCATGGTCTGGCCGGAGACCTGGCTGCTTCTGAGTTGGGGGAACGGAGCCTGCTTGCCATGGATATCCTCGAGCGTGTTCCCGCAGCATTTGTACAATCCGAGAAGTGACGATGGGACGTGATGGTGGCAGGTCATTCGTACGGCACCAACTGCCGGCCATTCTCTGGGCCCTCCTGATTTTTGGCAGCTCTTCTCTTCCCGGCCGGGCCTTTCCCGATGTGAGCTTTCCGCATATCGACAAGGTGGTCCATTTTCTGTACTACTTCGTTTTCGCCATCCTGGTGGCTCACGCGCTCCGTTTTCAATCGCGTTTTCCCGATCTCTCCCGATTCAGCCTTGCCCTCGGCTTCTTGCTTGCCACGGCATATGCCGTATCGGACGAGATCCATCAACTCTTCGTTCCGGAACGGAGTTTCGATCCCGAAGACCTATTTGCGGATAGTGCAGGAGCATTTTCCGCTGTAGCGATTCTGGCGCTGCTCCGGTGGAGAGCAAAATGGCAGATGGAAGCAAGAAAAGCGGGGAATAGCGCGTGAAGAATGTCGAATGCCGAATGAGGAAGAGATGATGGAGGCGGGGCCGCCTTCCGTTTGTTTTTCCTCGACATTTTGCCTATTTTATAAATCTGATATACACTCTCGTACATAACGATGGGTCAGCGCGGGCCGGAACGATCCTGACGGGCAGGGGTGAGATCCCCACGCCCATTTTTATGCCCGTAGGAACGCAAGGTGCCGTGAAAGCCATCGAACCGAGGGAGCTCCTTGAGCTGGGGGCGTGTATCATTCTCGGCAACACGTATCATCTCTATCTCCGTCCGGGGACGGGCTTGATCGAACGGGCGGGGGGGCTGCATCGTTTTGCCCATTGGGACTCACCCATCCTGACGGATAGCGGTGGGTACCAGGTGTTCAGCCTTTCGGATCTGCGTGGGATTCACAACGACGGCGTGGAGTTCAAGTCGCACCTGGACGGCTCGCTACACAATTTCACGCCGGAGATAGTGATCGATATTCAGCGCGCGCTCGGATCCGACATCATGATGGTGCTGGATGAATGTGCACCCTATCCATGCGCCGCCGATTACGCGCAGGCATCAAATGAGATGACTCTCCGTTGGGCCGAGCGAAGCAAGGAGCGATTCGAGGCGACCTGCCCAGCGTACGGTGTGGAGCAGGCGCTCTTCGGGATCGTCCAGGGGAGCATCTTCCCGGCTCTCCGGGAGCGCTCGGCACGCAGGCTGGTGGAGATCGGGTTTGATGGTTATGCCATTGGCGGACTCTCGGTCGGTGAACCAACCGAGCAGATGTATGCGATGGTCGATGTGTGCGCGGCGATCCTCCCGCAGGAACGGCCGCGGTATCTGATGGGTGTGGGCACGCCGGAGAACATTCTCGAATCGATCGAGCGGGGGGTGGACATGTTTGATTG
>Ga0316601_100002035_pt1 | contig 10263 bp, 8 predicted proteins | sample OWC_soil_day5_no_FD_207663 | JGI IMG/M metagenome (GOLD analysis project Ga0316601, IMG submission 207663) | Wetland soil microbial communities from Old Woman Creek delta, Ohio, United States - OWC_soil_day5_noCT | ecosystem: Environmental > Terrestrial > Soil > Wetlands | place: USA: Ohio...
GGCGATCGCGGTCCTATACCAGCCGCCGGGCCCGTCCCGGCGAGACCGACGGCGCCGACTACCACTTCGTCTCGCGCGACCGGTTCGAAGCCATGATCGCGGGCGGCCAGTTCCTCGAGTGGGCGGACTACGCCGGGAACCTCTACGGCACGGCGGTCGTCGACACCGAGCGCGAGCTCGAGGCGGGCGTCGATCTCGTGCTGGTCATCGAGGTCCAGGGCGCGCGGCAGGTGCGGCGCCACCGCCGGTCATCGGTGCTGGTGTTCCTGCTGCCGCCGTCGTCGGACGCCCTCGAGGCGCGCATCAGGACCCGCGGCGAGGACACCGAGGAGCAGATCCAGAGGCGGCTCCAGGTGGCCCGCGAGGAACTGCGCGCCGTCCCGGAGTACGATTACGTGGTGATCAACGACGAGATCGACGCGTGCGTGGACCGGCTGAGCGCCATCGTCACCGCCGAGCGCGCCAGGCCCGACGCGATGAGGCGCGAGGTCTCGGGCATCCTCTCCAGCTTCGGCGTGAACGCCGGCGCGCCGCGGCAGAGCTGAGGTCGTCATGGCCAGAATCGCGCTCGGGATCACGGGAGGCATCGGCGCCTACAAGGCCGTCGAGGTGGCGCGCGGCCTCCAGCAGCGCGGCCACGATGTGACCGCGGTGATGACGCGCAACGCGAGGCGGTTCGTCGGGCCCGTCACCCTCGAGGCCATAACCCGCCACCCGGTCGTCACGAGCCAGTGGAAGGCGGGCGCCAACGCCGACATCGAGCACGTCTCCCTCGCCTCGTCCATCGATCTGCTGCTTGTCGCGCCCGCGACCGCCAACATGCTGGGGAAGTTCGCGGGGGGCATCGCCGACGACTTCCTGTCGGCCCTCTACCTCGCCACGACGGCGCCGGTGCTGGTCGCCCCGGCCATGAACTCGAACATGCTCGCGCACCCCGCCGTGCAGCAGAACCTCCGCACGCTCGGGGCGCGCGGCGTGCGCGTCGTGGAGCCCGGCGCGGGCTACCTGGCGTGCGGCTGGATCGGCAAGGGGCGCCTGGCCGAACCGGCCGACATCGTCGAGGCGGCAGACCGCCTGCTCACGGCCGGCCGGTCACTCGACGGGCGGCGCGTGCTGGTCACGGCGGGACCGACGTTCGAAGACCTCGACCCCGTCCGCTTCATCGGCAACCGGTCGAGCGGCCGGATGGGATTCGCCCTGGCGCGCGAGGCCGCCCGCAGGGGCGCGACGGTGACGCTCGTCGCGGGCCCCACGTCGATCGAGCCTCCGCAGGAGGCCGAGCTGGTGAGGGTGCGGAGCGCGGCCCAGATGCACGAGGCCGTCATGGCGCGTCTCGACGCCGCGGATGTCGTCATCATGGCGGCGGCCGTCGCCGACTACGCGCCGGAGACGCCGGACGACCGGAAGCGGGCGAAGTCGGAGGAGGGGCTCACCATCACGTTGCGCCGGACGCCGGACATCCTGGCCGGCGTCGGCGCCTGGCGCGCCGCGCGGGGCAGCTGGCGACCGGTCCTCGTCGGGTTCGCCGCCGAGACCGACGACGCGGTGAACAAGGGGCGGCGGAAGCTCGAGTCGAAACGCGCCGACTTCGTCGTGGTCAACAACGTGCTCGAGCCCGGGGCCGGCTTCGACGTCGACACGAACGCCGTGACGCTGGTCGGGCCGGGTTGGGAGGAGGCCCTGCCACTGCAGCCGAAGGCCTCCGTGGCGGCGGCCATTCTCGACCGGGCGGAGCGGCTGCTCGGCGAGCGGGCCGTCACCGGGGCGTGACGGGGACATGATGAGCGAGAGGGACGTGCGCGCCGCCGTGGCCGACCACCTTCGGCGGTTCGCGCAGACCGGCGTCGACGGCGTGAGCCGTGACCCGGCCTGGCGGCGGAGGGCGGCGGAGCCGGCGGTCGAGGCCGCCGCACCGGCCGGGCCGCCGGCCGGACCGGTTACGGAGACGCTCGATCAGATCCGCGAGGACCTCGGCGACTGCACGCGGTGCAAGCTGCATCGCCTGGGCCGCACGCGGATTGTCTACGGCGTCGGCAACCCGTCGGCGCCACTGATGTTCATCGGTGAGGCGCCCGGGCACGACGAAGACCTGCAGGGCATTCCGTTCGTCGGCAGGGCGGGCCAACTGCTCACGAAGATCATCGAGGCGATCGACCTCGCGCGCGAGGACGTGTACATCGCGAATGTGATCAAGTGCCGGCCGCCGGAGAACCGCAACCCGGAGGGCGACGAGGTGGCCGCGTGCGAGCCGTTCCTGTTCCGGCAGGTGCAGGCCATCAGGCCCCGCGTGATCGTGGCGCTCGGCACCTTCGCGGCCCAGGCCCTGCTGAGGACCAACGATCCGATCTCGCGCCTCCGGGGCAGGGTCTTCCATTACGGCGAGGCGCGGCTCATCCCCACCTTCCATCCCGCGTACCTGCTGCGCAGCCCCGATCGCAAACGCGACGTCTGGGAGGACATGAAGCTGGTGCGGGCGCTGCTGCGCGGCGAGGACACGGGCGGCAGACCATAGCGCGCCATGACCCGCCTCGCGTCCGTTGCCGTCCCCGTTCCCCAGGTTGATTTGCTCACGTACCGAATCCCGGAAGGCCTCGACGCGCCGGCCGTTGGCGCCCGCGTGCTCGTGCCCGTCGGCGCCCGCATCGTGACCGGCTGCGTGACCGGCACCGACGAGGTGGATGACGGGGACCCGCGAGCCGCGGACGGCAGCGTCCGAGACATCATCGACCTGCTCGACGGCGAACCGTACCTCCCGGCCGAGGTGCTCGCCCTGACCACCTGGGTCGCGGAGTACTACGCCTGCGGCCCTGGCGAAGCCGTCGCCGCCGCGGTTCCCCCGATGGCCTGGCTGGAAAGCCGGCGAGTGGTCGCGGTGACCGAGGCCGGCCTCCGGGCGGCGTCGGATGGCGCCCCGGAAACGTTGAGCCCCCTCGCGACGCGCGTGCTCGACATCGCCGCGTCGGCGCGAAGCCTGCCGGAATCGACGCTCCGGACGCGGCTGGACAAGACGGCCCCGCACGGGGCGAGGATGCGTCCGCCGCTCGCGCACGTGCTCCGGTCCCTGGAGCGCCGGGGCTACGTGTCGGTGACGCAGGTGCTCGAAGGGGAGGCCGTCGCCTACAAGACCGAGCGGGTCGTCGAGTTGACCGCGCAGGGCCTCGACGTCGCGGGCCGGCCCGACACGGCCGGGCTGCGGCTCGGCGCGCGGCAGCGCGAACTGCTGGCCGCGCTCGCGGGCGCCCCGGGCGGGCTCACCTCGGCGGCGCTGCGAGAGCGGGGGTTCGACGTCACCGGCCTGCGCCGCCTGGGCCTGAGGGATCTCGTCAGCATCCGGCGGCAGCCCGTCGAGCGGGACCCCTTCGCGGGGCCGTGGGGAAAGGCCGGCCAGGCCGGCGCGACCGGGCAGGACGCGACGCTGTCGGCGGAGCAGGACGCGGCGCTGGACCGCTTGCGGGACCGGCTCGACGCAGGCGCCTTCCACGTGGCGCTCGTGCACGGCGTGACCGGCAGCGGCAAGACGGAGATCTACGCACGGCTCACGGATCACGCGATCGGCGCAGGCCGGCGCGGGCTCGTGCTCGTGCCGGAGATCGCGCTGACGCCCGGCGTGGCGGCCGCGTTCCGCGCGCGGTTCGGCGACCGCGTGGCGATCCAGCACAGCGGCCTCTCGGACGGCGAGCGCCACGACCAGTGGCAGCGCATCCGCCGGGGCGACGTCGACGTCGTCGTCGGGACGCGGTCGGCCGTCTTCGCGCCGCTGCCGGACATCGGCCTCATCGTCGTCGACGAAGAGCACGACGCCTCCTACAAGCAGGACGACAGCCCGCGCTACAACGGCCGCGACGTCGCCATCGTCCGCGGCCGGCAGCAGCGCGCGCTCGTCGTGCTCGGGTCGGCCACGCCGTCGATGGAATCGTACGCGCACGCGAAGCGGGGCCGCTACGAACTGCTGACGCTGGAGCGCCGCGTGATGGACCGGCCGCTCGCCTCGGTGCGGACCGTCAACATGCGGGAGGAGTACGCGGAGGCCGGCCCGGACCAGATCGTGAGCCGGGCGCTCGGCGAGGCCGTCGCGGAGCGGCTCGACCGCCGCGAGCAGGTGCTGATCCTCCTGAACCGGCGAGGGTTCTCGACCTCGGTCTTCTGCCGCCAGTGCGGGGCCACGCTGGAGTGCCCGAGCTGCTCGGTCTCGCTGGTCGTGCACGGGCGCGGGCGCGCGGTCTGCCACTACTGCAACCACGCCCGGCAGGTGCCGCGCGCGTGCCAGACCTGCGGCGGCCCGTTTCTCGAGCAGCTCGGCTACGGCACCGAGCGGGTCGAGGCGGAGGTGCGCCGCCTGTTCCCGACGGCCAGGGTGGCGCGCCTCGATCGGGACACCGCCCGGCGCAGGGGCGCGGTGACCGAGACGCTGGCGCGATTCGGCGCGGGCGACATCGACGTCCTCGTGGGCACGCAGATGATCGCCAAGGGGCACGATTTCCCGCGCGTCACGCTGGTGGGGGTCGTCTCGGCCGACGTGGGCCTCGGCCTGGCGGACTTCCGGGCGGCCGAGCGGACGTTTCAACTGCTCACCCAGGTGGCGGGCCGGGCCGGCCGCGGCACCGCCGCCGGCGAGGCGATCATCCAGACCGTGTTCCCGGATCACTACAGCATCGAACTCGCGTGCCGGCAGGACTACCCGGCGTTCTTCGAGCGGGAGCTGGCGTTCAGGAAGGCGATGCGCTATCCGCCCGTCGTCGCGCTCATCAACGGCGTCGTGCGGGCGGCGAGCGAGCGCGAAGCGGCGTCAGCCGCGGGCGAACTCGTCGACCGCGTGAGGCAGGCCGGAAGCGGAAAGCCGTTCGTCGTGCTGGGGCCCGCACCTGCGCCGCTGGCGAGGCTGCGCGGGGAGCACCGGGCGCAGTTCTTCGTGAAAGGCCCGCCGTCCGCGCGCGCCGGCATGCGGGCGGCCGTGCTCGCGGCACTCCGCGAGCGGCCGGACCTGCGGCGCAAGACGACGATCGACGTGGACCCGCTGAGCATCCTCTGACGCGGTCCTACTGCGGCCGTACCAGGTCGAGCGGTTCGATGGGCGCAGGCGTGAAGCACAAGACGAACACGACGAGCGCCACCAGCGCCAGCCAGAGCCGCGTGCGATCGAGCGGGACGTGGTCGTCCCAGGTTGGAGGGTGGCGCCAGCCGAAGAACGAGAGCAGCGCGATCGCGAGCCCCGTCCACACGATCCACGAGGACGAATAGAAGCAGAGGCCGAGGGCCACGGCGATCGTGCCGATCGTGACGTAGATGGACCGCCGCCCGAATGCGGCGTACGCGATGTGCCCGCCGTCGAACTGCCCGATCGGAAACAGGTTCAGCGCCGTGGCGAGCAGGCCGAACCACGCGGCGAAGGCCATCGGGTGGAGGTTCAGCGACAGGGCGCCGGGGATGTCGCCCCACACGAGCCGCGCGGCGAACTGGAAGAGCAGCGGCTCGCCCAGCTCCATGCCGCTGAACACGGGGGGCATCGGCACGACATTCGACATCGCCAGCCCGATGAACAGCGCAGGGATGGCCACCAGGAAGCCGGCGAACGGGCCCGCGACGCCGACGTCGAAGAGCGCGGGCTTCGTGGTGATCGGCTGCCTGATGCGGATGAACGCGCCCGCCGTGCCGGTCAGGGGAAACGGGATGGGCAGGAAGTAGGGCAGCGACGCGCTGATGCGGTAGTAGCGGCACGCGAGGTAGTGCCCGAGTTCGTGCGCGCCGAGGATCGCGAGCAGCGTCAGCGAGTACCACAATCCCCGCACGGCCAGCACGCTCACGCCGGCCGAGACACGGCGGTTGCCGAGCTCCCCCATGAAGCCCAGCCAGTGGAAGGCGCCTGCGCCCGTGGTGGTCGCCAGCGTCAACGCCAGGAGCAGGGCGTGCAGCCAGTACCGCTCTCGCGGCGCCGGCGGCAGCGACGCCTGCCAGGCGATGACCGGTTCCCTGGAGGATGCCCGGGGATCTGGATACGGCGGAGTCTCAGGCACGGTGCACTCGGACCGCGCGGGCGGCGGCCCGCTCAACCCAGGTTCTGGAGGTCCTTGCCCGGCTTGAAGCGGATCGTCCGGCCGGGGGGAATGCGAACTTCCTTGCCCGTCCGTGGGTTACGGCCGATGCCGCGCTTGCGGGGCTTCACCTGGAAGACGCCGAACCCGCGCAGTTCGATGCGGTCGCCTCGCTGCATCGAGAGGCGCATGGCGTCGAATACGGCGTCGACGGCCAACTCGGCCTTCACCTTCGTGATGTCTGCGGTCCGGGCCACTTCGTTGACGATGTCGACCTTGATCATGCCGGCGGATACCCCCTCGCGGCAAAAGTTGCTAACTATCATAGAGAGAGAGACTTAGCCTGTCAAGCGAACCGGCAGGCGCCAGGTTCGTCCGCGCGGGCCGCCGGGCGCGTTCGTCGCTGCCGTCCTTTCCGGCTAAGATGGCGAGGACACCAAGGGGAGCGGGGCCGAAGTGGCGAAGCAGCTGCAGACCGTCGTGCTCGTGGGGCGGCCGAACGTCGGTAAGTCAACGCTGTTCAACCGGATCACGGGTGTCAGGCGCGCCATCGTGGCGCCGATTGCCGGGACCACGAGGGACGTCAACAGCCACAAGGCCGAGTGGGGCGGCGTGCGATTCACGCTCACCGACACGGGCGGGATGTTCGGTGCCAGCGAGGACCCGCTCCACGAGATGGTCGCCGCGCGCGGGCGGAGGGCGCTGGAAGAGGCGTCTGTCGTGGTGTTCGTGGCCGACGCCGTCGGCGGCGCGCTGCCGGCGGACCAGGAGGTGGCGGAGGCGCTGCGGGCCGCGGGCAAGCCGGTCGTGCTCGCGGTGAACAAGTCGGACGATCGGCGGGCCCAGGCCGGGACGCTGGAGTTCCACCGGCTGGGATTCGATCCCGTGCTCGAAATTTCGGCGGAACACGGCAGGGGAGTTGGAGACCTGCTCGACGAAGTGGTTCGCCGGCTCGGCGCCCATCCGGCCGCCCCCGCCGGTGAGACGCCCGGCGAGGCGGAGGCGGCGGAGGCGGTCGTCCAGCCGCGCGACGAGCGGCCGGACGTGACGGCGGTCGCGATTGTCGGCAGGCCCAACGTCGGCAAGTCGTCGCTCGTGAACCGGATGCTGCGCGAGGAGCGCGTGCTCGTCAGCGAGCTGCCCGGCACGACGCGTGACGCGATCGACACGGAGTTGCAGTGGCGGAAGCGGCGGTTCCGGATCGTCGACACCGCCGGCATCCGGCGGCCCGGGAACGTGGCCCGTTCGGGGGCTGTCGAGCGCGTGAGCGCGATGCAGTCGAGGCGCGCGATCGAGCGTGCGGAGGTCGTGGTGCTCGTGCTCGACTCGGTCGAGGGCGCCACCGACCAGGACGCCGCCATCGCCGGGGCTGCGGACAAGGCGGGGCGCGGCCTCATCGTCGCGGCGAACAAGTGGGACCTCGTGAAGGACGCGGGCCCGGCCGCAGCCAGGACGTTCGACGAGGAACTGGCGCGGCAGATGAAGTTCCTCGACTACGCCCCGGTCGTGCACATCTCCGCGCGCACCGGCGAGCGCGTCCCGAAGCTGCTCGAGATCATCGACCGCGTCGCGGAGCGCCGGCGCCGGCGCGTGCCGAGCGGCGAGCTCAATCGCTTCGTCCGCGAGGTGACCGCCGCGAACCCGCCGGTGAGCCCGGGGCGGCGCGAGGTGCGCGTGATGTACGCCGCGCAGGTCGGCATCGCCCCTCCGACGTTCGTCTTCTTCACCAACGTGGCGACGACGTTCCATTTCTCGTACGAGCGGTTCCTGGTGAACCGCCTGCGCGAGGCCTTCGGGTTCGAAGGATCGCCGATCCGGATCGAGGTGCGGGCCCGCGGCCGCCGCCGGTGATGGCGCCGCCGGCGGGGTCTTGGTATACTGCGAAGAGGCTTCGTGGCTGAGACGCGCGTGACCATACCCGACCGTGAGCAGTTCAAGGCCGCGGAGGTTTGCGAAATCGCGGGCGTGCAGCCGTACGTGCTGCGGTCGTGGGAGTTGGAGTTCCCGTCGATCGGCGTGTCCCGTTCGCCGAGCGGCCCTCGGACCTACCGGCGAGCCGACGTCGAGCGGATCCTGCGGATCAAGGACCTCGTGTTCAGCGAGGGACTCACGCTGGCGGGAGCGAGACGGCGGCTCGAAGACGAGGACGCGTCGGTCGGGGAGCCAATCAGCGAGCCGGCTCTCAGCGCCGGCGCCCGCGAGCGGCTCGAGGAGATCAAGGACGGCCTGCGGGCCCTCCTGAGCCTGCTTCAGGACGCGCCTCCTCAGCAGACCGGCGCGTGGCCGCCGGCGGCGAAGGCAGGCGTCCTCGAGTTCGACGGGACGGGCGGCACCGCCGCGGCGATCGGGAAGAAGGGGCCGAAGCGGAAAGCGGCCAAGTCGTAGGACGCGGCCGATGAGCGTGGTTGTCGGGATGTAGCGCAGCCTGGTAGCGCACCTGAATGGGGTTCAGGGGGTCGCTGGTTCGAATCCAGTCATCCCGACCAGTTTTCGAAGGCGGTAGGTAGCAGATAGGTGACAACCTGCTGAAACCTACCGCCTTCGCCTGTACGAGGGGCTGTGGGGCCACTGTCGGCGCGGCCCCAGCCTGAACACCAGGCTGACCATCAGCTGACCATCAGGCGATTGAGGTTCGACTGCGGTACTATCCTCCGGTGACGGGTGGTGGAGTTCACCCCGAGCCGACCTGGCTGACAACGGCCATCCGGGCAGATGACTCCTACGAGCACGGGCTCGGGGGTGCGTCTGCCCCTCGAATAACAGGAATCAAGGATGGAGACATGTCGCAGGGTTCGGAAGCTGTCCCAGGGCTGAACGAGAATCACCTCCGGCACATCTACGCGACGTGCCGGCACGTCGACAGGCTCTTGCAGGCCATCGAAGCGGCGCTGGATCCGTCCGGCCCCGGCGGTCCCTTCCATCGATACGAGCACGTGCTCTCGCATGAGACCCGAGGCAGCATCCTCGCGGTGCTTCGGGCGTTTCGCGCGACCATCGGTTCCGTGGTGAGTCGGCACCGAATCCGCCTGCCTCCGGCGGACCAGGACCGGTATGCGATCCAGTCGACAATCGAGTTCATCGACGCCGACATCGTGGAGTTGCGGCCGGAGTACATGGGAGGCTACGGCGAACTCGACGAGGAGGCGCGGGCTGACCTGCTGGCGATCGTGGACGAGTTCGCCGGCCATCTCACTGCGCTGCGGGGGATCCTGCAGCGCGACAACAGCACGGCCTCCGCAAGCGAGGCGCGTGGCGGCGACGAATGACGGTGCGGTGGTTGAACGCGTCTTCGGCCGGGTTGCCTCCGGACAAGCCAAGGGCCTCGAGTCGGTTCGCGACGCCTGCGCCCACCTCGGCGCGCGGAACACGTCACGGCCGGTGAGGCCGCAGAACTCGATCCGGTCGCGCTCGCGGCAGGCCGGCCCCGGCGGCGCTCCTGTCATGCCGGCGAGCGTCAGCGCACGGGGCCTCGCGGGGAGCAGATGGCATCGCCGGGGTCCCGTCCGCCGTTGGCGCCCCGGACACCGTCCGCTCCGCCCCACCGCATCCCCCGCCTGAAGGTACGCATCCAGTCGCGCGTCCATTCCTGCAGGACGCTCGCGTCGCGAATGGCGTAGAGCGGCTCGCGGTACTCGCCGTAGAAACACCCCGCGCACCCGCGTGCCTGATCCTTCGCCATGCGGCGGAACTCGTCGCTGCGAAACAGGCGGACGAAGTCCGGCGAGAGGATGGAGGCGATGGGAGGGTGCTCCTTGCAGGCCGACACGCTGCCGTCCGGACGGACATCGAGGGCGAACATGCCCGGGTGGCAATCCCACTCGACGCGGCCCGTGGCGATGTACTGCCGGAAGTCCCGCAGGTGGCGCGTCGAGTTGGTCAGGCCCATCCCGCCGCGGCGCAGCGCGATGAGTTCGTCGATGACCGCGTCTCTGAGCACGGGGTCGAGCGCGCCGAACTCGAAACTCCCGTCGCTGCCCCTGAACAGGTGGGCCTCCGGATGCGACACCGCCACCGCCGCGGGCGTGATGTAGCTGTAGATGCCGCGGTCCGCGAAGTATTGCACCACCTCGGGAAGCCGGGCGAAGTTGTGCGGCGACGCCACGATGTTGGCCAGCGACATGCCCGACGGCATGAGGTCGCGGGCCCGCTCGAGGGTCCGCAGCGCGTGCGGCAGCGACCCGCGGGCCCCCGTGATCCAGTCCTGCGCTGTTTCGTCCAACGTATCCACCGAGAC
>Ga0316601_100002036_pt1 | contig 10262 bp, 10 predicted proteins | sample OWC_soil_day5_no_FD_207663 | JGI IMG/M metagenome (GOLD analysis project Ga0316601, IMG submission 207663) | Wetland soil microbial communities from Old Woman Creek delta, Ohio, United States - OWC_soil_day5_noCT | ecosystem: Environmental > Terrestrial > Soil > Wetlands | place: USA: Ohio...
ATCCTTTTTCATTTCGAAGATATTTCATGTCATTGCGCCAGATTCTTCGGTTTGACCACGATGTTGTACACCTTCCATCGATAGTGCTTGAAGTTGTTCATCACGTTGCCCGATGAAGCGAAACCGAATGAAGTGAAGGTGAATGTGCTGCCGGCGCCTGCCGACCCGACGATTACACTGTTGTACGGATATTCGTAGGAATCGTCCCGCTGCCCTTCCTGCGCCAGTATGTGAACGCGGACCTCCATAAGTTGCGCGCGGATAGCCGCCGCCGTCATCCCCGAGGAGATATCGTCCGAATAGGTATTGTCGACCACGCCGTCGGCGTTGGTGTCCAGGCCGTACACGACCTGCATGTCGGCGACGCAGTCGAGCAACGGGAGCAGCGTCGGCGTCGTTCCGGATGCGTTGTGCGCCACGACGGCCTTCACCAGGACCCCGGTATTGGGTGCGCATCGCTGCGGTACCGTTCCCAAGGTATCGTCGATGTAATAATCGGCGCGATTGAACGGGCGTACCGGTTGCACATTGTCGATCCCGTAGACGATATTCGCCGAGTACGGCTCCACCGGAACGTAGTTCCCTGTGGCGGTGAACAGGGTGGAGAAATCGGTGCCCGACCTGACGAGAGAGCGGCGGTTGGAATCCGTGCTGCCGAGCGCCAGCACGATGACGTAATCGTTATTCCCGAGGTTCTCCGTCGCCGGAATCCACGTCCTCTTATTATTGGCCTGGGTCAGCGTCGTCCATTTCCCCGCGGCGTCGCTCATGCCGACGCGCGCCGACTTGACGACGAGATAGTCCGAGTTGTTGAGCATGGCGTTGTTGATGCTGAGCACGGCTCGCGGGCCATTTGGCGGAGCATCGTTGAGCGCAAGGAGAGCCGCAGTTCCGGATGTCCTCTCTGTGTATGAAACAGCGTTGTCCATGTTCCACGGCAGGCCCAACCCGAGACTTTCCAGGTCCTGGCGAAGAAGCTCCAGCCCGAGGATCCCCTCCACGTTCGTTTCGGTGATTTTCGTCTGCACCTTGTACTGCCTCACCGACACGATGAAGAAGTTGATCGCCGCGTAGAGCAACAGCATGACGATCGCCATGGCGATCATCAACTCCACAAGGGTAAAAGCCGCATCCCGCCGTTTCATCTTGACCTCACGATGGTGAGGACCGTGTGGTTGTAGGATCTCGTCTGGTTGTTCTCTATCCGGTTCCACGTCACATTGATCGTGACCCGCCGGTTGTTCGGGTCGTTCGCCGGTGTGGTGCCATCCGGATTCGCCACAGTCCTTGCGACGGCATAACCAACGTTCAATCCCCGGATCTGGCGGTTCACGACATGGTTATCGTTGGCGATGGCAGCGAACGGGGTATTCCGTACCTGCTGCATCTCCATTTCCGCAACGCTCACCGCCTCGTCCCGCTGGAAATTCTTGATGTTCTGATCGAGCACGACAAGCCCCGCGCTGCTCATGCCCAGGAAGACGATGAAGACGATCGCCATGGCGACAAGCACTTCGATGAGGGTCATTCCACGGTTATTTTTCAACGCAGACCCCCCCGATGTACTGCCCCATCTTGATTCTCGTCGGCCGGATCGTGATGCAGTCGTAATCCGGCAGCACAGTCGACGCGAACCTGATGGTTCCGTTGTCGTTCGCGATTCCGTTCCGGTTGAATCCGAAGTCGTTCCCACCGGCAAGGTTCGAGCTGATCGCATGGCGGACAGTCACGCTCGTAACCAGTGCATCCGCAGTGTTGTCGAGGGGGGGGCCGTTCCCATCCGGCGCGGGGCTGCTGTCCTCGTACGTACTGTACCCGGTCGAAGCAATCCGCACGAAGAACCAGCGGTTGCGCTGCATCGCCCGCCCGCGGACGTCCATCAGATCCGCATAAAGCTGCTTGGTTTCCGCTTCCACCCTGTATCTTTCGTTGAGTCCCTTGAAATTGTCGCCGGCAATCAGCAGGAGGATCCCAACGATGGCGATCGTGATCAGGATCTCCACCAGGGTGAACCCCCCCCGGTTCGCGTTGTCGTCCGTGGAGCGCACGCTTCCTCACCTCTCCATCATGTGCATGATCCGCTTGACCGGCGGGGGCTGGGACAACAACGACAATCCTTGCGCCGTGGGCGGCACGCCCTCGATGGCCCCGGTCCGCCGGCCATCCTTGTGCAGTCCTCCCGCGCCCTCCCCTGCGGCCATCTGGAAAGCGGTGGCGAGGTCCAGTTGCTCCACGCTCGCCGTGGACACCTGGACCAGGGCCTTCCCCTTCATCACCGCGCTGGAAGGAGTACCCCCCGTATTATACCGGAGCGCCCAGAGGAAACTCTTCCCGCCGAGAGCGCATTCGTCCGCGTACGGTTTGTACGTGGTGAAGAAGACAACCCCCGACGTTGTGGCGAGAGGATCCGTGATCACGCGCTCCGCGCGGAAAGAACGGGCTGCAGCGTTGTCGTAAACGTAATTCGCGGAGGGGTCGAGGCGGATATACCACCCCTTGAACCCCGAGAGATTCGCAGCCGCCTCCGAGGGAACGGAACTGATGTTCGTGACGTCGACCAGCGTGGAGAATGCGACCGAGGAGGCGGAGGACGAGGATACGCACGTCGTCGGGTTGATCGTGCCTCCGATGAAGCAGGGATCCTTGACGGCGAAGAGTCTGCGCTGTCCGTCCGCGTCGTCGATCTCCGGCGTGGTGTTGGTTCCCGCGGGCGGATTCTCGAAGAAATAGCGGCCCGAACCGAAGAACAGCCAGTTCGTATCGAAGTTCCGGTTCTGGAGCCGCGCCACGGCGGAAGTGACCGGCCCGATCGGGTACGCCGTGGTCCCGTCGATCACCTTGCTCCACTTCCAGCTGCCGCCGCCTGCGTTGGTCGGCGTCGTGTTCGCCGTCAGGATTCTCCCCACGCCGCCGTCGGTCCAGGTGGCCGAAGTTCCGCTACCCACCTTCTTCACATACCCCACGTAGATCGCATCGTCCTGGTAGTCGAGGTTGAAATCGGCCACCGAGTTGATCATCGACCCGCCGAACGCTTCCGTGACCCCCGTGTCGATCGTCTGGAGCAACGCCCCCGTTTTCAGATCCAGCACGAAAAATTTCAGGTTCTGGTTCGAACGCCCGAGAAACTGGTTGTTCGTGTTGTCGATCGGCCCGGTCGGCCCCGACCCGAGCACCACGTACCACTCGCCGTTCAGGGTCCAGTCGCGGGAGGAGGTTGTCGTGTTCACAGCGTTGATGCGGACAACGGCGGGTCCGGTGGTCGTAAAGCCGAGACCGGGGTTCGCGAATTCCCACATCAGGGACGGGTTCGCCGGGTCCGTCACGTCGAGAGCGAAGTAGGAGGAGTAGCCTGTGGCTCCGCCCCCGGGCGTCTTCACGCAGTTGTTCGCCGTCGTGCAGCTTGCGCCGTTGTCGCATGCCCCCCCGGTCCGCATCCCGCCGATGAGGACCGTACGCCAGCTGTTCACCGATCGCGTTGCGGTATCCGCCCCCCCGATGCTGGCGTCGAACACGTACGGCGCCAGGTCCGCGTAATACAGGTGGCAGTAGTCCGGATCCTTGAGGTATTTGAGATACGGAAGCGCGTTTTTCGGGATGAACGCCCACGCCTCGTCCCCCAGCGTCGTCCCGAAGTATGGATTCGTGATTCTCGCTTTCTGCGCCGCGGCCTTGCCTGTCCATGAAAGTTCGAGTTTCCCGAGCCGGAAGGCGTGGAGCATGCCGTCGTTTCCACCCGTGAAGACCATCCCGCGGTTCTTGTAGGTGGTATCTTCGATGAACGACTTGTACGTCGTGTCGTTGTAGACCGAGTCGTACTTGTTCAGCGGAACGCTCGCAACGATCCGCGGGGTCGAGTTGACGACGTCCCCCAGTTTCCAGACGTTGTTGTCGCTGCCGAAGGTCACTGTTCGGGGACGAAGGTTCAAGTCGTCCGTGTTGTCGATCCCGTGGACATACCTGATGATCGTCGGCACGTCGTCGCCCGTGTCCGGCAACATGTAGGTGCCGAGCGTCGAAGCGTTGGCGACCGAGAAGTCGATCAGGGTCGACCCGCTCAGCGATGTCTTGATCGTCCTGGCATTCGTGGAGAGGCTCCTCTCCCAGAGTCTCTTCCCCGCCTCCCAGAGACTGTTGATGTTCTCGAAACTCAACGTGGTGTCCTGTGAGGTCGGAAGGCCGTTGTTGTCCGAGTGCCACCGCTTCACCTGCGTCAGTTGCGAGACCGGATCGAAGTAGAACTGGACGATGTCGTCGTTGGCGAGGTTCAGCACGTTGTCATGGGCCGTGTCCTCGCGGATCGTCGCGTTGGCGAAGAAGGGATCCACGTAGTACCACATGTTCTGGAGCGACCCCGTCCACCAGATGATGTCGTTTCCGACCGACCGGCGCGGGTAGAAGACCGCCTGGATGAGGTTCGCCCCGCTCCCCTCCCCCGACGCGAGCACCGACGCCGCCGTGCCCGAGGAGGCGCGCTTGAGGATCCCGGAAAAGGCATCCCGGACCGCCTGCTCGAGCGCCGCCCCTTCCGTCGCCTCGTAATAGGTGTCCGGCACGCCGTCCCCGTTCTTGTCCCAATTCGACGGGGAGGTCGTGGTCGGCATTTCCGTTGGGCCCGAGTTCTCGAACCCGCCGTTGATCGACGCGTATTTCAGCAGCGTGGAACCGCTTCCGAAGGCGAATACCGTGTAGAGCGTCAGGTTCTGGAATCCCGAAATGTTGTTGCTGCCGATCGTCGGGTTGTTCCTGAGGTCGTTGGTGTGCATGAACAACGCCACGTCCTCGATGCCCGATTCGTCCCCGTTCGTGCTTTTCACCCCCGTCCCCCCGCAGAGGGTGTTCACTAGGCTCGACGCGGGGAAGGACCACCCGGTTCCGCTCGTAGCGGGACAGGATTGATAATTCGTACCAACCTTGCACTGGAAGTTCGATCTCCCGCTCGGGTAGTCCCGGATACCGTCCGGGATCCCCCCGTCGGAGCACGGCTCCCCGTCCGTCAGGAGGAGGACGAAATTTTTCTGGCAGACGGGCCAGCGGGTGGTGCCCCCCGTTCCGAAGTTCATCGGGTCGGAGTTGTTGGTTGTTCCGTAATCCGAGCTGGCGTACCTGGGCCCGGTTCCGCTCGGGGTGGTGTATCCGGAGATCGTGGCCTGCTGTGTGAAATACCCGGCCGCGGACCACAGCGCCTCGGCCAGAGGGGTGTTCGTGCTCGGCCTGGAGAGGTTGATCTGGTTGATGACGGAGGGGAGGCTCCCTCCCCCGACGTCGGTGATGATCTTCCCTCCGGCATTCGTGTTGTAGAACATCAGCCCGACGCGTGCCCGCGCGCCCACTACGGATTGGAGCACCCCCTCCACCGGGAGCGGGACCTGGACGTTGACCCTGATGCCCGTTGCGAGGTTATTGCCGTTCGATACCCTTTTTACGTCGAAGTTCGACGTTCCGGAGTTCCCCGTGGCGAATACGAAATATACGGCCTCGGTATAGGGGGTGTTCGCGGTGGCTTCGCCGGCGGTGATCTGCTTGTAGAGGCCGCGGACGGGGTCGTCCGGAATCTCGCCGTCGATCTTGTTCGAACTGGGCCGACCTCCCGTGAGCACCTTCCGCATGACGTCGATCCGCCGCATCGTCAGCCAGTTCAGGAAATCGCCGCTCCAGGAGTTGGCCGGACGCGCTCCCGTCCTCGGGCCCTGGGCGCTGAACACGCTGCTGCCGTAGGTGTACCACTGGTCCGGGTCGAAATAGCCGTAATACCGGTGGCTGGCGGGGCGTCCCGACCAGTTGTACTGCGTGCACCGATCGGTGCTGGTGCAGGAGTGATCGTCCGCCGCGTTGGTGGATGTCTGGTACCCGTCATAATAGGCGTTGTTCATCATGCTGCCGGAGATGTCGAAGAGGATCAACACGTTCGGCGGAATGTTCTGGATCACGTAGGGTGGAACCTGGCAATAGTCGGTCATCCCGGCATCGGCGGGCCCGGACGGGACAAGCAACGTACCTGCCGCAAACAGGGCCACCAGGAGGATCAACGGGAAGGAATGGCGACGGTTCATATTCTCTCCTTCGTTATTGCGGCAACGTCCGGTAGACGGTTACGGTTTCGATCCTTCCGTTCCTGATGAGGATTTCGACGGTCTTCCCGCGAAGATCGGCAGGGTCCGCCAGAGGTGCACCGTGTCCGTCCTGGAACCGGGCTCCCTTCAGGTCATACGTTTTCCGCGCCACCGTGACCACGTCTCCCTGTATGTACTCCACGATCCCGACCACAACCGTGTTCCCTGCGGCCGCGTATCCCACGCGGGGGATCGCAGCGACGACATCGAGTAGAAAGAATGCTGCGGCGACCATCGTTACGATACGCCATCGACCTGCCATGTGCGCCTCCTTGGTTCACGATCCGTCCATCACCCGACGCATCGGGAGCAGCGACCATGCCGCCCTGGTTCAGGGAACAGCAATAACCGTACCTTCGTCCACAGATGATGTATCGGATCGAAACACCGGAAAATTCACGATAAAGTAAATTCATGGATTATTTTTAAGAAACGGAAGGTTGAGAAGATTGGACCGATGCCGGACCGCCATTCCCGCCGCAGGAGAGTCCCGGTCCATGCAAGGGATCCGGAAAATATATTTAATGAGCGATTAAAATTTTTAACGCCTGGGGAATCTCATGTTCGATCAAGAGACATGCGGACCATCTTGCCGATTACCTCGGAGGCGGTCCCCCGCAGATGGATGTCGGTCACCGATGCGGTGAGCGACGTCGGTTCCGGGTTGATCTCCACCACCACGGCGCCGGCCTCTTTCGCGATCCGGGGGATGTCGCAGGCGGGGGAAACCTGGGCCGAGGTGCCGATCACCACGAGGACGCAGCAGGTGCGGGCCTCCTCCTCCGCCTGTTCCTGGGCAAGCCACGGGATCGGCTCGCCGAACAGGACCACGTTGGGCTTGAGGATCTCGCCGCAGTCGCACAGGGGAACGGAACCCGGCGTCCACCGCTTCCGGGTCGGGTACCGCTTCCAGCAGTACACGCAGATCAATTCTTCCATGTTCCCGTGATATTCGATCACCCGCCGGGAACCGGCCGCCTGGTGCAGGCCGTCCACGTTCTGGGTGATGACGGCGCGGACGACCTCCATCTCCTCGAGGGCGGCCAACCCTCTGTGCGCCGGGTTGGGCATCGCTCCGCCGCAGACGGAGACCATCTCCGAAAGCATCTCCCACACCTTGCGGGGCGATTGCAGGAAGGCGTGAAGGGTGGCGTACTCCGTCGGGTCGTACTTGGCCCACATCCCCTGGGCCCCGCGGAACGACGGGATGCCGCTCTCGACCGAGATCCCCGCCCCCGTCAAGGCGACGGCGTTTCGACGGTCGGCCAGGAGGCGGGCCGCCGCCCGGATCGGGTCGTTCCCGCCCGCGCGCACGGGAACTCCGGCTACCCGATGAAAGACCCGAGCTTGAGCGCCAGCCCCATGTCTCCAGCGACCTTCAGCTTCCCGGTCAGGAACGCCATCTGCCCGTTCAGCTTCCCGGAAACGAGATCGAGGAAATCGGCCTCCGCCATCGTGATGGTGCAGTTCGGGGAGGACGCCTCCCCTTCCGCGACGGCGACCTTTCCGTCCGCCAACTTCACGTTCCAGGCGGCGTCTGTGATGCGGAACTGGTAGACGCAGTTCATCCCGGCGACCTTTTCCGGCTTCGCGTTCAACTTGTCCGATAACCCTTCGAAGAATCCCTTTACCGTGGCCTCCGCCATCTGCGTCCCCCCCTCGATTCCGGATAAAATGAACCGTCGTTCATCACCGCTCGAACGTACACCGACCATGCCAGGCTTGTCAACGTACGTCGGTGTACAGAGTCAGAACAGGGACGTTCCTTAGAACTCGCGCAGATCGGGGACAAACCTTGAATCCTGTTCCCCGAGGACTGTCCCTTTTCAACGGGAGTTCTAAGGAACGTCCCTGTTCTGCGGTGGTAGAATCCACGGCATGAGAGTGTTCGGGTTGACGGGGAACATCGGCTCGGGGAAGAGTACGGTGGCCGGGATGCTGCGCGCGTCGGGAATCCCGGTCCTTGACGCCGACCGGATCTCGAGGGAAGTGACGGCCCCGGGGGGACGGGCGTACGACGCCGTCGTTCAGGCGTTCGGAAGGGAGATCGTTCTGGATGACGGAACGATCGACAGGAAGCGCCTCGGGGAGATCGTCTTCGCCGCTCCTCGATCGCGGGCACGGCTGGAGGCGATCACCCACCCCGCCATCCTGGAAGCGATGAAGGAAGCGATCGCCGGGATCGAACGCGCGGGGCATCGCGCCGCCGTTGTGGAGGCGACCCTGATCCACGAATCGGGGAGAAAAGGGATGTTCGAAGCGGTGATCTCGGTCACGTGCGACCGGGAAACGGCGATCTCCCGTCTCGCCGCCCGCGACGGGATGTCTCGCAGCCAGGCCGAAGCGAGGCTCCGTGCGCAGATGGACGCCGGCCGGAAAGCCGGAGCTTCCGATTACGTGATCGACAACTCCGGGAGCATCGAGTCGACCCGTCGCCAGGTCGTCGCGTTGGCAGGGGTGCTGCTGGGACAAGAGGTCACCTGATCGCCTCCCTCGCGGGGAGGAACCCTTTCCCGAACGCCTTCGCGACCCCCTCGCAGGTAACGAGCCCCCCGTGGGTGTTGAGCCCCGAGAGAAGACCTTCGTCGGCTCGCAGCGCGCCGGCGACGCCATGCCGCGCGAACGACAGGAGGTACGGCAGCGTGGCGGCGACGAGCACCTGCGTGGAGGTGCGCGGCACCGCGGCGGGCATGTTCGACACGCAATAGTGGACGACACGGTCCTCGATAAAGTAGGGGGCGGCGTGTGTCGTCGGGCGGGACGTTTCAACCGACCCTCCCTGGTCGATGGCGATATCCACCACCACCGCCCCGGGGCGCATCGCGCGGACCATCGCCCGGGTAACGAGGAGGGGCGCCCGCTCCCCCGGAACCAGGACCGTGGAAACGACGAGGTCTGCCTCCCGGACCGCATCGGCCACCGTCTCGCGCGTGGATAGAATCGTGCGCACCTTTCCGCCGCACTCGCGGTCCGCCAGCGACGCTTTTTCCGGGTTCACGTCGAGGATCGTTACGTTCGCACCGACCCCGGCGGCGATCCGCGCGGCGTTGCGGCCGGCCACCCCCGCCCCCAGAACGGTCACATCCCCGGGCGGAGATCCTCCCGTCCCGGAGAGCAGCACGCCGCGCCCGCCACAAACCTTTTCGAGTCCCCGCGCTCCCACCTGGATGGAGAGGATCCCCGCCACCTCGCTCATCGACCGAAGGATCGGCAGCGCGCCGGCGGACGTCACGGTCTCGTAGGCGACGGCCGTTACACGACGGTCCAGGAGCTCTCCCGTGACCTCCGGCAAAGCGGCGAGGTGCAGGAAGGTGAAGAGTGTGGAGGATTCGGACAGGAAAGGAAACTCGGGGGGCAGCGGTTCCTTGACCTTCACCACGAGGTCTGCGGACCACGCCTGCGAAGCATGCCGGGCGATCGCGGCCCCGGCATCGACGTACTCTCCGTCGTCGAAGCCGCTGGCCACCCCGGCCCCGGCCTCCACGACGACTTCGGCGCCGGCCTCTCGAAGCGCCCGGACCGCCAACGGCGTTATGGCGACCCGGTTCTCCCCGGGTTTGGTTTCTCGCGGGACACCGATGCGCATCGTGCGTCACGCCCCCGCGGTGATGTGACCTTTCCCGCCCCGCGTTCGCGGGGCGGGAAAGGCTATCGTTCAGGCCTTGCGGACGTTCGCCGCCTTTTTCCCCTTCGGGCCGGAGGTGACCTCGAACTCCACCCGCTGCCCCTCGGCGAGGGTCCGGAACCCCTCTCCCTTGATCTCGCTGAAGTGGACGAAGATGTCCTCCCCGCCCTCTTCCGTGATGAAGCCGAACCCCTTCGCGTCGTTGAACCACTTTACCGTGCCGAATGCCATGCCTACGACTCCTCTGCTGGCCCCGTGGGGCCGTCCGTGGATCATCGGGCGTTACGCCGCCCCCTGCGTTCGGCCGGCCGGGGGCTTGCCCCGCTCCGCAGCCGGAAGAGCCCCGATGCGCGCTCCCGCTGTACCTGACACCGAATCCGTTGGTGAAGAAATTCGCATGGGTCGATCTTGCGGGTGACCACAGCGCACGTCTCACCGTTTCGGTTCTCATCGTATACGCGAAACGCGACCGGGGTCAATACGCGAAACGGGCCCCGAAAAAATCGATTTCACCCGGGCTTTTCCCG
>Ga0316601_100002037_pt1 | contig 10260 bp, 7 predicted proteins | sample OWC_soil_day5_no_FD_207663 | JGI IMG/M metagenome (GOLD analysis project Ga0316601, IMG submission 207663) | Wetland soil microbial communities from Old Woman Creek delta, Ohio, United States - OWC_soil_day5_noCT | ecosystem: Environmental > Terrestrial > Soil > Wetlands | place: USA: Ohio...
GTTTTAACTAATTTATCAGAGGCACATCTTGATTTTCATGGGTCCTACGAGATTTATAAAAATATGAAAAAGAGGATTTTCAATCATCATACCAGTAGTGATATAGCGATTCTTAATTTGGATGACAAAGAAGTCCTTAACCTAACAAATGATATTGAAGCTACTAAAAAATACTTTTCATCTAATTCCTTAAATAAATTAGGATGCTCAATAGCTGATGAATCTATTTATTATAATGAGGATAAGATAATAGCCTTAAATGAAATGAAGCTAAAAGGAAGGCATAATTATGAAAATGTAATGTCAGCAATTGGGGTTGTTAAAGAATTAGGGATAGATAATAATGTTATTGTTAGTGTTTTAAAAACTTTTGGTGGTGTAGAGCATCGAATAGAGTATGTTAAAACAATAGGAAATATAGAATTTTATAATGATGCTAAATCCACTAACATAACTTCAACCCAAACTGCTTTAGCTTCCGTTACAAAACCAACAGTATTGCTAATGGGTGGATTAGATAGGGGACACAGCTTTGAGGAATTGAAAGATTATTTATTAAATGTAAAAATAATTGCAGCATATGGTGAAGCAAAATCCAGAATAGAGAACTTTGCTATGAAATGTGGTATTCCTTGTAAAGCTGTTGATACCTTGGAAGAGGCTGTTGAGACAGCATATGCTTCCGCTGAGGAAGGAGATGTTGTTCTTCTAAGTCCTGCTTGTGCTTCCTGGGATCAATTTAAAGATTATGAGGTTCGTGGGAATTTGTTTAAGGAGTGTGTAAACAAGCTGGAAGGAAAGTAAAATGTGGTGATGAATTTGTTAAAATTACAAAAATATGTGTTTATTTTTATAAACTTTTGATATAATATAAATAAGAAAAGCAAAAAATAAAATAGGGTGCTGCTAACACCCTACAATATACAATTCTAGTTGCTTAGGCAACTGGTATCACTATATTTTCGTTAAACAAAAATAGTAGCTAATCCATTTGCGGTGGGGCTACTATTTTTTTGAGATTTTTTCTATAAGTAACACTATCAATGTTAATAGCGCTATTAAGAATAAACCACCTTGAAATAGCAACACTAAAGCGTCGTTACTCATCATATCACCTCCCTTCAAAAGGGAATTGGTGATACCAGTAGCCCACATTCAACTATATTGAATTGTACTAGAAAATTATACCATAGGATTTGTAATATTTCTATAACTAGAATAAAACACCCTATTTAGGTAAAAATTAAGTTATTATATTCAATAGGAAATGGTTAAGGGTATTAGAAGCAAAACCAAATTAGTGCAGGGTAGTAAAGTCTCTTATCAGCAGATATAGTAAGGAAGTGAGTTTATGTCATTAATAACATTTGAGGATATAAAAAAGAATAAAGAGTTTAAAACCTATATAGAAGTAGGTGATAAAAATCTAGGTGTAAAAGGATATACTAAGCATGATTTTGGTCATGTAATAAAGGTAGCAGAAACGGCAGGCTATATATTAGAAAACTTAGGTTTTAGTAAAAGAGAAGTTGAACTTGTTAAAATTGCAGCATATATTCATGACGTTGGCAATATGGTAAATAGACAAGAACATGCTCAAACTGGAGCCTGCATTTGCTTTAATATTTTAACTAGACTTGGTATGGAACCAGAAGAAATAGCGATTGTGGTATCAGCAATTGGAAATCATGATGAGGAAGTAGGAATTCCAATAAATCCAGTTTCTGCAGCATTAATATTAGGTGATAAAACGGATGTAAGAAGATCAAGGGTAAGAAATACTGATTTTGCAACCTTTGACATACATGATAGAGTAAATTACGCTGTAGAAGAAGCTAATGTAAAGGTAGATGGAGTAAATAAAATAATTGAGTTAGGATTAACAATAGACACCTCTATATGTCCCTTAATGGAATACTTTGAAATATTCCTTACTCGTATGCTTCTTTGTAGAAAAGCGGCAGATTTTCTAGGTACTAAGTTTAATTTAATAATGAATGGAACAAAAATGTTATAGATAATATCTATCACCGTCTATAGGTGGCTTAACAGCTGCTAATAGGCGGTGATTTTATTTAAAAAAGGGCGCACTTCATTAGCTTAGAGCTCTATAGGTGGCAGAGGAAACGTCCCTGTGGTTCGAGGTGGCAATGGAAACGTCCCTGTGGCTCCAAGGAAGTACTTTCTTCTTTACACATATCTTTAATAAAGGTAAAATTATTTGTAAGATGATAAATTTCTTTAAATTTAATTTGAAATTGTGAGGTGTAATATGAAAAAAAAGCACATTGTTGTCGTTATTATGGTTTTGTTAGTAAGCTTTTTGATAGGTACTTTTATATATAGAGATTATAGTGTCGATTCTAGTTCGGGAAAAGTGGGTATAAAGAAAAAAAGTAGATATGATGCATCTGAGGAGATTAAAGAGGCATTAAAGACAATAGATAGCAGTAAAAGAGCGGAGTTAATAACAAATGTTAATGCATCATCAAATATAGTAGCATTATCTTTTGAGGGACTTGCTGATAAAGCTACTATGGAGCAAATAACAGGTTTGTTAGATAAATACGGGGTTAAGGCAACATTTTTTCTTCCAGGAATAAAAGCAGCTGAGGATGATAGTGTTGTAAAAAACATTGAAAAAGGTGGACATGATATAGGAAGTGGAACTCTTTCTTCCACTAAGAGAATGGAAAACTTAACACAAAAGGAGTTAGTTACTGATTTTTGCAGCACTAATAAGATTTTGGAATATACAACGGGAAAAGTTCCTGTTTTACTTAAATGCAGCGCTACAGTTTATAATGATAATATTCTAACAGCAGCCTATGCATCAGGTAATAAATATGTTGTAAGTAGTGATCATTATTTAAGCTATCAAAGCTTTAAAAATTACGAAGAAGCTTATGGCTATGTAAAGAGCTTAGAAAAAGGAACAATAATCTCCATTAAATTAGAGGGCGTACTTGATGATTTTGAATATGGGAAAAAAAGAGAAGAAGAAAAACCTGCAGTGGACAAGCTTCCTGGTATAAAGGATAAAGAGGAAAAAGAGGCTACTATTATACAAATAGTAGAATGGCTTTTAAAATCAATAGATGATCAAAAGAAAACAGCTGTTAAGGTATATGACCTTCCAAAGGCGCCAAAAGAAAATAAAATACAAGACAATAAAAATATAATAAATAATCAGTATTGTAAAAATAATATAGATTTAATAAATTTCAAAGAATTAGTAGAAAAAAATGATAAAAGAAGTGTTCCAGCTATTTCAACATTTTACACTACCCAAAAGTCTTTAGCATATACCTTTAAGGGCCTAAGTAATGAAAAAAGTTTAGATAATGTACTCATAGCCCTTGAAAAGCTTAATGCTAAGGGAACCTTCTTTGTAACAAAAGATGAAATAATAAAATATCCAAGCAGGATAAATAAAATCTTAAGTAAGGGTCATGAAATTGGAAATGGAGGGGTAACCACTAACTCCAATTTATTAAAGAAATCAACAGAGGAAATATGTAAAGAAATATATGAGGTAGATAAGTTATTAAGGGGAAAAGGAATAATAACAAATGCATATATGGCTGGATATGGATATTCAAATGCTAATATACAAGAAGCTTTATCTGCAATAACTACCATTCCTTCACTTAAAAACTATGAATTATTCACCTATTCAAAGTCACCAATTATTCTTAAATACAAGGATATGAAGGCTGAAGATATTGTAGCTAGCTATTTTGATATTAAATCATACGTATCACTTCAAAGGGGAGAAGTAGTTTACTTTAGATTAGATTCCGGGTTGTTTAAAAATGATGCTACTGTTTCTAATATAGTTGAGCTGTTGACTAAAAATTATGTTCAAAAGGGTTATGCTTATAAGTATAATGAAAAATTAGCTTCCTATGATTTAGTTCAAAAACCACTTGGATATTCAGTAGTAACCTTGGGAGATTTACAAAAAACTATTGAAACCGCCTCACAGCGTGGCAGGTACAATATTACAAAGAGTCCGCTTACCATGGCAAAAAGAACTTATAATGATGCAGTAAAGATGATGGTAACTAATTATATAGGAAATGAATATGTAGATTTAAGTGACTTTGGTGCTGAGGAAAAAGCAGCTATGGATAAGAGTGGAACCATTGATACAAAGGGTGAAAATGTTATATTCTTTACCTTTGATGACTGGGGCGGAGACCCAGTAGTAAATGAAATACTAGAGGTATTAAATAAACATCAGGTAAAGGCAGATTTCTTTCCAATAGCTAAAAATGCAGATATTAATAGTGGAATATCAAATATTAACCCAAATTTACTTAGATCCATTGCTTTAAATGGTAATGATATAGGAAGTCATAATTACAACCATCAGCCTTTAGGCACTAATAAAGGAGAACTTGACATTTCCTTAGCTAAATCTTATGAGGTTATGGGGCATATAATTGGTGATCTACATTCCTTAAGACCATATTTTAGACCTCCTAGCTTGGTTATACAAAGAGAAGGGTTAGCGGCTGTATTTGAAAGTGGCTTTAACTATTGTGTTAGTGGAAATATTACAACTCATGATTATGAAAGAGCTTCCGCTCAGGAAATAGCTAATTATATAGGAGAGGGATTAGTTAAAGGTAAGGGAAATGTAATAGTAATGCATATGAATAATGAAAGTTATTACACTGCAGAAGCTTTAGACTTATTCTTAACTAATAACGAAAAAGGCTTGTATGGAGAAAAATATAAGGTTGCAAAGTTAAGTGATTATTTAGAAAAATAACGTCACAGGTTGAATGAGGAGTGTCAACATACACCCCACCTATGCTAACGCTTAGAGGTGGGAGAATCCACGCCATAGAAAGGTTGAAGAATTATGTTTAATTATAAGAAACTAAAGAAGAATCAAGGTGAAACTGAGGACATTCTTTTAAACCCCCGTGGAGATAGAAGACTGCTGGCAAATGTTCCGGATAAAGAAGCTATAAGAAACAATACAGATCGTAGAGGGCAAAGGGTATTAGAGGATTATGATGGTGATGCTGAGGCTTTTATAAAAAGTAAAAAAGCCGGAATAAGATATATAATGGAAACAGATGTTAAAGTAAACTGTAAAAGCTCAAAAGGTAAAAGGGCCTTTACAGTTAAATCCTCTGATATTTCTACTACGGGAATTTTATTAGAATTAAAGGATGAAGAACAATTAAATATAATTAATGAGGCTCGCAGTATTAAATTAGATTTTAAAATATTACCTGGTGCTATGCCAGAAGGTTATGAGATGAATGTTAAAATTAAGGGAAAAAAGGTTCGACAGTCTGACTCGGCAGATGGAAGGATATTATGTGGTATAGAATTTAATGAAACCTTATCAGAGTACTCTAATAGAAAAAAGGATAGGTATGTATTAGCTGGCTCCAGTTTAATATTACTATTTATAAATGTATTCATTATATTAATGCGTGCGGAAAGTGTAATATACTTCAAATTTAATAAGTGGTTATATTTATATAGTATTATTGCAGCGGTGTTTTTATTAAGCAGATATTTATTTGGTCTTTTGTATAAGGCTGTGCCAATAGATGTTGATTATACCCCAGGGGTAACAATTATTATTCCTTGTTTTAATGAAGAAGAATGGATAGATAGAACAATTTTAAGCTGCATTAACCAAGATTATCCCATTGATAAGCTAGAAGTTATAGTAGTAGATGATTATTCAAATGATAATTCTGTAGCTAAAATTAAAGAAACCATAGATAAACTAAATAATGAAGCAGAAAGATATGATGCACCACAAAGAGTGAAGTATTTTGTTCAAGAAAGAAATTTAGGAAAGAGAGATGCTCTAGTTCGAGGAGCAATAAATGCAAAGCATGAATTAGTTGTATTTGTTGATTCAGACAGCTTCTTAGATCCTTTTGCAATAAGAAATCTAGTCCAACCCTTTAAAGATCCTAAAATGGGAGGGGTAGCTGGCAGGACAGATGTTGCTAACACTTATACCAATACTTTAACTAAAATGCAGTCTGTTAGATATTATATTGCTTTTAGAATAATGAAAGCAGCAGAGGCTTATTTTGACGCAGTTACCTGTTTGTCGGGGCCACTAGCCTGTTATAAAAAGCAAATAGTTTTAGATAATATGGATGAATGGTTAAATCAAAGATTTTTAGGACAGAGGGCAACCTTTGGAGATGATAGAGCTATGACCAATTTTGTATTAAATGGATATAGGACTAGCTATCAGGATACAGCAATTTGCTCTACTATTGTACCTAATAAGTACAAGGTATTTCTTAAACAGCAAATGCGTTGGAAAAGGTCATGGCTTAGAGAATCAATTATTGCAGGAAGGTTTATATGGAAAAAAGAACCCTTTATGGCTCTTTTCTTCTATATGGGATTATTTGTGCCTATTGCTGCACCTGTAGTAGTTACTTATAACTTAATCTATGTACCAATTGTCCATAGGATATTTCCAATCACATTTCTTGTTGGAATATTAATGATGTCCTTAATGATGAGCTTTGCTCAAATGTTCTTTAGAAAAAGCACAACCTGGATTTTTGGAATGGTGTTTTGTATTTTTTATGAAGCAGTACTGCTTTGGCAAATGCCTATAGCATGGGTAACCTTCTGGAAATCAACTTGGGGTACAAGAATGACTCCAAGTGATATTGAAGCTGAAAGAAAAAAACAGCAAAGGAAAGGTGCTAGCATACTGTGGAGAAAGGTGGAGCTTCCTAATGAAAAATAAAAAGTTTTCTCCTGAAAGAAAAGATAGGGTTAAGAAAATAAGAGGTACAATTCAAGGAGTAATTTTATTTGTATTATTGGTAGTTATTATAAAAGCTTTATTCACCTTTTCAGTATATGAGCCTTATAATAAAGCCAAGGCTTCTAAAGATGCAAAGACTGGATTTATTGCAGTATCATATTTTGGGGTAGATAGAAATGGAGATGATACTCTAATAAGTACAGAAGCATTAGAGACGCAAATAAAAGCCTTAAAGGATAATGGATATGTGACCATCTCTCAGCAGGATATATTAGATTACTATAAAAAAGGGAAGCCATTGCCAGAAAAAGCTTTGTTTTTATTGTTTGAAGATGGAAGAAGAGATACGGCAATATTTGCTCAAAAGATACTAGAAGCATATAACTATAAAGCGACAATGCTAACTTATGCAGATAAATTTGCAAAGAAAGATCCAAAATTTTTAATGCCTAAGGATTTGTTAGAATTAAAAGACAGCTCTTTCTGGGAATTAGGCACAAATGGATACAGGTTAGAATATATAAATGTTTTTGATAAAAACTCAGAGTTTTTAGGAGAATTAAATTCTGTAGAGTTCTCAAAGTTATCCTCTAATATTAATAGACAATACAATCATTATTTGATGGATTACATTAGAGATGAAAAGGGCATTCCTATGGAAACCTATGAGGAGATGAAAGAACGTATTGCCAAGGATTATAAAAGCTTATTAAGTATATATAATAAAGAGCTAAAATCTGCCCCAGCATTATATGCACTAATGCATTCAAATACAGGGCAGTTTGGTACAAATGATAAGGTTAGTGAAGTAAACGGCAAGTGGATTAAAGAATTATTTACTATGAATTTTAATAGAGAGGGCTACTCATTAAATTCACCTGACAGCTCTATTTATGATTTAACTAGAATTCAGCCACAGGCATATTGGTCAACTAATCATCTGCTCATGAGAATCTTTGGGGACACTAAGAAAAATATTGATTTTGTTACAGGGGATAAGGAAAAAGCTGAAAAGTTCCAAGAAATCAAAGGGCAAGCGGAGTTTATAGAGGATAATATTATTTTAACATCACTGCCAAAGGATAAAGGACTAATTAAGCTATTAAACAGTGAAAACTATAAGGACATTAAAATATCGACAACATTAAAGGGAAATGTAATAGGTTCTCAGAGTATATATCTAAGATCCAATGAAGATGGAAGCTGCAGTATAGCTGTTCAGCTTATTAATAATGCAGTTAAGGTTATTGAAAATTCAAATGGGAAGAAAAATGAGTTATATTCACTAGAATTAAATAAAGATAGTAAAGATAAAAAAATTGATATAAAGGAACCAGGGAACAAGAAAATTGATATAACCTTAATTGGTAACAGCCTTACTTTAGCTATTGATGAAAAGACCATAGCAGAAGGGCTAAAAGTCAGCAAGGATAAGGAAGGCAGCATTCTTCTTGAAGCTGCAGGGGGAGAGTATGGCTACAGCCAAAGAAATATTGTAGATGATGTATATGATGCAGTGTTTAAAGATTTTAAAGTAACGGATATGAATAATGAGATATTACATGATTCTTCTTTAAAAGGATGGGATGCTGCAGCTTATATGGTTAAAAGCTCCTTCCTTAAAGTTGTAAATTGGTTTATTAAAAATTTATAGTATTAGAAATCTATAGTATTAGAAATATAGCTCACTTCATTAATTGCTATTAACGCTTTTGTGAAGTGGGCTATTAAATAATAAAGTATAGGGGGACTAAATGAGTAATAAATTGAGAAAAAACTTAATTCTTACTGGGTTAACAATATTAATAGTGATAATAATGTCATTTATATATGTAAAGCTTACGTCAAAATCAAATACCTTTAATAAGGATAATATTGCGCCAGATGGAAATAAAAAAGTATTTGAAGAAAATATAAATAATCTATCAGCTTGGGCAACATATTGGGACTTAAATTGTGATAAAGAAATTATAGCTTTAGATAAGGAATTGAAAAATCTTTGCTACTTTGCAGTTAGTTTTAATGGAAGTAATGAATTAGTTATGCCAGACAAATTAATTAACTACTATAACCAAACAAAGAGTTTGCCTTATACTAAATATATGACTATCGTCAATGATAAAACAAATAGTGACGGCAGTTCTTTATTAAAAGATACAACTTTACTAAAGGCTCTTTTAAGTGATTCAGACTCAAGAAACAAACATGCCGAAGATCTTATAAACCTAGCAGTTAAATATAACTTTGATGGTATAGAAATTGACTATGAGCAAATAAAAGATGATTTGAAATTGTGGAAGGATTATAGATTATTTATAAAGGATTTATATAAAAAAGCTGAAAAACAGGGTTTGAAGGTAAGAGTTGTATTACAACCTAACATACCTTTTGATAAATTGACCTTTGATGAAGGTCCAACCTATGTGATGATGTGCTATAATTTGCATGGAGGCTTTAGTAAGCCAGGAGAAAAAGCAAATCCTAAATTTATTAGTGGTTTAATAGAAAAAATGAGTAAAATCCCAGGAAAGAAAGACTTTGCAATTGCCACTGGAGGCTTTAACTGGGCAGCTAACGGGAAAACCACTTCCCTTACAGAAACAGAAGCTAATAATCTATTAAAAGAATATAACGCTAAGGCAGAGAGGGATAAGGAAAGTCAGTGTTTGGTTTTTAAATACACAGATAAAGATAATAGAAAACATGAGGTATGGTACGCTGATAAAACCACCTTAAAGTCTTGGACGAAGGTGATTGCAGAAAAAGGGTACGACGTAAGCCTATGGAGATTAGGCGGTAACTGTTTTAGGTGAGAACCACAGCGCCAAAGGGACGTTTCCATTGGCTCCTCTTTTGGAGAATGAAAAGGATATTAAATAAAATGAAGACAAATAAAGGGATACTATTGTATCCCTTTAACTTTTACAATATTTTGGTAATCTGAAAATAGAGGCGCATTGATACCATAGGCTGTAATTTCATATTTTTTATTAATTGCTATTGCCCAATATATATCGTCAGAATCATATTTCATTTCTATGAAATTATCAGTGTTTTCGAATACTCTAATTTCGCCATCTTCAGTTAGTGTGTAAATATAAAACATATCAGTATTATTATGGTTTACTATTCGTTTATTTGTAACAGTTACACTATAAGTATCTCGTATAAGATGGGGAAAGAGCATAATTAAACTTATTAATACAAGAACGCCAAGTACTATAACTAATATTCCGGCCTTAGATTTTATAAATCTATTATTTTTAAATTTATTACGTCTAACTTTATAAGAAACAATTGTTATCATGATACCACCTCAATTTAAATAAATTGATTCTGTTTGATTCTTACTCATTTTATTTAAACACTAGTATATTTTAAATGTATATTTTTTTTTTACTAATTAGTACACTAAGCTTAAAAAAAATTAGTTTTTCATAAATAAAGAGCTTAAAATCATGGATAGGACAAACTGTTCACCA
>Ga0316601_100002038_pt1 | contig 10259 bp, 2 predicted proteins | sample OWC_soil_day5_no_FD_207663 | JGI IMG/M metagenome (GOLD analysis project Ga0316601, IMG submission 207663) | Wetland soil microbial communities from Old Woman Creek delta, Ohio, United States - OWC_soil_day5_noCT | ecosystem: Environmental > Terrestrial > Soil > Wetlands | place: USA: Ohio...
AGACGACCCCTTACCGCAGCGCGATCTCGCGGAGCAGCCCCAGCTCGTCGAGCACCTTGCCGGTGCCGAGGACGACCGCGAGCTGCGGATTCTCGCAGACCATCACGGGGAGGCCGGTCTCTTCGCGGAGCAGCACGTCGAGGTTCTTGAGCTGAGCACCACCGCCCGACAGCACGATGCCGCGGTCGACGATGTCGGCCGACAGCTCGGGCGGCGTCCGCTCGAGCACGGAGCGGACGGCGTCGACGATCGCGTTGACGGGCTCGGACAGCGCCTCGCGGATCTCGTCGGAGTTGACGAGCAAGGTCTTCGGCACGCCGGCGACGAGATCGCGGCCCTTGACCTCGACGGTCAGCGGCTCCTCGAGGGGATACGCCGAGCCGATCTCCTTCTTGATGATCTCGGCGGTGCGCTCGCCGATCAGGAGGTTGTACTTGCGCTTGATGTACTGGACGATCGCCTCGTCCATCTTGTCGCCCGCGACGCGGATCGACTTCGAGAGGACGATCCCGGCGAGCGCGATCACGGCGACCTCGGTCGTCCCGCCGCCGATGTCGACGATCATGTTGCCGGTCGGCTCGGTGATCGGCAGGCCGCCGCCGATCGCCGCGGCCATCGGCTCCTCGATCAAGTAGACCTCGCGCGCCGCGGCCGCGAGCGCCGAGTCGCGCACGGCGCGCTTCTCGACCTCGGTGATCCCCGACGGAACGCTGACGATGACGCGCGGCCGGACCAGGGTCCGGCGCTGGTGCGCCTTGGAGATGAAGTAGCGGAGCATCGCCTCGGTGACCTCGAAGTCGGCGATCACGCCATCCTTCATGGGACGGATCGCGACGATGTTGCCCGGCGTGCGGCCGAGCATCTCCTTCGCTTCCTTGCCGACCGCGAGGACCTTCTTGGGACCGACGCCCGACGCCTGGACCGCGACCACACTCGGCTCGTTCGCAACGATCCCGCGACCCTTGACGAACGTCAGCGTCGTGGCCGTCCCGAGGTCGATGGCCAGGTCGTTGGAAAACATTCCGTAGACCCAATCGAAGAGCATGTGTGTTCCTACAAGACGCGCTGCGGCGCGGTGGCTGAGTGAAGAAGCAGCGCGACCCCCCTGCAACAGCTGGAGGTCGTTGAGCCGTGCGGGGTTATCACGCTGCGTTCGCCGGGCGCAACACAATCTTGGACTGGGCGAATTCGCCTCACCGCAGGGGCCCAGAGGGCGGTCCCAGCGCCTTGTACCCCCACCCCTCGATCGTTAGGATGCGCCGCTCGCTCGTCTCGTTCTCAGAAGCAGGTCGATCCAAAATGCTCGAACAACTGCGCAAGTCCGGCGCATCCATCTTCATCTATCTGATCTTCGGTCTTTTGATCGTGATCTTCGTGATCAACTTCGCGCCCAATGCCGGAAGCGGCCAGGGTGGCGGATGCATGCCGGGAGGCACGCACGCGATCAGCGTCGATGGAGTCAACGCGAACCAGGCCTCCTACAAGATCGCGTACTCGGGAAACCAGTACAACGGTCGACAGAAGGTCTACGTCGCCCTCGAGTACCTGGTGCGTCGCGAGCTGCTCGCGCAAGCCGCGGCCGAGCACGGCATCCGCGTCACGAGCGATCTCGTCGACGAGGAGATCAAGAAGGGTAACTTCTTCGTCGGGGGCCAGCGCCAGAACCTCGGAACGATCCTGTTCGACGAGATCGACGGCGAGAAGTTCTTCAACTTCGGCAAGCTCAAGGGCTGGGTCAACACGCTCAACGTGTCGCTCAACAGCTACAAGGACGAGCAGAAGCGCGGGCTCCAGGCCGCGCTGATGGCCGAGCTGATCCAGGACTCCGTGCGCGTCTCGCGCGAGGAAGCACTCGCGAACTACCTGTTCGAGAACAACACGGTGACCTACGACGTCGTGCAGTTCTCTCCCGCCGCGTATCGCGATGCGATGCGGCTCTCGGACGCTGACGTGCAGCGCTTCCTCGCCGCGCACGAGGAGGACGTCAAGAAGAAGTGGACCGAGCTCGAGCGCACGTACAAGGCGACCAAGCCTGCCCTCAAGCTGCGCTCGATCTTCATCGCGAAGCTCGAGCCGGCGAAGCCGGCCGATGCGCCCAAGCCCGCCGACGGCGCCGGCAGCGGCAGCGCGGCGGTCACGCCGACGCCCACGCCGGACGAGCCGAAGGTCGCCGCGACGCCCGCGACCAAGCCGGTCGGCATGCCGATCGACGAAGCCAAGGCCAAGCTCGAGGCCGCCCGCACCGCGATCACGGGCGGCAAGCAGAAGTTCGCGGATGCCGCGAAGCAGCTGTCGACCGACGAGGCCGCGAAGGTCAACGGCGGCGACCTGGGCTGGCGCACGATCGAGAACGCGCAGCTGGGCGAGCTGGCCGTCAACGACGCGATCAAGACGCTCAAGCCCGGCGAGATGACGCCGGTGATCACGACCGACCTGGGTGCGTACCTGGTGATGGCCGAGGACAAGCGCGAAGGCGACCTGACCTACGACCAGGTCAAGGCCGAGCTCGCGGTCGATCTCGCGAAGGATCTGTGGAGCAAGGAAGCCGCGAAGCGCGCGGCCCTCGACGGCCTCGCCGCGGCGCGCGCCGGGACCGGCAAGCCGCTCGACCAGGTGTTCGAGCGCGAGATCAACATGGAGCGGGAGCAGCGCCGGATGCAGCAGGAGATCGAGCGCCAGATGCAGCTGCAGCAGAAGCAGGGCGCGATCATCACCGAGTCGGCGAACGTCCCGGCAGCGTGGACCGCCGAGGATCCGGCCCCGGGCTCCGCTGCGACCGAGAGCGGCGGCGGTGGAACGACCGGTAGCGCGGCCGCAGGCAGCGCCGCGAAGCCGGCCGCCGGGAGCGCCGCCGGTGCAGGCAGCGCCGGTGCGGGCAGCGCCGCCGGTGCAGGCAGCGCCGCGGCCCCGCCTTCGACGACCGCCACCGCGGAAGTGCCCGCGGTCGACCTCACGCCGTCCAAGGACGTCCTCCCGGCGTTCGCCGAGATGCCGAAGCCCAAGGTCGTCAGCCAGGGCCCGACGCCGCGGATGAAGTCGCTGCCGGTGATCGGCGCGACCAAGGACGCGATCGCCGCCCTGTTCGACGACATGTCGGCAGGGATGATCGGCAAGCAGGTCTACCAGACCGAGAGCGGCAGCTACGTCCTCCTCCAGGTCACCGACAAGTCGACCCCCAAGGTCGAGGAGTTCGACAAGGTCGCGGACCAGGAGATCCGCGAGATGCGCGATCTCCGCGCGATGATCACCGTCGAGCAGTGGCTCAAGTCGCGCTGCGAGGCACTCGCCAAGGACGGCAAGATCAAGCCGCTGGCCGAGCTGATCGCCGAGAGCGACGACAAGGGAGCTCCGCTCCCCGCCGTCTACCGCCCCTGCATGAGCTTCCGCTGACCTGACCGCATCCCGGTCCGCTCCGGCGGGGACAACCGCCTCGGATCTGGAGTATTTTCGGGGTCGTGCTCGAGGGGGACCCTGCTGGCCCACGACGCCTGCCGTTTCGCTTCGAAGCGCTCGGCGGCGTAGGCCGACTCGCGCTCGAGAGCATGTCGGTCGGCCCGCTGATCGTCGACCGGCTCGAGCTCGAGGTCACCGACCTCGGCACCGATCCGGGCGCCGCGGTCGCCGAGCGCTACCAGCGCCGGCGGACCCGGCTGCGCTCGATCTCGATGCGCATCACCGCGAGCCGTCTCGACGAGCGGCTCGAGCAGGTGCGGCGCCACCTCGCCGGCCTCGGCATCACGCAGATCTCGGCGCGCCTCCACGACGGCTTCATCTCGATCCGGGCGCGCGCCGCCGACGGCCTCGCCGCCGCGGACCTCTCGTTCCGCATCCACTTCGTCAGCGCGGGGACCCACCTCCGCGCGCTCGCGAGCACGGTGCGCGTGCACGGTCACCTCCCGTCGCCCGGCCCGGTGATCGCCGACCGCATCCTGGTCGCGCTGTTCGGTGCGACCGATGCACCCAACGTCGTCGAGCGCCCGCACGCGCGTGGCCTGTGCGACGTCGAGATCGACCTCGTCGGAGCGCTGCTCTGGCACATGCTGCCGCCGAGCGGGTGGCGATTGCCCGCGGTCGGCGATGTCGAGCTCGTCGGCATCCGACTCGGACGCTCGGCGATCGAGGTCGCCTACGGGCCCGCGGGCACCCGCAGCGGGGAGCTCGGCGTCCGCCCCCAGACCCACCAGCTCGCCGCGGCGCACGACCTGATGCACTCGGCGGATCAGGAGCTCCGCGAGGGGCACTTCGAGGAGGCGATGCGTGGCTATCGCGCGTTGCTCGCGGCCGGTGGTCCCGAGCAGCCGCTGCTCCTCGAGCGGATCCTCGCGCTCGCGGCGGCGCGTCCGGCCTGGTTCTTCGACGGGCTCGAGCTGTCCCGCCAGGCGCTCGGACGGTGGCCGCACTTCCCGGCGGCGCACGCGGCGCTCGCCTCGATCATGCTCGCGCAGGGGGACGCGCGCGAGGCCGCGGGGCACCTGTCCCAGCTCGCGCAGCTGGCGAGTGGCGAGAGTGACGACGATCAGGCGGCGCTCGCGGCGCTCGCCGGAGCGCGCCTGCTCCGCGTGCTCGAACCCAAGGCCGCGACCCAGCTCTACGAGCTCGCGCTCGAGCACGACCCGAGCTCGCTCGAGGCCGCCGACTCGCTCGTCGATCGACTCGCCGACGAGCAGCGCTGGCCCGAGCTCGTGCGCCTCGTCCGCGCGCGCGCCGTGATCACGTCCGAGCCTGCACGCGCCGTGCAGCTGCGGCTGCGGCTCGCGGACGTGTTCATCCACCAGCTCGGCGATCCGGCGAGCGCGCAGCAGGAGCTCTCCGTCGCGCGCCACCTCGCCCCCGACGATCCCTCGGTCCACGAGATGGCGGCGACCGTGCTCGCGACGATCGATCCCGCGGCCGCGATCGACGCGTGGCGCGACGTCGCTCGGCTCGCCGAGCTGCGCGGCGACCACCGGACGGCCTCTCGCGCGTGGGCGATCGTCGGCGACATGCTGCCGGGTCCCGACGCGGAGGATGCGTGGGCGCGCGCGCTCGCGCTCGATCCGCTGCAGTCCGATGCGCTCGCGGGCCTCGCCACCGCGGCCGCCGCGCGCGGCGATCATGCGGGTGCGGCCGATCTCTACGAGCGGTTGCGCGGCCTCGGCCTGCCGCAGCACGCCGCCGCCCGCTACGAGCTCGAGCTCGCCCGCTCGCTCGTCGCGATCGGGCGCGTCGACGATGCGCGGGCGAGCCTGCGCCGGGCGACGCTCGCCGGCGGCGAGACCGCGGCCGAGGCCCACGCCGTCCTCGCCGAGGTCGCGGAGGCGACGAGCGATCGCGACCACGCCGCGGCCGAGCTCGACACGGCGATCGCATCGCTCGTCGGGCTCGCGAGCGACGAGCTCGGCCCCGGAGATCGGCTGTACACGCGCGCCGCCGAGCTCGCGGTCGCCCGCGCCAACCTGTTCGATCGCGGCGGGCACGCCGCCGCCGCGAACGTCGACTGGATCCGCGCGCACGAGCTCGCGCAGGAGCACGCGCCGGCGATCGCCCGCGACGCCGCGCGCACGTTGCTCGCGCGCGCCGGCGACGACGCGCAGACCGAGCGCCGGTGGATCGACGCCGTGCTGGCGACCCGCCCACCCCCGAACGAGCGCGCCGGGCTGCTCGTACGGCGTGCCGAGGTCCGCCGCCGCGAGCACGCACCCGACATCGCCGCGGCGATCGCGGATCTCCACGAGGCGCTGCAGCTCACGGAGGACGGCGCCGACGACGAGGCGAACGAGATCCGGCGCCGCGCGTATCACCTCGAGGCCGAGCTGCTGTCGCAGAGCGGCGATCGGCGCGCCCGCGCGCAGGCGCTGTCCGCGCTCGCGAAGATGGCCGAGCGCAACGCCGATCGCGTCGAGGTCGAGACCGCAGCGGCCGCAGCGTGGCTCGCCGCCGACGAGCCCGCGACCGCCCTGCCCCACGGCGCCCGCGCGCATGCCGAGCTGCGCCCCGACGTCCCGCCCGCGCTTCGCCGCGAGGTCCTGGTCACCCTCGGCGAGGCCGCCTGGCGGCAGCGCGCCTGGCCCGACGTGATCCGCGCGTACAAGGGCCTGCTCGAGGATCCGGGCCCCGAGACGCCGCGGATCCCGATCTTCCGCTACCGGCTCGCGGTCGCCGCCGATCGCTCGGGAGATCCGGCGCTCGCGGTCGCGTCGCTGCGCCCGCTCGTCGAGGATCCCGAGGCGGCGCGCGGCTCCACGCCCGAGCTGCGTGCGCAGGCGCTGCGGCTGTTCGCGGATCTCGCGGAGCGCTCGGGCGACCTCGGCGGCGCGGCCGCGGCCCTCGAGGGCTTCGCCGCGCTTGCCGACGACAGCTCGCCGACCGCGCGCGCCGACGCGATGTATCGCGCGGGCGAGCTGTTCCGCCGCGCCGACCGCGGGGAGGACGCGATCCGCTGCCTCGAGGCGGCGCTGCGGATCTCCGACACGCACATGCCCGCGCTCGACGCCCTCGAGACCGAGTGGCGCGCGCGCGGCGACATCGAGCGCGTCTCCGTGATCCTCGGCCGCAAGGTCGCCGCGACCGCGCGCCACCCCGCGCGCCAGAAGCCGCTGCTCTCGCGCCTCGGCGATCTCCAGGACCAGCTCGGCCGCCCCGAGGTCGCGCTCGCCGCGCACCAGCGCGCGCTCGAGATCGATCCCTCGTGGCGCCCCTCGCTGCGCTACGTGACGCTGCAGCTGCAGGCCGCCGGACAGCTCGTCGCCGCGGCGGGCGGGCTCGCGCAGCTGTCGGCCGAGCTGCCCGGCGACACCGGCGTCGATCTCGCGATCGTCGCGCGCGAACGACACCTCGCCGCCGCCGCCCTCTCCGAGCTGGTCGTGTCGCTCGAACCGTCGCAGCTGGACGCGATCCGCGATCTCGCACGGCCCGCCCTCGAGCGCGCCAGCGTCGACGGTGCGGTGGTCGCCGCGGGCGTCGCGAAGCTGCGCGGCGAGCCGGCTCCCGCGAGCGCGGTCCCCGTCGACGATGCCGCACCCGACCCGCGCGAAGAGAACACCGCGAGTGGACGCGCGACCGCCGCGAACGGCAGCGCGCTGTCGCTGCGCGACGCGGCGACCCGCGCCCGGCTCGCGGGGAAGCTCGACGACGCGCTCGCGACGCTCGAGACCGCGAACCACGTCAACCCCGGCGACCTCGGCGTCCTCCAGGAGCTCGTCGAGCTCGCGTCCGAGACCGGTGATCACGAGGCAGCGGCGCGCCACCTCACGGCGCTCGCCGAGCGCACGGTCGGCCCGCGCCGCGGCAACGCGATGCTCGAGCTCGCCGAGATCTACTACGACCGGATCGACGATGCGGCGCGCGGCCGGAGCGCGATGCGCGCCGCCGCGGATGCGTTCGGCACCGGCGCGCGGCGCGATGCGACCCTGCGCATGCTCGCGAGCGAGGCGCGAGGCAACCTCGCGTGGGATGTCGCCGTCGAGGCGCTGTCCGCGATCGCCGACGAGCGCCGCAGCGCCGCCGACGTCATGGACCTCGCGACCGCGCTGCTCCGCGCCGGCCGCGACGGCGAGGCGCTGGTCGTCGTCGAGCAAGCGACGGCGTTCCATCGGTTCGACGATGGCGGCGCGCTGCTCGGCGCCGTGCGGACCGAGCTCGAGCGCAAGGCGCTGCTCGCCCGGGCCCTCGAGGAGCGCGCGTCGATGGCGGCGCGCGCCGAGGACGCGACCGCGATGCGCCAGGAGGCCGCATGGATCCGCGGCTCGATGACCGAGTCGCGGGTCAAGACGCTGCCTGGCACCGGGACGCTCGCGCCCGTCGAGCCCGCGGCCGCAACGCCGCCGTCCCCGGCCGGCGAGGAGGAGCGCCGCACGCTCGGCCGGATCAAGCTCGTCTCGGTGCCGGCCAGCGGCATCGTGGCGGACGCCGGCTGGCAATCCGTCTCCGATCCCCGGATCAAGTCCGGCCCGATCACCGTGCCGCACGAGCTCGTCGCCGAGGACGACGGCGCGAGTCCGGAGGCTGCGGTCGCCGCGGCGGCGGAGGGTGCGGACGGCGAGCGCCTGCTCGCGGCCCATCGCGCCGAGCCCGACGATGTGTCGGTGCTGCTCGCGCTGCTCGCGCACCTCGCGAAGGAGCCCGAGCGGCGGCGAGAGATCGTCGAGCAGGTGGCGAAGGCGGGACACGGCACCGCGCTCGCGATCGCGCTGCACGAGCTCGCGCTCCTCGCACGCGAGAGCAAGAACCTGATCGCCGCGGCGGCGTACTGGACGCGCGCGCACGACGTCGATCCGACCTACGCGCCGGTGTGGATGCCGCTCGCCGACGTCCTCGCCGCATCCGACGAGCTCCAGGCTGCGCGGGACCTCTACGAGCAGGTCGCACAGTCGAGCGCCTACGACGCCGCGCGCCGCGCGTTCGCCGCGGGCCGCGCCGCGGCGCTCGATCATGACGACAGCATCGTCGCCGGTGAGATCAGCGCGAGTCCCCGTCCCCGTCCCCGCCCCGAGCTCGCCGAGGCCCAGGCACTCGTCGAGGCAGGCGACCTGCAGGGTGCGATCGCACTCGCCGAGAAGGTCGCGGCGGCGGCGCCCGTCGATCCGCGCGCGCTCGAGCTGCTCGAGACGCTGTACTTCAAGATCGGCGACATCACCGCCGCGTCGGAGGCGATCGGCCGGCAGCTGATGATGACCGACGACGAGCTCGCGAAGGGCGCCCTGTGGCGGCGCCGCGCGAAGATGTATCGCGACTCGCTCAACCGCGATGCCGAGGCCTATCGGTGCCTCAAGGAAGCGCACGCGTGCTCGCCCGCGGATCCGGAGATCGCGTACCAGCTGCGCACCGCGGCGATGGTGCGCGGTGAGTGGGCGCTCGCGGCCTCGCTCCTCTACCGCGAGATCGCGTCGGCGGCGACACCGCGCGATCGCGGCGCGCTCCACCTCGAGCTCGCGCTGATCTTCGACGAGCGCCTCGACGACGACGCCCAGGCGCAGGTCAACTTCGAGCAGGCGCTCGCGTTCGATCCGACGATCCCCGCCGCGAAGCTCCCGCTCGCACGCCGCTACGAGACGATCGGCCGGTTCGGCGATGCCGCGAAGCTCTACGACGAGGCGGCGGCGACCGCGCGCGCGGCGGAGCGCGGCGCCCTGCTCGAGGCCGCGAACCGCTGCCGGACCGCCGCCGCCGAGCCGACCGAGGGCTCGCCCGAGTCCGCGCCCCAGGTCCCCGGCGCTCCGATCAAGCCCGACCTCCAGGGGCAGCTCGAGCGCGCCGAGGCCCAGGGCGATCTCGACGCGGCGCTCGATCTCGCGACCCAGCTGTGGCGCGCCGAGCCCGGGCACCCGCTCGCCTTTCGCGTGCTGGCGAAGGTCCATCGCGCCTCGGGGGATCTCCCGGCGCTCAGCGATCTGACGTCCGTGCGCGCGAGCCGCGCCGACACCTCCGAGGACCGCGCGGCCGCGTGGCTCGAGGTCGCCCGGCTCGCCGAGGAGCTCGGTGCGCTCGAACAGGCCGCACGCGCGTACGACCTCGCGCTCGCCGAGGATCCGTCGCACATCGGCGCGCTCGACGCGCGCGGCTCGCTCGCGTTCTCGCTGGGCGACTTCGCGACCGCCGATACGATCTATCGCGACCTCGCGCTCGGCGACTCGGTCCTCGGCGCCGACGAGCTCGCGCTGCGCCGCTCGATCATCGCGGAGAAGCTCGGCCGAGACACCGAGGCGCTGAGCCAGGCGCAGCAGGCGGCCGATGCCGCCCCCGGCCGCCGCGACGTGATGATGCGCGTCCAGGAGCTCGCGACCCGGATCGGCGATCTCGACACGGCGCTCGACGCCGCGCGCTCCGTGCTCGACCTCGTCCCGCTCGACGACGAAGAGGCGAAGATCGCGACGCAGTTCGCCCTCGTCGATCTCATGCGCCAGTCCGGCAACCTCGACGGCGCGATCGCGCAGCTCATGCGCGTGCTCCGCGACCATCCGCACCACGCGCCGGCGCTCGAGGAGCTCGCCGAGATCCACGCCGCGCGTGGCGACTGGCCGACGGCGACCCGCTACCTCTATCAGCTCGTGCCGCTCGCGCCGACCCCGCAGCAGCGCGCGGAGCGCCTGTTCCGGCTCGGCGAGGCGGTCCTGCTTCACCTCGGCGACATCGACCGCGCCGACGACGTGTTCCTGCGCGCCTCGGACCTCGATCCGACGCACGTCCCGACGCTGCGCCGGTTGCTCGACGTCTACTGGCGCGCCGATGATCCAGGCGCGCTCGTCGAGGTCGCCACCGAGCTCGCCGACCGGAGCGCGCTC
>Ga0316601_100002039_pt1 | contig 10257 bp, 7 predicted proteins | sample OWC_soil_day5_no_FD_207663 | JGI IMG/M metagenome (GOLD analysis project Ga0316601, IMG submission 207663) | Wetland soil microbial communities from Old Woman Creek delta, Ohio, United States - OWC_soil_day5_noCT | ecosystem: Environmental > Terrestrial > Soil > Wetlands | place: USA: Ohio...
ATCATGAGGAGAAGCTCCCATGCCGCTATGGCCGCGAGTCTTGAGTCTCTGGCGAAACGTGTTCCGCGGAGAGCAGGTGGACCGGGACCTTGACGAAGAGCTCCGCGCGCACCTGGACCTGTTGATCGAAGAAAAGGTCAGTTCCGGGATGAGCCCGGCGGAGGCGCGTCGGGCAGCACTCCTCGAATTCGGCGGTGTGGAGCAGACAAAGGAGCAGGTCCGTGCTTCGCGAACAGGATTCCTGCTCGAGACCATGTGGCAGGACCTGCGGTACGGCGCGCGCATGTTGGCAAGGAGCCCTGGATTCACGGCCACGGCTGTTGTCTCACTGGCCCTCGGGATCGGCGCGACCACGGCAGTCTTCAGCATCTTTGACACAATCTTCCTGCGCCCGCTGCCCTATCCGGAGCCTGACCGCCTCGTTGCTGTCTACGAGATAGAGCTTGGCAAGCCTGACGGCAGCTACGGTGTTTCGCAGCCCAACTTCATAGACTGGAGAAAGCAGAGCCAAACGTTCGAGCAGTTGGCCCAGACTCTGGGCCCTACGCCCTTTGTAATCAGCCGCAGCGAGGGAGATGAAGAAGTATCGGCACAATTCGTGACCGACGGGTATTTTCAGATGTTGGGTGCGAGGGCCTGCCAGGGCCGCCTTTTTGTTGCGGATGAGTACACTCGAGGAAAGACAGCGCCCGTGGTGCTGTCCTACGGTTCTTGGCAGCGTCTTTTTGGTTCGAATCCCTCGATTATCGGCAACACTATCAATGTGAATGGGGATCTCCTCGAGGTCGTCGGCGTGATGTGTCCCGACTTTCATGGTCATGGGGAAACAAAGATTGGCATCTGGCTCAGCTGGAACTGGTTGCAGAAGGATCGAAAGGTACGCAACTTTGAAGTCATCGGGCGCCTGAAGCCGCGGATCAGTACCGATATGCTACGTTCCTGGCCCGCACTGCGGGAGACCCGGCGACTCTCGGGCCGGTCATGAAGCGGGCGGCTTTGGAGGTTGCCAAAGACATCACGGTTTCCGAGGCCCAAACGATTGAAGATATTCGATCACAAACCGCGCGGTGGTCGGAATTCGATGCGTGGTTGCTGGTTGCCTTCGCCGCAACCGCGCTGGCGCTGGCTGCGGTTGGAGCCTACGGGGTGACATCCTATTTGGTGGCGCAATGTACTCACGAGATCGGCGTGCGCATAGCCCTGGGTGCCGATTACGGCGATGTCCTCTGGCTCGTCCTGAAGAGAGGCCTGTACATGACATCAATTGGCTCGCTAATCGGGTTGGTGAGCTCCCTGGTGCTGGCACGGTTTTTCGTGTCCGAGTTCAGGCTCAACGAAGTTGGATCTTCGGATCCGGCGACCCTCGTGGCCGTCTGCCTGTTGCTTACCCTCGTCGCCCTGCTTGCCTGTTACATCCCCGCCCGCCGGGCCGCGCGGATGAATCCGCTCACATCGCTGAGGTACGAGTAGGCAGGACAGCCGTTCTTGACAATTTCATAACAATTCGATCCTTTGAGTTGTCTTACACTAAGCGTGCCGTACCTCCTGGCGGGCCACATCTATGCAGCGGCATACTCTTTTGTTTCTCGGGGCAGTTGTCTTACCGTCTGCGCTACTACTTGCTCTCGCCGTTCGCACAATACGCCAGGAAGAGGAACTCGCCGGGAAACACAGAAGCGAGGAAAAGCTTCGCGTCATCTCGCTCGTGCGACAGGAATTCCTGACGCGGCTGGAGGGCATCGCACTGCGCGCGGCGGGCGGGCAGTTGACACCCCGCGACCGCGAAATCGCACTCGTGGCGCAACTCGAACGGGGCCGGCTGGTGATGCCCTGGGAATCCACCGCTCACAGGCCTCAACCAGGCAACACCTTCGATTTCGCCCTGCAGCAGGCACGACAGCAGCTGTACGGGCTCCATGATCCCGAGGGTGCGGCGGCCCGGCTGCGCGCCGCGATTCTCAAAGCGCATGCACCTGAAGAGCGTGCGCGCGCCGAGCTGCTCCTCGCTGCCTGTCTCTCGGCAAAGGGAGACCGCGATGGATCGCTGGAAGTAACCCGGAGACTGCTGCAAGTGAGCCCGGAAGTAACGGACGAATACGGCGTTCCCTACGTGTTCTATGCGGCCCGGCGGCTCAGCGGCGATGCATCCGGCGCGAACGATCAGCAGATCCTGGGCGTCGTTTCACGGGTTATAGACACGACATGGCTTTCGCCTGCGGCGGCATCCATGGCTGCCGACTTGCTGGCAGCGCTTCAGTCAAGCTCACAACCCGAAATCAGGGAACAAGCAGCTGCCCTCCACGCATCCGCCGTAGCGCATACGGAGGAACTCGAGCAGTTAGGGGATGTTGCGGGCGAGTTGCCGTCGATTGAGAGGGCCGTCGAACGGACTTGGGGGCTGCTCGGAGACTCTTCGTGGCTGCTGGGACTAACAGGCAAGCCGGGAGATGCGGAGCGTGTGGTGGTTGTCGTTCGAGTACAGGACGTGCTCTCCACAATCAAACTGCCGGATGGCATGCGTTGGACATTTGCCGGAGAATCGGCAGGAGAAGCGCTCGGTGACCGCCTGCCGGGCCTAAAACTCGCCGGGGAGCCTGCTTCCTATCAGGACCGGACTAATTCGCGGCGCTTCTTCTACATCTCCGCCCTGCTCGTTGTGCTGTCGGTGGCCGTGTTCAGCGCCTGGCTAATGAATCGCGATGTCCGCCGCGAGCGGCACCTGGCAACTTTGCGGTCCCAGTTTGTGTCGAGCGTTTCGCACGAACTCAGGACGCCGATTTCGACAATCCGCACATGCGCGGAACTCCTCGACATGGGCCGCGCCCGGGACGAAGGCCAGCGATCCGAGTACCTGAGGACTATTATCGGCGAGAGCGAGCGGCTGGGTCGGCTGGTCAGTGGTGTCCTCAACTTCTCCAGGATGGAGCAAGGCGCGCGGCAATACAACTTTCAGACTGTTGGCCTTGACGGAGTGCTTCAATCTGCGGTGAAGGAGCTGGACTACCAGTTGACGCAGAAGGGCTTCCAGGTGCGAACCAGCCTCGACGGCGGAAATCACCAGGTTCGTGCCGACGCCGAGGCACTGCAGGAGGTGCTTGCGAATCTCCTGGCGAACGCCATGAAGTACTCTCCCGACCGGCGCGAAATCGACCTGAGCCTGAATCGGGAAGGCAACCACGTGGTCATCCGCGTGCGCGACTACGGCATCGGCATCTCACCGGAACACCAGACCCGAATTTTCGAGCGTTTCTATCGTGCACCGCTGTCTGGGGGCGGTGAGGTTCCCGGCGCCGGACTCGGCCTGACGATCGTGGACCAGATCGTAAAAGCCCACGGCGGAAGGGTAGCGGTCGAGAGTCAGCCGGGGCAGGGCAGCACATTTTCCATCTTCTTGCCTGGTTGCGAGGAGCCATGAGCCGAATCCTCATCATTGAAGACGAGACGGCACTGCTTCGCGCGCTGGCGGACAGTTTCCGCTTCGAATCCTACGAGGTATTGACCGCCGAAGATGGCGAGGCCGGCTTGCGCCTGGTGCGAGAAAGGAAACCTGACTTGGTGATACTGGATCTTATGCTGCCCCGGATGAGCGGCTATGAGGTCTGCAGGAAGCTGCGGGCGGAGGGCATTGAGATCCCGATCCTGATGCTGACGGCCCGAGGCGAGGAGGCGGACCGCGTGGTGGGACTCGACCTCGGGGCTGACGACTACGTCACCAAGCCTTTCTCGGTCCGCGAACTGGGCGCCCGCGTCCGCGCGCTGCTGCGGCGTGCCGGGCGGCTTCACACCCTGCCGGACAGTCTCCATTTCGGGGATGTGATGGTCGACTTCCGGTCGTACGTGGCCAGGAAGGGCGAACGGGTCCTGGACCTTACGCGCAAGGAGTTCCAGTTGCTGCGGATTCTGGTTGCGCGGGCACCTGATGCGGTCACCCGTGATGAACTCCTGGACGAGGTATGGGGACAGGATTGCTATCCGACGACGCGCACCGTGGACACGCACGTCGCAAACCTGCGAGTCAAGCTTGCGGACAATGCCCAGGAACCTCGCCATCTCGTCACTGTTCACGGGGTCGGTTACCGCTGGTCTCCGTGATTTCATGAAGATTTGACAATTGCTGAAGGCTGCCGTGACAACCCGGGAATCCCTCTTCGATATTCTCAAGAGTACTGAAACGAGGAGAGGAGGTTCTCAATGAAGACTTGGTTGAAGGTCCTGATGGTTGTGTTTGCCACAGTCGCGATTCTGTGTGCCGCCGAGACCGGTCAGAGTCTCTTTCAGAAAGCGCTCACCAGGGAACGGGCTGACGCGGACCCAGCCGGAGCGATCCTGCTCTACGAGCGCGTGGTGAAAGAGTTCCCGGGCGACCGCAAGTTGGCCGCTGAGGCGCTTTTCCGCATCGGTGAGTGTCATCTCGCGCTCGGCGATGCACAGGCCAAGAAGGCATTCGAGCGCCTCGTGCGCGAATTCTCGGATCAGCCCGACATAGCCGCGCAAGCGCGCAGTCGACTTGCGAGGCTGGAGGGATCCGAAGGAGCACGGCATCCTTCAACGGTCACCCTGCGCAAGGTATGGGCCGGCAACGCCGAGCAAGGGAGCATCGATCCTTCTGCATCGGTCTCTGAGGACGGCCGATTTCTGAGCTTTGCGGATGAGAGCTCGGAAAAATGGGGCAACCTCGCGATACACGACCTTACCACGGGCGAGAATCGCCTCATCACCAGCGATGCAGACGGGGACAACGCGTCCGTCGGACTGTCCGTCGTGTCCCCCGATTGCAGGCAGATCGCTTACACTTGGCACGCCAAAGACAAGCCGGTCGAACTGAGAATCGTGACTCTCAACGGGGCAAAGCCTCGCACTCTCACCCACTTCGGTTCGGACACGGAGTATGTGCAATTCTTCCGCTGGTCATCCGACGGCAAGCAGATCCCTGCCGTTATTTACAGGAAAGACAAGCAAAGCCAGATCGTGCTGATCTCGGCAGCTGACGGTTCGATTCGGGTGCTCCTGGAATCTCCGCAGTGGCGCTCTCCGGGCAACATAAGCGTTTCACCGGATGGCCGCCACTTTGTCTATGACATGCCCGCACGGGAGGGAGCCAGTGACCACGATATCTTCTCGCTTCCGGTTGATGGAGGAAAGGAACTGGCTCTGGTTCAGCATCCGGCCGACGACTACGGACCTGTCTGGACACCCGATGGCAGGATGGTTCTGTTTGCGAGCGATCGAATGGGGAGCGTGGGTTTCTGGTCCATACCGGTTATGGGCGGAAAACCTGTGGGCCCCCCGGTTTTGATCAAGCGCGACATCGGCCAGCTCAGCTCAGCGATCGGCTTTACCCGTGATGGGTCCTACTACTATGCCGTCAGTACTGCCATGGAGGATGTATACGTGGCGGAAATGGATCCGGCGACGGGCAGAATCGCAGGCTCGCCGATGCGATTGCCCGAGCGTTACGTGGGCTCCAACATGGGGCCGACATGGTCGCCCGACGGACGATATCTGGCTTACCACTCGCGAAGAGGAAGGGAGCTCATCGGCCCAGGAGCGTTGACTATCGTCATTCGCTCAGTAGAGACGGGAGAGGAGCGGGATCTCTCCACGAAACTCATCCAGGCTGCCCCGGTGAGCTGGTTTCCAGACGGGCGGTCGCTTCTGGGAGCTGCCTTTGAAGATCAGAATCAGGATAAGCTGGCGTTCTACCGCATCGACACGCGTACCGGGGCAGCCACTCTGATAAAGGGCGGGCTCCGCGAGGAGGCTTACAGGTATTCGCTCTCCCCCGACGGTAATACGATCTTCTACTGCCAAAATGACGATTCGAAATCCTCGCGGCTTTTTGCGTTCCACATCGAGACCGGGAAGGTGGAGGAGTTCTATCATGTCACTTCTCCCCAAGGGTTCGGTGTGCCCAGCACTTCCCCTGACGGACGTCTTTTGGCGTTCGGCCTGGGGGATGTGAGATCCTCCGTGGCCCTCCGGACCATGCCGACGAGCGGCGGAGAGCCGCGCGAACTCCTGAGAATCCAGTCGCCGGAAAACCTTGTCTACTCCTTCTTCGGAATGGGACAGGCCTGGACGCCGGATGGCCGGTATCTGCTGGCGATGAGATCGACAAAGGGAAGGATAACAGAACTTTTGCGTGTTCCCGCCGCCGGTGGGGAGGCCCAAAAGACAGGGCTTGTAATGGAGCGAATATCGCACCTTAGTGTCCATCCCGACGGGCGGCGGATCGCCTTTGATTCCGGGATCAGAGGAAATCACGAAATCTGGGTAATGGAGAACTTCCTGGCGGCACTCAAATCGGCGAGGTGAAACGAAGCTAGTCAAATTAGGGTCAAACCGAAACGCGACACAATCTCCATCTGCCCCTGACATGAATATCTATAATGGTCAGGGGGATCCGATGGCCTTCCGCGGGAGATTGCCGCCGAGTTATGTCCCGGCGATGTTCGTCATACTGATGCTCACTCTTGCTGCCGCCCTCTACTCGCTGAGCTGGCGGCTGCTGCAGCAGGACCGTGCCCTCGAAAGCCAGCGCGTCCGGGAACGCCTGGAACACTCCGTGGACCTGGCGTGCGCGACGCTCCGGCAGAGCATGTCCGAGACCGAGGCCCGGTTGACCGAGCTCGCTGCCCTGCCGAATGCGCGGCTGGACGATGCTGCCGTGAGGTCTGGCAACCAGCTGCCCGAGGACACTCTGCTGGTTGTCCTGCGGCCGGACGCAGTAGTGGATTTTCCGAAAGGGCGCCTGCCGTATTACCCGGTCTGCCCGGTGCAGAAGGATCCGCCTGCCACAACGTTCGCGGCCGGGGAGGTTCTCGAGTTCCGCCAGAAGGATTATGCTGGCGCGATTGCCTGTTTTCGCAAGCTGGCGCTTTCCCCCGATCCACTGATCCGGGCCGGGGCGCTGGTGCGGCTTGCCCGCAATTTGATCCGAGCCGGTGAACCTGAAGCGGCACTTGCCGTTTACGATGATCTCGCTAGGCTCGGAGCGACCCGCATCGAAGGCATTCCGGCGGACCTTCTGACGCGCCGCGCACGCTTGCTGGTGCTCGAAGATCTGCACCAGAATGCTCAACTGCGGCGCGAAGCCGAAAGCCTCCTGCAGGACCTCTACAAACACGGTTGGATTCTCTCCGCCTCCGCCTACCACTTTTACGTGCAGGACGTGAGGCAGCGGCTCGGGCCTGACAGTGAAGCGCTGGCCGCCTTGCAGGGACGCGAGCAGGAACATCTGGCACTCGCGGCCGCAGCGAAAACATTGTGGGAGCAATGGCAGGCCGGGCGCCGCGAGCAGAACAACCCTTCGGGGACGCGCAGCTTCACGAGCGCCGGCCGTCCGTTGCTCCTCATGTGGCGTACCGGGTCAGAGCACATGGTGGCGCTAGCGGCCGGGCCTCTCTGCTTTGGCCAGCGCTGGCTTGCCGCCGTGCGGCCCGCGCTCGAACGTCAACGCGTCAAGCTGGCGTTGACGGACACGGAAGGGCACTCGGTTTTCGGGCGGTTGCCGCCGAACGCAGGATCCCAGGTCCAGCGCTCGATGGTTGAAACGAAGCTGCCATGGACAGTGCATGCGGCGAGTGCCGATCCTGCGGCCGACCTGGCTCAGCTTGCAGTGCGCCGCCGTCTCCTGCTGGCCGGGCTTGGGCTGATGGCAGTCGTTATATTGGCTGGGGGCTACTTCATTGTCCGTGCGACCACACGGGAACTGGCGGTTGCCCGCCTGCAGTCGGACTTCGTTGCCGCGGTTTCACATGAGTTCCGGACGCCGTTGACCTCCATGCGCCAGATTGCCGAGTTGTTCGCGCGCGGCCGCGTCCCCGATGAGGAGCGGAGGCACCAGTACTCGGAAATCCTGTTGCGCGAAACCGAACGCCTGCATCGGCTCGTCGAGAACCTGCTGGATTTCGGGCGGATGGAGGCCAGCGCGCACGAGTATCGCCTCGAGCCGCTCGATGCCGCGGCGCTGGTTCGCGGCGTTGTGGATGAGTTTCAGGAGGAGGTCGCCGCCCGCGGCTACCGGGTTGAACTCAGCGAGCAGGCCTCCGTGTCGACTGTGCGGGGGGATCCGGAGGCTCTTCGCCGCGCACTGTGGAACCTGCTGGATAATGCAGTCAAGTATTCCCCGGAGTGCCGGATGGTTTGGGTCGAAATCAGCCGGCGCGACGAACACCTGAGCATTCTAGTACGCGACCGCGGGCTGGGCATCCCGGCCGAGGAACAGAGAGAGGTCTTCAAGAAGTTCGTACGAGGCGCCAGTTCCAAAACTGCCAGAGCCAAGGGCACCGGACTCGGTCTGGCTATGGTAGATCACATTGCCCGCGCCCACCGCGGCAAGGTTCTCGTCCAAAGCGAACCCGGCGCAGGCAGCACCTTCACTCTGCTTCTGCCTTTAGAGGGGTAGGACATGACTCGCATACTCGTCGTAGAAGACGAATCCGACATAGCGACGGTACTCGAGGGCGACCTGGAGTTGGAGGGGTACGAAGTGAAGGTCGTAGGCGACGGCGATGCGGCTGTCCGGCTTGCCCGCGGGAATCCATTCGACCTGATCCTGCTCGATGTGATGCTGCCGGGCAAGGATGGTTTTGAGGTGTGCCGCGAATTGCGCCGCGCGGGCCTGCGCATGCCTATCATCTTATTGACTGCCAAGACGCAGGAAGCCGAAAAGGTGCTGGGGCTGGACCTGGGCGCGGACGACTACGTCACGAAGCCTTTCAGCCCGAAAGAACTGCGCGCGCGCATTCGCGCGGTGTTGCGGCGCAGCGAGGGAGAGGTGCCGAAGGTGTACCGTTTCGGCGACGTGGAAATAGACTTCGCGCGCTGTGAGCTCCGCCGGAATGGCAAGCCTGCCGAGCTGACTGCCCTGGAGTTCAAGCTGCTTGCGGCGTTCATCCGCTCGCGCGGCCGCGTGCTCAGTCGCAACCAGTTGCTGGATGAGGTGTGGGAGCGGGGGACGTTCGTGACTGATCGTGTGGTGGACAATCACATCAACAACCTACGGAAGAAGATAGAGCCGCACCCGGCCAGGCCGCGTTACCTGGTGAGCGTGCGGGGTTTGGGCTATCGCTTCGACGGATGAGGGATTCTGTCGCCATGGCGGAACGCAGGCTCCACACAAACGAGACATTCGCCGGAAATTCCTCGGACATATGAGCGCTAACCTGTTCGCGATCTGCAGGAGGTGCACATCATGAATCAGATGCGAACAGCTTTGGTCGTAGTGGTCGCGCTTTTCGCAGGCGTGCTTTCAGGCACACCTCAGAAGAGCGACCAGGGAGAGGTACTTCTCCAGAAGGCCATCCACAAGGAAACGGTGGAAGGCAAACTGGAAGAGGCGATCCAGATCTACAAAGAGGTTTACACGACCAACAAGAACAACCGTGCATTGGCTGCCAGGGCGCTGGTGCAGATGGGCCAATGCTACGAGAAGTTGGGGAATGCGGAAGCACGCAACGCATATGAACAGGTCATCAAGGAGTTCGCGGACCAGGAGGAGCAGGTCCAGGCGGCGCGCACCAAACTCGCGGCCTTGACCGCGCCCGAGGCGAACCCGAAGTTCACGAAGATCCGAGTCCCGACCAAACTGCCGTTTTTCACCGCCATTGGGTTATCCCCGGATGGGCAGCAGCTTGCCTATGTCGGAGACGGCAGCCTCTGGCTCATGCCCGTCCATGGCCCCTCCCATCCGGGAATCGCTGGACTTCCGCGAAAAATTACTGACCGTATATCGACATGGACAACGACGACCAACATCGTGTGGTCGCAGGATGGGCAGTGGATTGCTCTCAACGTCGCCGAGCGCCTGCGGGATGGTTCCGAGGAGGACGTGATCTATGCGGTTCCATCGGCCGGGGGGCAGCTGAGGAGAGTTGCTCTGGAGCCCAGGAACCGCGCCGCAAACTACGAGGACAACGCACTGAGTCTGTCGTCAGACGGCGGTTGGCTGGCCTATACGACCTGGAAGGAAGGGGAAGATGCTTCAAAGCGCACAGTCTACCTGGTTCGGACAAAAGGTGGGCCCGCTCGGGCTCTGACGCAGCAGGGTAGTAGCGAACCTGCATTCTCGCCCGACGGAAAGAGGATCGCTTACTCTGTATGGACTAAAGGCTTTGAAAAGGATCCGGACCATTTCTGGCCGCGGCAGGTCTGGGTAACGTCGATTGATGGTGGAGATCCGATTCAGGTATACCAGTCCCCACCCTCCGACCACATCAGAGGCCCTATATGGTCGCCTGACGGAAAGCTGCTCGC
>Ga0316601_100002040_pt1 | contig 10254 bp, 7 predicted proteins | sample OWC_soil_day5_no_FD_207663 | JGI IMG/M metagenome (GOLD analysis project Ga0316601, IMG submission 207663) | Wetland soil microbial communities from Old Woman Creek delta, Ohio, United States - OWC_soil_day5_noCT | ecosystem: Environmental > Terrestrial > Soil > Wetlands | place: USA: Ohio...
TGGAGGTGTACCGCGTGGTCATGCAGGGTGATGATGTTCATATCACGGCGGCAGCGTGAACACGATGACGACAAAGCTGAGAGCATGGTTTGACGAGCGTATTCCTCTGCAGGATCTCAAGGAATTTCTCGCAAAGAAGCATGTTCCACTCCACCGGGGATCTGTCTGGTACTACTTTGGAGGTGTCTCGCTGTTCCTCTTTATCGTTCAGGTCATTACGGGAATTTTGCTGCTTCTGTACTACAAGGGAAGTGAGCAACTTGCATGGGAGAGCATCCAGTTCATCATGTCCAAAGTGCAGTTCGGATGGCTGGTTCGTTCAATTCATACATGGGCTGCTAACCTGTTCGTGCTTGCCGTTTTCATTCATATGTTCAGTGTGTTCTTCGAAAGGGCGTACCGCAGGCCACGGGAGCTCACATGGCTGACCGGAATGGTGCTGCTGTTCCTTGCGCTGGGTTTCGGTTTCAGCGGATATCTCCTGCCCTGGAATGAACTTGCATTCTTTGCCACAAAAGTGGGAACGGACATCGCAGGTGTGCTTCCAGTGATAGGCAAGCCGCTCATGGTCTTCCTCCGGGGCGGAGAAGAAGTCACCGGCGCTACGCTCTCGCGTTTCTTTGGTTTCCATGTGGCCGTATTTCCTGGTCTTTTCACTGTGATTCTCAGTATCCATCTCATCCTGGTACAGCGGCAGGGGATGAGCGAGCCCCTGGGACACGACACACGGCCCAACCGGAGGGTGATGCCCTTCTTCCCCAATTTCCTTCTCCGGGATCTGCTCCTATGGCTGATCGTTCTGAATATCCTTGCGATCCTGGCGGTTCTTTTCCCCTCGGAACTCGGGAAGAAGGCTGATGCCTTCGCCCCGGCCCCTGAAGGCATCCGGCCTGAATGGTACTTTCTTTTCATGTTCCAGACTCTGAAGTACTTCCCTGCGCAAGTCCTGTTCATGGACGGCGAAGTTCTCGGCATCCTGCTGTTCGGCATTGCCGGACTTCTCTGGATGTTGGTTCCCTTCTGGGACAGGAAAAGCTCCCGGGGAGAGGCAAATCGATGGGTCAACTACGTCGGTCTGTTCGTGGTGATCTACATCCTTGTGTTTACAGTTCTTGGATGGCTGCCATGAAGACGCGCGCCTGGATCGGTCCGATGCTCGTGGCGCTGAGCCTGAGCCTGTGCAGCGCGGCCCCCGCCGTAGCCGCCGATGAGTGCTTGAAATGTCATGAGTCTCTCGGAGGGAGCATCCCCGCATTGTTCAGGCGTGATGTGCATTTCGCTGCGCGGATATCCTGCTCCGGCTGCCACGGAGGCGACAGCTCGACTGACGACATGGCAAAGGCGATGGACACATCTGCGGGATTCGTCGGCGGATCAAAGGGAGATGCCGCATCAATGATGTGTGCCCGTTGCCACTCGGATGCGGAACGGATGAGGAGTTACGGTTCTAAGCTCCCTGTTCAGCAGTGGGAGAGTCTGCAAGCGAGCGTCCACGGAAAGCTCTCGGGCTCGGGTGGAGGGAATGCCGTCTCGTGCGTGACATGCCATGGTGCTCATGGTATCGTTCGTGTAGATAATCCGTCATCCCCGGTTTCGCCGCTCAATGTGGTCAAGAAGTGCAGTAGCTGCCACGCAAATGCAGCGTACATGCGCATGTTCAATCCATCGCTCGCAGTCGACCAACTCGAGAAGTATCGAACGAGCGTTCATGGGGTGCGCAATGCAAAGGGAGACGTGAAAGCCGCCCAGTGCGTCAGCTGTCATGGCAGCCATGGCATCCTGAAGGCAGCCGATGCGAAGTCACGGGTGAATCCGGTGAACCTTCCTGCAACATGTGCCACCTGTCACAGCGACGCATCGTACATGAAGGAATATGGCATCCCCACGGATCAATACGACAAGTTTTCACGCAGTGTTCATGGTGTGGCATTGCTCCAGAAGCATGATGCCGGTGCGCCGGCATGCAACAGGTGTCACGGGAATCACGGCGCTGCACCGCCCGGAGTGGCGTCGATCTCCAACGTCTGTGGTACCTGCCATGTATTGAACGCCGAGCTCTTTGCCGGAAGTCCGCACAAAAAGGCCTTTGACGAACAAGGCCTTCCGGAATGTGAAACGTGTCATGGGAATCATGAGATTGTCACCGCCGGGACCTGGATGCTTGGAGTATCGGATCAGTCCACGTGCGGCAACTGTCACAGCGCGGATGCAAACGCCTCCGGCTTTAACGTGGCCAGGATGATGCGCTCCCTCGCCGACAGCTTGCTTGATATGGAAGCCGCAGCCGGAAAGCTCGTGGACGAGGCCGAACAGAAGGGAATGGAGATCACAGAAGCAAAATTCGGACTCCGCGATGTGCGGCAGGCCAGGCTGCAGTCCCGAACGGTCGTCCATGCATTTGACGAGTCGAAGTTCAGGGCCGTAGTGGAGAAGGGGATTACACAGGCAGCGTCCGTGAGTCATGAAGCTTCTGAAGCGATTGATGAATTCTACTTCCGTCGCATCGGTTTGGGTGTGTCTACGTTCATTATTACGATACTCGCCGTGTGTCTGTGGCTGCTGATTCGCCGGATCGAGGCGAGGGCAAAATGAGAGCTGGCGCACAGGCGGAATTGCCATGGCGGTGAGTACGATAGTCGGCCGTGTTCGTCGCGACTTGAAGCGGCATGCGAGCAAGAAGGCACGCGAGAGCGGACGCACGTTCTTCAAAGAGGACGTTATACTCTATGGCGTCCGAGCCGCCGATCTACGCGCGGTCGCCACGAAGCATTTCAAAGACGTGCAACAGCTGCCCAAGGTGAAGGTTCTTGATCTCTGCGGGGAGCTCTGGCGATCGAGCTATATAGAAGAAGGATTTGTCGCGTGCGAATGGTCGTACGCTCTGCGCAAGACCTACACACCGGATGATTTTGCGATCTTTGAACGGTGGGTGGGACGGTATGTCAGCAACTGGGCGGCGTGCGATTCGCTGTGCAACCACACTATCGGGACCTTCCTTGAGATGTACCCGGAGTACCTCCCGAAACTCAGGACCTGGGCCCGCTCGAAGAACCGGTGGATGCGGCGTGCCTCTGCTGTGTCGCTGATCGTGCCTGCCCGCAAAGGGCTTTTCCTTAACGAGATCTTCGGTATTGCCGATATCCTTCTGGAAGACCAGGACGACATGGTGCAGAAAGGGTATGGCTGGATGTTGAAGGTCGCCAGCAAGCCCCATCTCCAGGAGGTGTATGCGTATGTGCTGAAGAACAAGCCGCGCATGCCCCGCACAGCACTACGGTATGCGATAGAGTTGATGCCACCGCAACTGAAGCAATCTGCCATGGCAAAAGACTGATGAATCCGCATTGGTGAGTCATGCAGAGGGACTCCGGTGGTCCAGGCAGACGAGTCCGCAATGAGTTCTGTGGAGTAACCGATGACCGTGCGAACAGAGGTATCTCTGATGGGCTAGTGCAGGGAACCTGTGGCAACTTCAAACGCCCGCACAAGAGTCTCCGGAACAGGGACCGGACGCTTGCGCACGAGGTCTACAAATAGGCCTTCCTGTTTGCCGCTGCAACACACATTCTCCCCGACACAGATCTCCAGTCCCATCCTCCACCGGGCACGTCCGAGCTCCTCAACCCACGCGCGCCCCACCGGTTTGTCATTCAAGGTAACAGGGCGATGGTAGCGGACATCTGTATGCACAAGAATCGGTGAAAAGCCTTCCGCGAACATATCCCGCATCGGCATATGGACTTCGAGAAAGTGCGTCCGGAGATCTTCGAACCATCGTATGTACGTGATGTTGCTCACGATGCCCAGGGCGTCGACGTCATAGGCGCGGACTGCAATGCGCAACTCAACCTGAAGGGCATGTGCTTCCCGGGGTGTGGTGTTCATCAGGATGTCCTACGATATAGGGGTGATGTCATGCAGACTGCGGCTTGTCTTTCCCTTGCTTTAACAGCATCTCCTCCGGAACGGCACTGAGGATATTCCTGCAGTGGGCATCCGGAATCTTCAGCGTGATGCATTTGCGGTGGCTGAAGTCACCCACCTTGCCGAGGATCACTCCTGCTTGATCACTGCACCTCACCACTTGCTCACGATCTCCCCGAAGCACTGGAGTCCGCTTGGAATGACCGCACCGTAACCGTGGCCGGGTTTGGACCACGCCCCGGCGAGATAGAGATTCTTGACCGGTGTCGAATGCCCCACGCGGTTGCTGCCGGAGTTCGTCACCGTCTGGTCCCATCCATAGATCGCGCCCCGATAGTTGCCCGTGTAGCGGAGGTTCGTGAGGGGGGTGCCGATCTCACAGACCTCGATGGCCTTCGAGAGTCCGGGCAGGATCGATTTCTCCGCCTTCTGGATGAGGACTTCAGCCATCTTCTTTTTCGCTCTATTGTATTCGGACTTCCTGCCCGCGAAATAGTCCTTCTCGAACGTCTCCCATGGACCATACCCCTGCAGCGTAAGCAGATTGATTGTGTTCTTCCCTTTTGGGGAGTAGTCCGGATTGATGGCATCGTAGAGTGTCACACCGACTCCCCCGTGCTCAACATCAGCCGCTACTGCCCCCCTGTACGACTCCTCGAGATCATAAGATGTCTCAATGAATATCTCTGAATCTGCAATGCCGTGTTTTCGCACGAGGTCTTCCTTCAGCCCCAAGAACACCTGGAAGCAGGAAAGGCTCACGCTGTATTTCTGCCATTGGGCTTCATAGTCTGTGAGCAGCTCTTTTTTATCCATCATCGTGTGGAATGTATCGAAGGGATTTGCATTCGACACGACGGCCCTTGCTGTGTAGGTCTTTCCCTTGTTCGTGACAACGCCGGTTGCCGTTCTGTCCTTCACGACGATCTTCCGGACCTTCGTTTTGAGCAGAACCGTTCCGCCGTGCTGCGTGATATACGTGGAGAGTGCGTTGCTGATCGTTTGCGAGCGGCCCTTCGGGTAGAAGCCACCGTGTGTGAGATAGCCCATAAACGGCATGGCGTAGTAGAAGCAGGAGAGCTTTGAAGGCGGCAGGCCGTAGTATCCCCACTGGGCGGACACGATGGCCTTCAGTTTCTGATTGGTGATGCGTGCATCGACCATCTCGCCCCATGTCTTCTGGTTGAGTTTGAAGAGGAACGGGAAATCGGCAGGGAACCGGCTCATGTCGACCTGCCCCCGGGCGGAGGACAGGCGGCCGATGTCGGCGGAAAGACCTTTCATATCATCAAACAGTCCCGCAATACCGTCTTTCTCGTCGGGGAAGACCCGCGACAGTTGCTGTATGTATGCCTCCGGATTGCGCTGCGTAATAGTGAAATCATGTTCCGGGAAAACGGATCGCAGGAGCGTAGGGTGCATGAGGAATTCCACATCGGTGATCTCGGGAAAGCCCTGGATCAGGTTGTAGATGCCGTTTCGTTCTCCCACCGTTGTGGAGTGCAGGGAAACGTCGAAGAGGAATCCACCGGGGCGCCTGAAGGCCGTTGCATAGCCGCCCGGCTTGTCGTGTTGTTCGATCACAAGAGGTTTGAAGCCCTGCCGCGCGAATGCTGCGCCGCAGCTGAGTCCACCCAGGCCGGCCCCGATGATGATGACGTCATAGTCTGTGTCGGCGGATCGGGTGAAGGTGTTTATGGGAAGAGCGTTCCAGTCAATGGATGAGGCAGAAAATGTTGCAGCCAGCATCTTGAGAAATTCACGGCGGGGCAGCTCGGGGTGGCTCATTGTGATCCTCCCGAAAGGTTGAGGGGCACGTGCATGAGGGTTTGTGTGCGGCTCAAGATACGAAGCGGAAAGCATATCTGCCAGAGTACTTGCAGGCTCCTCGGCGAACCAGGCGACGCAGCTTTGGCTTCCAGGCGCACCAGGCTGGCTGCCCAGTTCTGGCTTCCCGGCGCAACAGGCTGACTGCCCAGATCTGGCTTCCCGGCACAACAGGCTGCCCAGGTCCTGATTCCCGGCGCAACAGGCTGCCCAGCTCCTGATTCCCAGTGCACCAGGCTGACTGCCAGTTCTGGCTTCCCGGCACAACAGGCTGCCCAGCTCCTGATTCCCAGTGCACCAGGCTGACTGCCAGCTCTGGCTTCCCGGCGCAACAGGCTCCCCAGCTCAGGCTCCCCGGTGCACCTCTTGTGCGTGCCCCGTCTGACTGTGGATCGCCCTACGATTCACCGGCTTGACCTCGGCCTGGCTACTTGCTAAGGGTCACATCGGCCGAACGACCGACCGCGTGTCAGGATCACAAGGCATAGCTGGAAAGCGAGAAGCGATGAGCGTACGTATCAGCCATTTCGCTGATGAGGGACCCTTCGTTGTCCGGCATGTCATCCAGCGCCCGACGGATCTTGTTCAACCAGTCCTGTTCACGTGAAGGGAGGGTGAGTGTGGCCCGTTTCACAGAACGCTCGATGATGTCTACTGCCGCCCGCGCTGCGGCGAGCGTCTGATGATACGGGTCTGCTTGCGCAACAATTGCGCTGGCGATCTCGACCGTGGACTCAGGAGAGAGCACAAGCGCCTGGGGACTCAGCGCAATATCCGAGTTGACAAGCAGCGACCGATAGTCCAGCCCTTTGTTCTGTCGCGTGGCCTCATTGAAAAGGCGGCAATCATAGGCGAGCAATTCCAGGAATGCTTCAGGGGCTGAGCCGGAAAGCAGGCGGATGTTCTGCACCGATTCATTGCTCCAGAGATCGCACATGGCAGCGGCCACATTGCCTATCGGACTGAAGTGGGCGCAGCTTGCGGACTTTCCTTCCATAGCAATGGGTGTACCGGTAATCGCCTTGAGCACCGGACCTTCGTACGCGCAATCCTTTGACGGACCGACTGCGCCGCACTGATAGGCGACGAGACTCCGGACCGCGCTTGCGGCGCGGATTACTGCGGCCAGGACCTCAGGGAGCATCCCCTGGCCCGCAAGCTGCATCGCCGTGTTCGCGAACCCGCACGCCGAATCGGCGCCGGGGATTACCTTGTGCCGATGTGCAATCTCTACGATTTTCGTCCAGAGCCATTCCATGTCGCGGGGAGCCAGCACGCCGAGAGCAAACAGCGCGCCGCGCATATCGCCGTACATGAGAGCTTCATCATGGACTTCTTTGCCGCCGACGGACTCGATCGAAAGGATGTGGGCTCCTGCTCTGGCACACTGCTCGAATGAGTCGCAGAGTATATCCCACTCTTCGCCGGTGCGGAGGAGCGGCGGGCGTTGCCTGTCGCGCACGTCAGTAGGAGTCGCCCGGAGCGCGCAGGGGAGTTGCAGGGTCTCGTGCGCTTTGCGCAACGCATCGGACAGGATCTGTGTGATCTCTGCGCCCCACGCCGGCGTCTCAGTCATAGGGGGAAGGAGTTCGAATTCGACAACGAGGCCGGGGAGGCGGAGCCTTTTGGCCGCTCGCACAATCATCTCGCCGATTTCCCGGTAGTGCTTCACAACCTCACCCCACGTGGTGGCGTCGATGGTCATTATGGGGAGCGTGAAGTTGAGCTCGGGATAGACCATACCTCCTCCTATCTGCAGGCCGAAGCCGCAGGAAACGGGTCGCGGGGCAATCCCGAAACGGAGAAGGTTGGGATCGGAAACGGCGAGCGAGCTGTAGTGTGTCAGCATCTCAGCGTCCTCTGCTGTTCAGTGAACGGGTTGTGCATAATAGCGTGGAAGGACACAAGATGCAACAGGTGGAATGTTGTCTTATATGTGAAACGTGGCATAACTGGGGATCATCGCCCCTGTGATTCCACAGGTCGTATTTCCATCGCCACTCCTCCTGATGGCTTCAACACGGCATCGATGACGGATCGAGCGGTTACGGAACGCTCGTCCATGCTCACACGCGTGCGTGTCTTTGTCTCCTGCCCGCCGTCCGTGTACAGAGTGGCTGTGTAGGTTTTCCCTGGATCAAGGAAATCCAAAGGCATGGACAGCCGCCTGCCGTCATTGTTGGTGATCGCTCCCACAAACCACGTGTTGCCCCTCTTTCGTGCGATGGCGGCATATTTGCCGATTTCGCCGAGGAGAACCTTCGTCGTGTCCCATACCGTCGGCAGATGTTCGAAGAACTCCACTTCCGGTTCACCATGATAGTCCGATGGCTTGTCATACCAGAACACAAACTGCAACGGACTATAGAAGATGACCGAGAGCGCCAGCTGGTGTGCTGACGTTGTCTTGATCGGATTGATGCTCGGCTTGAGTCCGGCCTGATGGTAGTAGCAGATCGTGTAGTCCGCCGGGCCGGCCAGGAACCGCGTGAACGGCATGGTGGTGTTGTGATTGGCATCCGGCATGCACTCATTTCCCCTGATGCCTTCCTGCGTAAGCAGGTTCGGATAGGTCCGGCTGTACCCCGTCGGCCGGTACTCGTCGTGGATGTCGACCATCAGGTTGTACCGGGCCGCCTTCCGCACTGCCTCATGCACCCAGGATGTCCACTTGTGTGATCCCACGTGTACAAAACCGAACTTTAGCCCCGCAATGCCCCACTTCTGATACAACGGGAATATCTCATCGATCTGCTTCTCCATTGCGCGGTGATTCACATAGAGGAAGATTCCGACATTCTTTTGCTTCGCGTACGCGATGACCCGCGGGAGGTCCAGATCCTTCCGGGGGTTTCGTCTCGGATCCACGTCGACCCGGGAGGCATCGGAATCCTTTGAGTACTCGTATCCATACCAGCCGGCATCGAACTCGACGTACTCGATCTTGCGTTGCGCGCAGAAATCGATGCAGGCTTCCGCCCCCGCAGTCGAGAGCGTAACCTCCCGCATCACCTTCCCGGGCTTGATCCAGGAAGTGTTCTGAATCTCACACGGCGCATTGAGATTCAAGAAGATGTCGTTGTGTTCAAGCAGGGCCCCGGGCGACTCCGCCACCATGATCACGCGCCAGGGCGTGCTGAAGGGGGAGGATTCCGTGACCGGGCCGAATAGCCTTCCCACAATGGTGTTCTTCTTGTCGGCAGAGAGAGCGAGTTTCATCCGTGCATAGTCCACCAATCTCGCCTCGCCGATTACCGCATACAAGCCGTTCGGCAGCACGAGCGTCAGTGGGCGCTCGCTTTCGTAGTCGGGAGTCCGGGCCGCATATTGCGGGAGCGGAAACTCCGGACCATATGTCCACCCCGCCAGCGGTCTGAGATGGTATGGTTCCTGCGCGAAAGGCGTGACATATGCCATCGTCCCTTGCTCAAATGCAAACTCGGTGGCTTCATCCTTGATATGAAGGACCGACGTGGAAAGGTTCTCGGGGTAATGATAGCAAAACGCAACACCTTCGTTGTAGACGCGGACGACAATCTGGAACGCATTGTTTGTATCCCGGTTCCTGATCAGGCTGATAGTGCACTCGTTGTGGTTGTCTCTGACGCGGCTTCGTTCGCCGTAGACTGGTCTCCATATGGTGTCCTGTGACCGGCGGGCCTCGCCGGCAAGTGTGAATCCGGTCGTCCAATCTGGAAGGTCGAGAGTGATGATTCCGAGGCGCGACCGGAGGACAACGGGTTTGTTCTTGTACGAGATCGAATAAAACAAACACCCTTGTTCGGCAGGGGTATCGCCGATAGAAAATGTGAACACCAGGGTGGCGTCAGGAGAAGGAACGGTGACCGTTTGACTGCAGAGCGGGGCAGCCCAGAGCAGGAATGTAGAGATCATGAAAATCTGGAGCATGCAAGGTCTCACTGCGTACTCCTGTTCTCAACCTTGAGAATCATGGCGCCGTGTGCGGGCAGCGCAGTGATCACAGACCCCGATCTGGAAAGAACACTGTCCGTCAGGTCTCCGGAGTATGTACTGTTGTTCACGCGAAGGTAGGGCCGGGAATGCGTAGAACGCAGCGATATCTTCACGCGAACATCAGTAGTGGACGAGTTGAGGTCTGCAATCAGGAAGTAGGACACATAAGGAGCTGACGAGTTGTCCTTAAGGTGTGCGACGCCGACCAGATTGCTGTTGGTTCGCATCCGTCCTGCTGCATCGATCAGCGTGATGTCGGTAATCTCCGCTTTGGCCGTGGTGCCCAGTTGACCTGCTGCAAAGGTCCTACTGTTTACATTGTCAGTCCCGTCCGTAGTGCCAACGAGGGCATAATCGTCAACGCCCGACGTGCTGATCAGGGACCCGTTTGTAAATCCGCCCGATTCCCCCGAATTCTTGTTGATGAACGATGCAAACCTCTTTAACGCTGCTACCTTATGCGCATGCATATTCCGGGTCGAGAACATCTTGTCAGCCGGATCACTCATGTTGTGATAGGAATAGAGA
>Ga0316601_100002042_pt1 | contig 10252 bp, 11 predicted proteins | sample OWC_soil_day5_no_FD_207663 | JGI IMG/M metagenome (GOLD analysis project Ga0316601, IMG submission 207663) | Wetland soil microbial communities from Old Woman Creek delta, Ohio, United States - OWC_soil_day5_noCT | ecosystem: Environmental > Terrestrial > Soil > Wetlands | place: USA: Ohio...
CGGCACCTCGGGTGCCGGCGTGTACTGGTCGCAGCAGCAGGCCTTCACCTCGACACCGCAGGTCTTCGCCGCACCCAGCGCCTTCGCGATGGCGGACATCTCCCGTGACGCGGTCGATGTCCTCGCCTGCTACGATCCGTTCACCATCGTCTCGCTGATGCAGATCGAAGACATGGGGTTCTGTCCGAAGGGCGAAGGCGGCCGCTTCGTCGAAGGGGACACCCTCCACTTCGACTCCGGAAAACTGCCCTACAACACGCACGGGGGCCTGTTGTCCCACGCCTACGTGCTGGGCGTCGCGCACGTCGTCGAGGTGGTCCGCCAACTCCGCGGCGAAGCGGCGGCGCAGGTGGACGGCGCATCGGTGGGGGTCTTTGGCGGCTATTCGGGGCCACAAGCCAGCACGTTGATTCTCGGGAGGCAGTGATGCATCCGGACTTTCCGTTGCCCGACGTCACCTGGGAACCGACGCGCGAGTTCTGGGCCAGTGCCGCGCGTGGCGCACTCGTCATCACGCGCTGCGACGCCTGCGCGCGTTACGTGTGGTATCCCGAACCGCCGTGCCGTCACTGCGGCGGCAACCAGCTCACGTGGACACGGGTCAGCGGGCGCGGCAGCTTGTTCTCGTGGTCGGTCGTGCACTTCGCGTGGATCCCACAATTCCGGGAGCAGCTGCCGTTCGTGACGGGCCTGGTGGCATTGGCGGAGGACCCGGCAGTTCGGGTGGTGAGCTACATCGTCGACTGCCCTCCGGCGCAGCTCCGCTGCGACATGCCGCTGCGCGCCGTGTTCCGGCCGCTCCGTTACCCGGGTGTGGCGCGCGAGGTGATGGCGCCGCTGTTTGCCCCCGAGCGCTAAGCCGCGGCCACCGCGAGCTTGACAAAGCACCGCATTAGAGGTCGTAAAGGTGGGACCCTGGTAGCGGTCGGGCCTGGCCGTGTCGCTGTCGGCGCGCGGGCAGTCATTTCCTCAGAAAGGAAGCACGGACGGATGAATCGACTACTCGATAAAGTTGCCATCATTACCGGAGCGGGACAGGGCATTGGAAAAGGGATCGCGCGGCGCTTCGCGTCGGAGGGAGCCAAGACGATCATCGCGGAGATCAACGCCGAGATCGGTAACGCCACCGCCACAGAGACTGCAAAGGACTTTGGTGTGCAGTCCGTCTTCGTCAAGACCGACGCGGGCGACAAGGACAGCATCCGGGCGATGGTGGAGCAGACCGTGAGCACCCTCGGGCGGGTGGATATTCTCGTCAACAACGCCTGGGCCGGTCTCGGTTACTCCCGCGTCGAGCACATGTCGGATGCCCACTTGGCCAACGCCGCCAAGTTCGGACTGCACGGGGTGCTGTGGGCCATGCAGGCCGTCTTCCCATACATGCGCAAGAATGGCGGTGGCCGCATCATCACCATGTGCTCGCTGAACGGCGTCAACGCCCATCTGTACACCGCGGACTACAACGCCGCGAAGGAAGCGGCCCGGGCCCTGACCCGCACGGCGGCGCGCGAGTGGGCGCGGCACAATATCCTGGCCAACGTCATCTGCCCAGCCGCGGCCACCCCGGCGTACGTCGCGTTTCGCGACGCCGCCCCGGAAAACGCCGCCGCCTTGCTCAAACAGAATCCGATCGGGCGCATGGGCGACCCGGAGCACGACATCGGCGGCGTGGCCCTGTTCCTCGCGTCGGAAGATTCCTGTTATGTCACCGGCAACACGATCTTCGCCGACGGTGGCAGCCACATCAACGGCGTGTCGTGGGACCCCGGTCTGCCGGATTAACCGAAGAAAAATGGTCCAAAGTCCAAGGTCTAAGGTCCAAAGTCGATGTGACATTCCGCATTCCTGACCTTGGACTTTAGACTTTGGACCTTGGACTAACCTGGGGAGAGCCTATGTTTCGAGTCTACGCCACGATGAGTGAGCGGCTGCCGCTCTCGAACGTTGCCGCACATGCCCGGCGTGCCGAGGCCCTCGGCTACGATGGCCTGACGGTGCCGGAGGCGGTGCACGACGGTTTCTTGACCGCGGGGATCGCGCTGAACGCCACGACGCGGCTCACGGTCGCTACCGGCGTGGTGGTGGCGTTCCCGCGCAGCCCGATGGCGACGGCGCACGCCGCCCATGACCTCCGGGAACTGTCCGGCGGACGCTTCGAGCTCGGCTTGGGCACGCAGGTGAAGGGCAACATCGTCGGACGCTACAGCACGCCCTGGGCACCGCCCGCGCCGCGCATGCGCGAGTACGTGGGCGCGCTGCGCGCGATCTTCGACGCCTGGCAAAATGGGGTGCCGCTCAAGTTTGAAGGACAGCACTACCGCTTTACGCGTATGCAACCGTTCTTCAACCCGGGACCGCTAGAGTGCGCGGGGATTCCCATCTTTCTCGGCGGTATCGGCCGGACGATGCTCGCCCTGGCGGGGGAGGTGGCGGATGGTCTCATGACCCACCCGACCAATACCGGCCCGCGCTACCTGCGCGAGGTCGTGCGCCCGGAGATCGCCAAGGGCGCGGCCCGCACCGGCAGGGATGCCTCGGCCGTGAAGGTGATGGCGGGCCCCCTCATCGCGACGGGCCCGTCAAGCGCCGCGGCGCGCAAGGAACGCGAGAACATCCGGCAGATGTTCGGCTTCCTGTACTCGACCCCCAACTACTGGCCGAGTCTCGAACTCTTCGGCTGGCGCGATCTGGGAGAGCGGTTGCATCAAATGAGTCGGGAGGGGCGCTGGAAGGAAATGACTGCCCTGATCACCGACGAGATCCTCGATGCCTTTGTCCCAACAGCGCCCTACGCCGAGATCGCCGATGTCTTGAAGGAGTGGTACGGCGGGGTCACCGACTGGATCGTCCTACCCGCACCGGCCGATCCCAGCCACGACCCCGAGGTCACGAAGGTGGTGGCCCGACTGCGCGGAGCGTGAAAAGCAGGTTGCCAGGTTGTTACGTTGTTAGGTTGCCCAGTTCCCAGGTGAGATCTACGGGCATGACAACTTAACAACCTAAGAACCAACAACCTATTTCTTCGTCTGTTCTCGGCCGCGCGCGAACACGCCTTCGCGCCGTGCCGCGATAGTTGCGGCGGATATCTGCTTGGCGGATTCGATGGCCGTGGCCTTTTCGTATCGCAGCGCTTCGGGCAGCGGCATGCCGTAGCCGGTGTCGATCAGCCGCTTGTACCCTCTGAGTATGGCCGGCACGCACGACGCCATCTCCGCCGCGATCTTCTTGCAGGTCGGCAGTAGTTCCTCCGGTGCCACGACGCGGTTCACCAGCCCCCACTCACAGGCCTGGGCGGCAGTCACCGTGTTGCCGGTGAAGCTGATCTCCTTGGCGCGGGCGATGCCGATCAGACGTGGCAGCTTCTGGCTCAATCCCCAGCCCGGAAGGATGCCTACGCGCGCATGGGTGTCTGCGAACTTGGCCTGGGTCGATGCGATGATCAGGTCGCAGGCCAAGGCCAACTCGAAACCTGCGGTAACAGCATGGCCGTTCACGGCGGCAATGATCGGACCTTCGAAGGACGCGATGGCCTCGTCCATGTCCTGGCCGGCGACGCTCCGGTCAAATCCACTGGCGCCGGCCCCTCCGCTGCTCAGTTCCTTCAGGTCCATGCCGGCACAGAAGGCGCGGCCGGCCCCGGTGACGATCGCAACGAGGATGTTGGGATCGGCCTGCAAGTCACGAAACGCGTCCCGTAGGGCCAGGCGTAATTCGGCCGAGAACGCGTTCATGGCGTCCGGACGGTTGAGGGTGACGGTCGCGACGGCGTCGCTTTTTTCCACGAGCAAAACGGATGACGACATGGTTTATTCTCCCGTGTGTGTCGGTCGCCGTTGACCCGCGCCCCGGCAGGCCGGGCGGATCAGCGCTGGACGCGCGGCATGCCCAACCCAAAGGTGGCAACGATTTCGCGCTGAATCTCGTTGACACCGCCGCCGAAGGTGTCGATTTGGCAGGCGCGATACTGGCGTTCGACGCCGCCGTCGAACAGGGCCCCGGGTGAACCGAAGGGAATGGCCCCGACGGGTCCGAGCACATCGAGCAACAACCGATAGACGTGGATCACCGACTCCGTACCATACACTTTCGCGGCCGACGCCTGCGCCGGATCGAGCCGGCCCTGCTCCAGTTCCCAGGCAATGCGTGCGTTCATCACGCGCAACACTTTGATCTGGCAGTACGCCTCGGCGAGGGCGGCCTGCACCCACGCCTGATCGAGCAACGGCCGGCCGTCCTCGGCAAGGGTTGCGCGCGCCCAGGCCAGTGTCTCGTTGTACAGGGCACGGGCGCGGACGCCGACGAAGGCGGCCAAGCCGATGCGCTCGTGGTTGAGTTGCGCCGTGATCAGGCGCCACCCGCCGTGCAGGGTGCCCACGATCATCGATGCCGGCACACGGACGTTGTCGTAGTAGCTCATGTTCGTCCGGAAGCCGCCCACCGTGTGGATCGGCGAAACCGAAAAGCCGGGCAATGTCGTGTCGACGATGAACATGGTCAACCCTTTGTGCTTCGGCGCGTCGGGGTCGGTGCGGGTGGCAAGCCAAATGTAATCGGCTCCTTCCGCCCCGCTGGTAAAGCACTTGGTACCATTGATCACATAGTCGTCGCCGTCGCGAACCGCGGTGGTCTTGAGCGCAGCGAGGTCGGTACCCGCATCCGGCTCGGTATAGCCGATCGCGAAGTGGACCTCTCCGCGCAGGATGCCGGGGAGGAACTGCTGCTTGTGCGCCTCCGAACCGAGCGCCATGAGCGCCGGTCCGACGGTGTTCAACGTCACGAACGGCAGCGGTGCCCCGGCGAGTTCGGCCTCCTCGAAGAAGATCAGCTGCTCGGTAGCCGTGCGGCCCTGGCCGCCGTAGGCCTTCGGCCAGCCGATGCCCAGCCAGCCGTCCCGCCCCATCTGCCGGATGACGTGGCGGAACACCGGTCCACTCTCCCGGTCGCGCGTCTGCGCCCGCACCTCGGGGGTCATCAGCTTGGCGAAGTAGGCGCGCAGCTCACTGCGCAGCGTTCGCTGTTCCGCGGTCTCATCCACGAACATTTTCAGTCCGAGCCCGTGGTGCCTTCAGGAAAACCGTCTCGGGAGCACCACGCGCGGTGCACCAGTAACGATCTGCGATACGCGATCTGCCATCGGCTACTCCGGCCATCCCGGGACCAGCTTGCGCTCGGCGCAGAACGGCTGCGCGCTGATGGTCTGCCCGCTCATGGCAACGGCTTCGGGATTGGTCGCCAGCCAGGCGATGACCGTGGCGGGCACGATGATCGGCGCGCCTCCGTGCGCCCGGGTGAGGTCGCTGTCCTCGCCGAACATCACCTTCTGCGACTCGGTCAACACCAGACCGGGATCGAGGTTGTAGGCGCGGATGCCGCGCGTGCCGAGTTCAACCTTCAACATGCCTGCCATGCGATGGAACGCGCCCTTTGAGGCGCCGTACGCGAATCCCCAGCCACCTTCGCCCGATGGGCCGGGTGGATCGCTGACCCCCGCGGGCGAAGTGACATTGATCACGATCCCCTGCCCGCGTTTGAGCATGCCAGGCAGCACCTTCTGCGTGAGGTAAATCTGCGCGAAGACGTTGCCTTCGAACACCTTTTTGACCAGCTCGTCGGTTAAATCGAGGAAGCGGTCCATCAAGCCTGGCCCCTGATAGATCCCGTTGTTCAGGAGGAGGTCGATGTGGCCCCATTCCCGCAGCGCCTGCTCGACGGCGGCATCGATCGAGACGCGGTCCAGCAGGTCCAGGCGGATGGCGAGGGCCTGGCGGCCGCGCTTGCGGACTTCATCGGCGGTGATCTGGATGCTGCCCGGCATGGCTTGTGCCGTGGTGTGCGTAAGGCTCGGGTTGTAGTTGTACTTCTCACCTTCCTGGACCGTCCGTGCCGTCACCACGACATCGTAGCCCGCCTCCGCCAGCGCGATGGCCGAACCTTTGCCGATGCCGCGACTGGCGCCGGTAACGAACGCAACTTTGCGTGCCATGGGTCCTCCCGTTGATTAGATGGTTTGCAGCGCCGCACCGAGCCGCGCCAGTTGTTTGTTGGCTCCGATGCCGCCGTGGAGATGCTGCGCCGTGTGCACCACGCGGTGTCCGGCCATGCAGGCCCACCACTTGGCCGCGCCGATCTCCGCGCTGGCCGGCAGGCCTTCGGTCAGTCGCCAGGCGGCTTCCCAGTAAATCGAGCGCATCGCCTCGACGTCGATGTACCCGTCGGCCGCGCGCAGGGCCACCCCCTGGAAACTGCCGATGGCGCGATCGAACTGCTTGCGGGTGGAGGTGTACTCCGCGGTCAATCGCAGCGCCTGCTCGGCGATGCCCAACTGCAACGCGCACAGTCCCAGGGCCGCCCGCTCTTCGATCCAGCGAATGATCTCCGCTCCCTGTTGCGGCGTGCCCAGCAGATCGCCGTCGGCGACGCGCACCCCGGAGAGGACCAAGCGCGCCTGCGGCTCCCGATTGGTACCCCACTGGCCCTCGCGACTGACGCCAGGCGCAGTGGGGTCGAGCAGGAAGACGGCGACACCGCCATCGTCCGTCCGCGCCGGCACGAGGATGCGTTCCGCGATCTGTCCGATCGGCACGCAGATCTTTTCTCCATCGAGGCGCCAGTGCGACCCGTCGCGGCGGGCGGTCGTTCGCGGCCGCGCCGCGTCGGTCGAAGCGGGTTCCACCAGTGCCGCCGTCAGCAGCGCTTCGCCGGACGCGATCCGCGGCAGATACGCCTGTTTCTGCTCGGCGCTACCGAACTGCGCGATCGGCAGCGCGGCGAGCAGCAGCACCGGCACCAGCGGCACGGGCGCCACATTACGCCCCGCCTCTTCGATGACCAGGCAGAGTTCGAAGAGCCCCAGATTGCTGCCGCCGAATTCCTCCGGCAACGCCGCCCCGAGCAGGCTCGCCGTCGCCAGGTGGTGCCACAGGTCGCGGTCGATGTGCTCGCTCCCCGCTTCGATCTCCGCCACGCGTTTCGGCGTCGCCTGATCGCGGAAGATCTGCTGTGCCAGATCCTGGATGGCGCGTTGTTCTTCGGTCAGTGCAAATTCCATGCGTGTGCTCCGTTTTACCTGAGGCCGGTCAGCTGCGGACCGGGCAATTGTTCCCGTGCCGCCGCCTTACCGCGGGACGCGCGGCATGTTGAGACCAAACTGGGCGACGAGTTCCCGTTGGATCTCGTTGACGCCGCCGCCGTAGGTGTTGGTCTGCGCCAGGCGGTACTCCCGTTCGAGCCGGCCGCTCAACACCGCGCCCGGGGATCCTTCCTGGATGGCCGCCATGGGGCCGACGACGTCGAGCAGCAGGCGATACACCTCGAGCACGCCCTCCGTGCCGTACACTTTGGCGGCCGACGCGGAGGCCGGGTTCAATTGGCGCTGCTCCAGCTCCCAGGCCATACGCGCGTTCATCACCCGCATGGCCTTGAGCCGGCAGTACGCCTCGGCGAGCGACATCTGCACCCAGGGCTGGTCCGCAACGGGACGGCCGTCCTCCGTCAGCGTCGTGCGTGCCCAGGCCAGGGTGTCGTTGTAGAGGCCGAGCCCGCGCACGCAAAAGGCCGCCAGCCCGATGCGCTCGTGATTCAACTGCGCCGTGATCAGTTGCCAGCCACCGTTCAGCTTGCCGACGATCATCGACGGGGACACCCGCACGTTGTCGTAGTAGGTCATGTTCGTGCGTACGCCGCCCACCGTGTGGATGGCCGCCACCGAAAAGCCGGGCAGCTTGGTGTCGACGATGAAGATTGTGATCCCCTTGTGCTTCGGCGCCGTCGGGTCCGTGCGCGCCGCAAGCCAGACATAGTCCGCGCCCTCGGCGGCGCTGGTGAACGACTTGGTGCCGTTAATGACGTACTCGTCGCCGTCGCGCACGGCGGTCGTCTTGAGTGACGCCAGGTCCGTGCCGGCGTCGGGTTCCGAATACCCGATGGCGAAGTGGATCTCGCCCCGTAGGATGCCGGGGAGGAATTGCTGCTTGTGGGCCTCGGAACCGAGCGCCATCAGAGCGGGGCCGACGGTGTTGAGTGTGACAAACGGCAGCGGGGCACCGGCCATTTGCGCTTCTTCGAAGAAGATCAGTTGCTCCGTTTCCGTGCGGCCCTGGCCGCCGTACGCCTTGGGCCAACCGATCCCCAGCCAACCGTCCTTCCCCATCTGGCGGATGATCTGATAATGCGCATCGCCGCTCTCTACATACTGCGTCGCCGCCCGCACTTCCGGCGTGATCAACTTATCGAAGTATGTGCGCAACTCCGTACGTAAGGCCTTTTGTTCCGCGGTCTCGTCCACAAACATGCTTCACCACTCCATCCTTCACTGGGTTCTCTAGGAACAAATGCTTCGCTTGGTCAAGCGCTCATGGTACAGGGAAAAGATTCCGAGTCCAGTTTTGGTAGCGAGAGGAGAGTCGGCATGAGAAGCTTCGGGGCGGATTCCACAACCTCCGAGGTCTTGGACGGCATCGATCTCACGGGCAAGGTGGCGCTGGTCACCGGCGCATCGGGAGGTCTCGGGGCGGAAACCGCGCGTGCCCTGGCGGCCAAGGGCGCGTCGGTGGTGCTGACTGCACGCGACATGGCGAAGGGCACGGCGGTCGCGCAAGCGATCCGCGCTTCGACGGGGAACGCGCACGTGGAGGTCGAGGAACTGGAGCTGGGCTCGTTGGCGAGTGTGCGGGCTTGCGCGCAGCGCGTGCTGGCGCGGCACGCGGCACTGCACATCCTGGTGAACAACGCGGGGGTCATGGCGTGCCCGTTCGCCAAGACCGCAGAGGGGTACGAACTGCAGTTCGGCTCGAACCACCTGGGGCACTTTCTGTTGACGTGCCTGCTCGTGCCCGCGCTGCGGCGCGGAGCGCCGAGCCGGGTCGTCTCCCTGACCTCGGGGGGCCACCGCGCCTCGCCGATCGTGTTCGAGGACATCCACTTCGCGCAACGCCCGTACGACAAGTGGTTGTCCTACGGCCAGGCCAAGACCGCCAACGTGCTGTTCGCCGTGGAATTGGACCGCCGCCTCGGCGCGGCGGGCGTGCACGCGTATGCGGTGCACCCCGGGGAGATCTTCACCGACCTGTCGCGCCATCTGGTACCGGAAGATATCGAACTGCTGCAGAAACAGATGCCGGGCGGGCAATTTCGCATCAAATCGGTCGCAGCCGGCGCCGCCACCACCGTTTACGCCGCTACTGCTCCCGAGCTGGAGGGTCGCGGCGGGGTCTATCTCGAGGATTGCCACGTCGCCGTGGTCAAAGACGATCCCCGTGACACCGACGGCGTACGGTCTTACGCGTTGGACCCGGCACTGGCGCGGCGATTGTGGACCGTCTCCGAGGAACTGGTGGGCGAGCGCTTCGCGTTGGCGTGAGGTGTCGCAGAGAGGCGAGCGGGGCATGAGCAAAGACTCACGAGAGGAGCGGGCAGCGCGCCGGGCGGCGCTACGTGAAACTGAGACCTTTGCGGCGTGGGGCCGACGCAATGTCATCGTGTTACGCGGCCGCTGGGGTCTGGCGATCGATCGCGCGTTCGTCTGGCTGACCGGGTATTCACTGATCACCAAGCAGTACGCGATCGCCGGCCATCAGCGCTACAAATCAACCTTCATGCTCAGGACCGTCGGCGCACGCACGGGCAAGCGGCGGACGGTGGTCATCCCGTACGGCCGCGACGGCGAGCGCTTTGTGCTGGTCGGGTCGAACGCCGGCGGCCCCACGGACCCGCATTGGGTGAACAACATCCGCGCCAATCCGCAAGCCTGGGTGCGCCTGCGCTGGCGCTGGCGTCCCGTGCACGGGTACGTTGCGAGCGGCGCGGAGCGCCAGCGCTTGTGGCGCCGCCTGGCACCCCCGGGAACATCGTACGCCCACTACCAACAGCGCGCCGCCCGTGAGTTTTCCCGCGAGATCCCCGTTGTCGTGCTGAGCGCCGCGCCCGCGCCGGACAGCCGCAATCCAGGCAACGCGTAAGCGACGACCGCGTTCCCGATCCAACGGGCCAAGGCGATCATGTCAGCGCAGGTGCTGTTACGCCACGAGGGATTGCGCGCCCCCGCCTTCTCGCGCGTGACACACGCCGAACTGCACGCCACCTGCCTGGAACAGTCCGCTTGGGCCGACGCCAACGGCTTCGATTTCGCCATGGCGGGGATCGAGCCTGCACACCGCGGACGGTTGCTGGAGGAGGCGGTCGAGGTGATGCGCCAGGCCTGGACCGGCGAACCGTTTTGCGTGGCACACCGCGGTTGGTTCCTGTAAGAGCTACC
>Ga0316601_100002043_pt1 | contig 10251 bp, 7 predicted proteins | sample OWC_soil_day5_no_FD_207663 | JGI IMG/M metagenome (GOLD analysis project Ga0316601, IMG submission 207663) | Wetland soil microbial communities from Old Woman Creek delta, Ohio, United States - OWC_soil_day5_noCT | ecosystem: Environmental > Terrestrial > Soil > Wetlands | place: USA: Ohio...
CTTTTATAAAGCCATAACCAATATAGGATATAATCCTACTGTAGAAGGTGGAAAACTATCAGTAGAAACGCATATTTTGAACTTTGATAAACAAATTTATGGTGAAGTTATTAAAATTAATTTTGTGAGCAGAATAAGAGATGAAGTTAAATTTAATACTATCGATGAACTAAAGGAACAGCTTTTAAAGGATAAAGACTATGCTTTTAAACAAAAAATAGAAAAATAAGCGTTAAGATGTAAAATTTAATTTACAATTTAATCTTAGTTTGTTATAATTGGTTTGAACCTTATGCTAAGTTCACCGAGTCGCCAACGGTGTACTTGGAATATGGAGATAATATTCGGAGGTGTTGTAAAATGCAAAAGGCAAGAAAACAAGAAATAATGATAAAATATGCAAGACATGAAGGAGATACAGGTTCTCCAGAAGTGCAAATAGCACTACTTACTGAAAGAATCAAAGAGTTAACTGAACACTTAAAGATTCATAAAAAAGACCACCATTCAAGAAGAGGTCTATTAATGATGGTTGGACAAAGAAAAGGTATGCTAGGTTACTTAAAGAGCCAAGATATTGAAAGATATCGTGCACTTATTGCAGAACTTGGAATAAGAAAATAATTCAGAGCGGCTTAGCCGCTCTATTATTTTAACGACAATTCAGAAGGAAAATTTCCCATTTCTTACTGGGATTAAATATCATAGCAAAGAGAAAACTTTAGTAGGCGTATAAATCTCCTTCTGAAGTCGTTAATATTGTAGCATCACAGATGATGATTTAAGTATCAGTAAAAAATATATAAATTATATTAATAAAATATGTATATTGGATAATAATATTAGTGTAAATTGAAGGGAGGCAAATATATGAATCATATTATTGAAACTACAGTAGCTGGCAGAAATCTTAAAGTTGAATACGGCAAGACTGGAATGCTATCAAACTGTGCAATATTCATGAGCTATGGCGATACAGTAGTTATGGTTAATGCAAATGCATCAGAAAAACCAAGGGAAGGTATTGATTTCTTTCCACTAAGTGTAGAATACGAAGAAAGACTTTATGCTGTTGGTAAAATCCCTGGTGGGTTTATAAAGAGAGAAGGAAGACCATCAGAAAGAGCAATTCTAACAGCAAGAGGTATTGATAGACCATTAAGACCATTATTTCCCAAAGGTTATAGAAATGATGTGCAAATCGTTTGTACTGTACTATCAGTTGAACAAGATAATTCACCTGAAATACTTGCTATGAACGCGGCATCAATGGCATTATGTATATCAAGTATACCTTTTACAGATGCTGTTGCAACAGTTGCGGTTGGTCTAATTGACGGTAAATTCATATTAAACCCTACTGTAGCAGAAAGAGCTGCTAGTTCTATGCAACTTACAGTTTGTGCAACAAAAAGCAATGTAACAATGATAGAAGCAAGCGGACAGGAAATACCTGAAGATGTAATGATATCTGCAATTGACTTTGCTTTTGAAGCATGTAAAAAAATTGTAGCTTTCCAAGAAGAAGCTATGGCTAAGTTTGGAAAAGAAAAAATTACACCTGTATACTATAAAATAGATGAAACACTTGAAAGTGAAGTTAGAGAATTCTCATTTGATATGTTGAAGACAGCAATGTACATAATGGATAAAGATGAGAGAAACTTGAAAGTTGATGAAGTAAAAGAAAAAGTAAGTGCTGAGTTTAATGAGAAGTATGCAGATAAAAAAGCCGATATAGGTGAAGTTATATACAATATTCAAAAAGAAATAGTTAGAAATATGATGTTAAATGAAAAAAGAAGACCAGATGGAAGAGCTTTTGATCAGGTTAGACCAATAAGTTCAGAAGTAGGAATACTTCCAAGAACTCATGGAACTGGTTTATTTACAAGAGGACTTACTCAAGTAATGGCAGTTGCAACACTCGGGGCACTAGGGGAAGCTCAAACTTTAGATGGAATAGGTGATGAAGATACTAAAAGATACATGCATCATTATAATTTCCCATCTTATAGCGTAGGAGAAGTTAGACCAATGCGTGGACCTGGAAGAAGAGAAATTGGTCATGGTGCATTAGCTGAAAAAGCATTAGAACCACTTTTACCATCAGTAGAAGAGTTTCCATATGCTATTAGAGTAGTATCAGAGGTATTAAGTTCTAATGGTTCAACTTCACAAGCAAGTGTATGTGCAAGTACTTTAGCACTACTAGATGCTGGGGTTCCAATTAAGAGACCAGCAGCAGGTATTGCAATGGGACTAATTTCAAATTCAGACTTAACTAAAGAAGAAGTATTAACGGATATTCAAGGTATAGAAGACTTCTTTGGAGATATGGACTTTAAAGTAGCTGGAACTGAGAAAGGTATTACATCTATACAAGTGGATACAAAGCTACATGGTTTATCTGATTACTGCATTAGAACTGCAATTACTGATGCAAGAAAAGCTAGACTTCATATATTAGAAATAATGAAACAATGTATAGCAGAGCCAAAAAGTGAAATGTCACCATATGCTCCTAGAATATACACACTAAATGTAGATCCTGACAAAATTAGAGACATAATAGGACCTGGTGGAAAAATGATAAAGAAAATCATAGCAGAAACCGGTGTTAAAATAGATACTTATGATGATGGAAAAGTTACAATTATGTCTAGTGATAGTATAGGTGCAAATAAAGCAGTAAAAATTATCGAAGACTTAACTAAATCCGTTAAAGTTGGAGAAATATATTTAGGAAAAGTAACAAAAATTGCTGCATTTGGAGCTTTTGTTGAAATACTTCCTAATAAAGAAGGCCTAGTGCATATTTCTAAACTTGATTTTGCTAGAGTAAATAAAGTAGAAGATATTGTTTCAGTTGGTGATGAAATATTAGTAAAAGTAACTGAAATAGATAACCAAGGAAGAGTAAATCTTTCAAGAAGAGACGCTATTAAAGATAGTGAAACTGAAAATAAAGAGAATGAATAATAATAGAAGGGCTTAGATGCCTTTTTATTTTTTTTAATAATATTACCCTAATATGCACATAGTAAATATAAATTCTCATTAAGGAGAGGCGCATATGTACAATTTATTTAAATTAGATAATGGGTTAAGAGTTGTAGTTGAAAACATTGAATATGTAAATTCTGTGAGTGTAGGTTTATGGGTGGAAAATGGTTCAAGAAATGAAAATGCAATGAACAGCGGAATATCGCATTTCATTGAGCACATGCTGTTTAAAGGTACTTCGGATAGAACTGCAAAGCAAATTGCCGAAGCTATTGAAGACGTGGGTGGCCAAATAAATGCCTTTACAGGAAGAGAAGCTACATGTTTTTATATAAAAGCATTAGATACTTATTTAGAATTATCCCTAGATATCCTTTCGGATATGCTTTTCAATAGTAATTTTTCAGAAGATGAAATTGAAAAAGAGAAGGGTGTAATTATTGAAGAAATAAATATGAGTGAAGATTCACCAGAAGATGTTTTAACAGATTTACACACAAAAGCAATTTGGAATACAGATTCTATTTCCTTACCTATTTTAGGAACCATGGATACTGTAAAATCTTTTAGTAGAGAAATGATAGTAGATTATATAGATTCATATTATATACCAGAAAACTCAGTTATATCAATTTCTGGTAAATTTGATATGAAAAATATAGAAAATCTTGTTCAAAAATATTTTGGTAAATGGAATTGTAAAAATAAGAATATTACTAGATACAGTAGCCCTGAAATATTAAATCAACATTACTTTAGAAAAAAAGATATTGAGCAACTTCATATAAGCCTAGGAATTCCTGGTGTAGAGATTGGAAATGATGATACCTATACTCTAATATTACTTAGCAATATATTAGGTGGAGGAGCATCCTCACTATTGTTTCAAAAAATTCGTGAAGAGCTAGGTGTATGCTATTCAATCTATTCTTATATATCAGCCTTTAAAAACACAGGAATTGTAAGCATTTATGCGGGACTCAGTCCACTGTATGCAGAAGTTGCTATTGATGCGATAAAAGAAGAGGTTAGTAAATTTGCTAAATTGGGAATTGATAATGAAAGATTAAGCAAAGCTAAGGAACAGTTAAAGGGTAGTTATATTCTAGGCCTAGAAAGCACAAGCAGTAGAATGTTTAGCAATGGGAAATCTGTCATGTTTTTAGATAAAATAAACACGCCTAAAGACGTGCTTAGAAAAATTAACGAAATAGATATGTCAAAGGTGAACTCTGTAATGGAAAAGACCTTTAAAAATGGTATAATAAATTCTGCATATGTAGGGAAAGAAAAAGAAAGCCTTAAAAAAGTTTTTAAAGGTAATATTATTTCTATAGATAAGTAAATTTATTTGCAAAAATATAGAAATTATGCATAACTCCTTAATATATTCCATAGTATTTTAAGGATATGAAGATAAATAACAATATTGTTATTTATTTTCATACACTTGTGATAATTGTTAAGGAGGATGTTTATATGGAAGATAATATAAAGTTGTATAGTGAAATGGAAAGATATGAAATTATCAATATTAATGATGGTGATAAATATAGTAATTTAGGAAGTAATGATGTAGTTATTGATGAGAATGGTCTTTTGAAATTTTTAATTATAAATGAAGGTAGTTCTAAATTTAGTTTTTTTCACAATAATGATATAATTGAAGTACCTTGGGAATATGTTAAAAAAATTGGTTCCAGAACTATAATAATTGATGTCGATAATGAATTTTTAAAAAAATCTCATATTTAACGACATTTCAGAAGGAAAGTTCTCCACCTTTATAAGGAGAAGTTCCGTACTCTATTAAAGACAAAACTTAGGTAGTAGTATAAATCTCCTTCTGAAGTCGTTAATATTGCAGCTTCGAAGAAAATGATTAATTTTGGAGGAAAGAAATGAAGATATTAATACAAAAATTTGGAGGTACATCCGTTTCAAATGAAGAACAAAGAAAGCAAGTAGTGAAGAAAGTTTTAAATGCGAAGGCTCAAGGATTTTTCCCCGTGGTAGTAGTATCTGCCATGGGAAGAAAGGGGGAGCCTTATGCTACAGACACATTACTATCCCTTATTGAAGATAATTTCAAAGTTGTAAATCCATTGGCATTAGATTTGTTAATGAGTTGTGGTGAAACTATAAGTACTGTTATAATGTGTAATGAATTAAATAAAAATGATATTGATGCTGTGCCTCTAATGGGCGGACAAGCAGGCATAATCACAGATTGTAATTATAATAATGCAGCAATACTTAATGTAGACACAAAAAATTTATTGGATATTTTACAAAATGGAAAAATTCCTGTAGTAGCAGGATTTCAAGGCAAAGATGAAAAGGGTTATATTACGACTTTAGGTAGAGGTGGAAGTGATGTAACTGCTGCTATACTAGGTGCAGCATTAAATGCAGTAGAAATTCAAATATACAAAGATGTAGATGGAATTATGACAGCAGATCCAAGAATAGTTTCCGAAGCAACTTTGATAAAGAAAATAAGCTATGATGAAATTTTTCAATTTGCAGATCAGGGAGCAAAGGTGATACACCCAAGAGCAGTTGAAATATCTAAAAAATATAATATTCCATTAGTAATAAAAAATACTATGAACGATTGTGATGGAACAATTATTAGCAATTTAGGAAGTGATGCTTATGAAAATATAATTACAGGCATTACGCATATGAATAATAGAGTTCAAATAAAAATATGCAAAACTTCAGATTCAAGCTACGATGATCTTTTTGATATTTTAGCTGAAAATCTTATAAGCATAGATCTTATAAACGTTTTCCCTAAAGAAAAAATATTTACCATTGATGAAAAAGATTTTATTAAATTTGAGAATTTAATAAATAATCTTAATATGTCCTATTCTTTTGTGAAAGATTGTAGTAAACTTTCGATTATAGGTTCAAAAATGAGAGGTATACCTGGTGTTATGGCGAGAATACTTAAGTCGTTAACTAGAGAAAATATTGAAGTGCTGCAAACAGCAGATTCGCATATGACCATATGGTGTCTTGTAGAAACAGGATATGTTGAAAAAGCAATTAATGCACTGCACAGGGAATTTAAATTAGGATAGAAAATGTATATAGTTTCTCTTAATGCACAAAATAAAAATGGATTAGGAGGAATGCAAATGTCAAAAGTTGAAAAGACCAAAGACGATAAGAAAAAAGAAGATATTAAAAAAGAAGATAATAAAAAAACTCTGAATGAACATGTGGAAAATATCAAAGAATTGGGAACTACTAATATACCAACTCAGGACGATAAAATTCAAATTTTGCCTATTATAGGTCAAATAGAAGGACACATGATGTTATCTCCTCAAACAAAGGCCACTAAGTATGAACATGTTATACCTCAACTAATTGCTATGGAAAGGGATGAAAAAGTAAAAGGTATTCTTATAGTTCTAAATACCGTAGGCGGAGATGTTGAAGCGGGCCTTGCGATTGCAGAGATGATTAGAAGTGTTAGTAAACCTACTGTATCACTTGTAGTAGGAGGAGGTCATTCAATAGGGGTACCCTTAGCAACAGCTGCTAAGTACTCATTTATTTCTCCATCTGCAACTATGATAATTCATCCGATAAGAATGAATGGTTTGATAATAGGAGTACCACAAACTTTTGAATATTTTAATAAAATGCAAGAGCGAATAATTGACTTTATTATTAGAACCTCCCGCATTGATAAGGAAACCGTAAAGAGATTAATGCTTCAAACCGATGAGCTTTTAAATGACATGGGTACTATACTTATTGGAAAACAGGCAGTTGATAATGGATTAATAGATGAGGTTGGTGGCATTAGTGAAGCATTATCAAAATTAAATGAAATGATAGATAAGGAATAAAAATAGATATAAATAGGTCATTATGACCTATTTATATCTATTTTATTGATTTTTTAATATGACTAGTAGAACCTAATAAAGTTTTTTTGTTGGATTAGTTTGAAATTCATTTATAAATCTAATGAAAGTTAGAGGAGATTTTTAAAACTTGTAGAAATACTAAGGATGGAGGTGATATTTTGGCTAGAAAAAAAACTAAATCTAAAGTTGTAAGTAATAAAGATGCTGATAGTGAAATTTTTGGAATTATTTTAATAACAATAGGCATATTAATTTTATTTAGTATATTTTCTCCTATGTTTTCAAGTTCAGATTCGGTCTCAGGCATGATTGGTGAATTTATTAATAATGTACTTTTTACAATCTTTGGGGTGGGTGCATATCTTTCACCATTCTTAATAATATTTATAGGTATTTGCTGTATTGTTAAAAAAGGTAAGATAAATTTCAGTAAAAAGTTTTATGGAATAATACTTTTTATAATCAATACATTGCTATTTATACAAATGTTAGCTTTAAGTAACTACTATGTTAAAGGTAAGTTTTTGCTAGGAATAAAAAAGATGTACAATTCAGAGAGCATACTGCATGGGGGGATTGTTAGTTACTCAATTGATGTACCAATGTATACACTATTTGGTGCTGTAGGAAGTTATATAATTTTTATTGCTGCTTATGTTATATGTTTAATTTTGATATTAAAAATATCCTTACATGATATATTTTTTCATCTAAAGAATAAATTTATGATTAAAAAGACAACGAAGAACAATGATGGTAAGAAGTTATGTATAGAGAATAGTGATAAACCAGATGAACTAATAGTTGCTAGTGAAGAGAAAAATGAATATATAAAAGATATTAACAATAAAATTAAAATATTTGATTTTATAAAATCAAATGAAATTGCAGCCGAAGAGGAAGTGCTCAATAAAGAAGTAACAGCTAATAATATTAGTAATGACAATTTAGGTACTTTAAAAGAGAGTCACATAGATAATTCTATTAAGCAAGAATTAGAACAAGAAATTCAATTAAACAGTGTGCGTACGGAACCAAACTATAAATATGAATATCCTACTGTAGAATTAATGAATGAAAATACTACGTCCAAAATGAATAAAAATGATAAAAAAGAATTACTTAATAATGCAAATAAGCTACAAGAAACATTAAGTAGCTTCGGAGTTGAAGCAAAAGTTATACAAGTTACAAAGGGTCCTTCAGTGACAAGATTTGAACTTCAACCCAATGCTGGTGTTAAGGTAAGTAAAATTGTGAACTTAGCAGATGATATTGCACTAAATTTAGCTTCTTCTGGGGTGAGAATTGAAGCACCGATACCTGGAAAGGCTGCTGTGGGGATCGAGGTTCCAAATAAAGATTTAAGTGCAGTATACTTAAGGGAGGTAATAGAGTCTAATGAATTTTTAGCTACAAGTAAAAATTTATCTTTTAGTTTAGGAAAAGATATAGGAGGTAATTGTGTAGTTTCAGATTTAACAAAAATGCCGCATTTGCTAGTGGCTGGTGCTACAGGCTCAGGAAAGAGTGTTTGTATAAATTCCTTAATAATAAGTTTACTTTATAAATATTCTCCAGAAGATGTAAAGCTCTTATTGATTGACCCTAAGGTTGTCGAATTGAACGTTTATAATGGAATCCCTCATCTACTCATACCAGTTGTAACAGACCCGAAAAAAGCAGCAGGTGCTCTAAACTGGGCTGTAAATGAAATGTCGAGAAGATACAAACTTTTTGCTGAAAATAGTGTAAGAAATATTGAAGGATATAATGAACTAGTTAATAGAGGTATTGCTGAAAATAAATTACCTTGGATTGTAATTATAATTGACGAGTTAGCAGACTTAATGATGGTTTGTGCTAATGATGTAGAAGATTATATTGGGAGACTTGCACAAATGGCGAGAGCCGCCGGTATGCATTTAGTAATTGCCACACAGAGACCATCAGTTGATGTTATTACAGGTGTGATAAAGGCAAATATACCTTCAAGAATATCTTTTGCAGTTTCAAGTCAAATAGATTCAAGAACAATTTTAGATTCTGCTGGTGCAGAGAAATTATTAGGGAAAGGCGATATGCTTTTTTATCCAGTTGGAGAGGCTAAACCAGTTAGAATACAAGGAGCCTTTGTATCAGAAGAAGAAGTTGAGCGAGTGGTTGACTTTATAAAAAATCAGAAGACAGAATTAAACTATGAAAAAGAAATAATAGACGTAATAGAAGGGAGCGCCAGCGATAAAGACGACGATGATGCAATTGATGAATTATTAAATGAAGCAATTAGAATAGTAGTTGAAAATGGTCAAGCATCCACTTCCTTATTGCAACGCAAACTAAAAATAGGGTATAATAGAGCAGCAAGAATTATAGAACAAATGGAGGAACGTAGAATTATTTCGGGTAGAAATGGAAGTAAACCTAGGGAAATCTTATTAAGTGAAAGCGAATTAAAGGATTAATGTAATAAATTTTTATTAATAATTACAAATACCCTTGTGTAATTTGCAAATCACATTTACAATAATTTATATGAACAAATGTAAAAGGGCGACAGTGAATAACTGTTATCAACTCAGGTGGACAAATGTAGGAGGATGACTGGTGGAAAAATTAAAAGTTGGAGTTATAAATTTAGGCTGTGATAAAAATAGAATTGATAGTGAGATTATAATAGGCAGTTTAAGTGAAAAGTATGATATGACAAATGACCCTAAGTTAGCAGATATAATTTTAGTGAATACTTGTGGATTCATAGAATCTTCAAAGCAAGAGTCAATAGACACTATTTTAGAAATGTCGGAGTACAAAGAAAAATACAATTGTGAAGTGTTAATTGCCACAGGTTGCCTTACTCAACGTTATGGGGCTGAACTTCTAGAATTAATGCCAGAACTTGATATTATATTAGGCGTCAACGATTATAACAAGTTATTAAGTAGTATAGAAGAGGTGCTTGGCAAAAGGATTAAAGTAGAACATTGTAGTTATAGTGATGAAAATATTAATGAAGGACAAAGAGTATTAACTACAGGAAGCTACTCTGCTTATGTTAGAATATCTGAGGGCTGTGATAATGCTTGTGCATATTGTGCAATACCTAATATTCGAGGTAAATACAGAAGTAGAAAGATGGAAAACATAATACAAGAAGCTAAAGATTTAAGCGAACATGGATGCAAGGAAATTATTTTAGTTGCTCAAGATACCACTAGATATGGAATTGATTTGTATGGTGAGAAAAATCTACATAAGTTGATAAGGGAAATTTCTAAAATAAGTGGAATTGAATGGATTAGAGTACTTTACTGCTATGCAGAAGAGCTTACGGATGAAATTATCAATGAAA
>Ga0316601_100002045_pt1 | contig 10247 bp, 10 predicted proteins | sample OWC_soil_day5_no_FD_207663 | JGI IMG/M metagenome (GOLD analysis project Ga0316601, IMG submission 207663) | Wetland soil microbial communities from Old Woman Creek delta, Ohio, United States - OWC_soil_day5_noCT | ecosystem: Environmental > Terrestrial > Soil > Wetlands | place: USA: Ohio...
CAGGTTTTCATAAGCCACGTGGCGGGTCCGATAGAGATAGTTGTCCGCGGCCTTCTGAAACCACTGGATGGCCAAGTCCCATTGTCTCGCAGCCGCATAGGCCGTGCCCAGGTTGTTTTCATACTCCGGGAAATTCGGCTTGAGCTGGATCGCCTTCTGATAGTGCGGAATCGCTCGTTCAGGAAGCCTCAACCCCTGATAAGCCAGACCGAGGCTGTTGTGGTAGCTGGGATTCTCCGGATCGAGTTCCACAGCATCCTTGAGTTCGGTCACCGCTCCCTGATAGTTCTTCTCGTAGAGCAGGGAATTGCCCAGCTGATACTTGGCCTCCGCCTTCTTCTTGCCGTTAAGCGCCTGTGTTGTCGCGCACCCGAGGAGCAACCCCACGCACAAGAAAACCATTAAGAAAAGCCCTAGATTCTTTCTCATCATATCACCTTGTTAAGAGGATATTCGATAATCCCCTCTGCTCCGGCTTTAATGAGCTGAGGGATCAGGTCTCTGACGACCTTGGATTCTACAACGGTTTCCACGGAAAACCATTGGGTGTGGTACAGGCCTGCCACGGTCGGCGCATTCAGGCTGGGAAGAAGACGGATGACTCTCTCGAGCTTTTTTTCGGGCACGTTCATCTTGAGCCCCACCAGCTTCTCAGCGGTCAGCGCGCCTTTGAGAAGGAGAATGATCTGCTGGATCTTCTCCTTTTTCCACGAATCCCTGTAGGATTCCTTGTTGGCAATCAGCTGAGTGCAGGACGTCATCAACTCCTGGATGATCCGCAGCCCGTGGGCGCGGATCGTGCTGCCCGTCTCCGTCACCTCGACGATTGCATCCGCCAGTCCCGAGACCACCTTCGCTTCCGTAGCCCCCCAGGAGAACTCCACCACGACGTCAATGCCCTCTTTCTTGAAGAACTTCTTGGTGAAGTGGACGAGCTCTGTGGCAATTTTCTTGCCCCTGAGGTCCTGAATCTTCTTGATCCGGGAATCCGCAGGCACCGCGAGGACCCACCGGGCCGGATTCTGGCTCGCCTTGGAATAAACAAGCTCATCTACGACCACCACGTCGGACTCGTTTTCCTGTATCCAGTCTTTGCCCGTCAACCCGGCGTCGATCGTGCCGTTCTCGACATACCGCGACATCTCCTGGGCCCTGCAAAGAGTGACCTCGATGTTTTCGTCGTTGATGTCCGGAAAATAGCTCCGGTCATTGACATTGATTTTCCAGCCTGACTTCTCGAAAAGGTTGATCGTCGCCTTTTCCAGGCTTCCTTTGGGAATGCCGAACTTCAGCTTCTTCATTTTCCGTACACACGCTCCGGATCGAAAATTCTTTCTCCCACGACGGTTATTCCACGGTCACGGCCGACCTGCTTGTGGAAACAGGTTTCGTACCCGGTGTGGCAGGCGGCACCGCCCACCTGCTCCACCTTGAAAAGCACCGTGTCGTTGTCACAGTCCACATAGATCTCTTTGATTTTCTGCACATTGCCGGAAGTGCCTCCCTTGTGCCAGATCTCCTGACGCGACCGGCTCCAGTAATGGGCTTCCCCTGTCTCAAGGGTTTTTTCCCACGAGGCGCGATTGATATAGGCCAGCATGAGAACCTTGCCGGTTCGAAACTCCTGGACAACGGCAGGGAGCAGGCCCTTTCCTTTTTCAAAATCCAGTTCGACCATGAACTCGCTATCCAATAGGAAATTTTGGATTGATTACAATAGCATATTGACAAAAGAGTGCAAGGGAAAAGATGAATCCTGTTGTCCGTTGCCAGTTGTCCGTTGAAAGATGAGAGCGGCGAACTTTGATCGCCCGCGCCAGGATCTCTGGCCTCATCGCTCTTTGATTCGGCTCATCAGATTCCACTGACCACTGACGACGGACAACGGACATACGGACCACTCAATTGCCCGCAGGCCGCTGAGATGTCCTGGCCTTTGCTTTTCCGGATCATTGCTGTGAAGTGATGCTCTATCAGGATTTCCTGAAAGCGGAGAACCCGCTCCGGTGAAGGCGGTGCGAGCTCCAGATCAGGGTGAGGATTCAGGGCAATCAGGTTAATCTTGGCCCGCACTCCTTTCAGGAGTGCCGCCAGCCGCTGTGCGTCCTCCTCCCGGTCGTTGACTCCTCCCACAAGAACATATTCGAAAGTGATCATTCTTCGGTTGAGAGTGGGGAACTCCCTGAGTGCTCCGATCAGGCTTTTCAGAGGATACTTGCGGTTCACAGGCATCAGAAAACTTCTTGTGTCATCGTCCGACGCATTGAGGGAAACGGCCAGATTGACCCTGGCTTCCCTCCCGAGTCTCCGGATCTTAGGGACCAAGCCGCAGGTGGAGAGCGTGACCGTTCGATGAGAGAAGTTCATGCCCTCTTCGGAGATGAGGTTGCCCAAGGCCCTGACCACGGCATCATAATTCGCAAGGGGTTCGCCCATGCCCATGAACACGATGTTGGTCAAACGATCCGGTTCGCTCATGGAACGCTTGACATGGATAACCTGGTCAACGATTTCAGCGGCCGAGAGACTTCTCTTCAGCCCTTGCCTCGCCGTCAGGCAGAAACGACACCCCATGGCGCAGCCTGCCTGAGAAGAGATGCAGAGGGTGAAATGCCCTCTCTCCGGAATGAGCACAGTCTCAATGAAGTGGCCGTCGTCCAGTTTGAAAAGAAACTTGGTTGTCCTGTCCTTGGAGACCTGCGTCTTCTCCTGAACCAGGTGGGTGATGCGAGCTTTCTCCTCCAGTTGCGCCCGAAGGCCCTTGGAAATATTGGTCATCTCCTTGAAGGAGGTCACCAGCCCTTTGAACAGCCACTGGCGCAACTGCTTGGCCCGGTAAGCTGGAAGACCCTGGGCCTCGACCCAGGCTTCGGTTTCCGCAAGGCTCATTCCTTTCAGTTCCGCTTTCATGAATGACTCACCGCAAAGACGCTAAGAACGCTGAGACGATTTTTTGCTTTCCCCTTCTCCCTTCGCGGCTTTGCGGTGAACCTACTCCTTGCATTCGCCTTTGGAGAGCGCCGAAGGATTGGCGCACATGGTCCTCAGCTTGGCCAGCTCCCACACATAGTCATAAAGATGCAATCCCTTGCTCGCAGCGATGATTTCTCCGTCTTCAACCCCAATGCTCGACGCCATGTATTCTTTGAGCAGCTGAATGGCTCCCAGGTTCGCCGGAAACCCATTCCACAGATCCCATGATCTGAAATAGACCACGAAGTGGAGCTTGTTGTCCCTGACCCTGGTGTCTATGCCTCGCAGGCAGGGCGGATCTTTGAGGAACAGCGACTGAGGCTCGCCAACAGTCATGTAAGCCTGGTTGGTGCCGAACCCGTCCTCCTTGTACATCCGGATCACCTCTTCAATCTGTTTCTCAAGAAACTGCCCATAGGTGTAATCCTCTCCGGGCTGTTTCGCTGCGGTCATCAGGTACGGGAGATAGGATTCAAGATATCCCTCTGCGACAGGGTTTGGGATCCCGAGGGACGGGGGAATGTCGGGCAGAAGCGGCCTTACCCCGGGATACTTGATGTGGAGGGTGACATAGTCGAACTCAAGCCTTTTTTGCCCCTGAAAGCTTCCGCGCTCTATGAGGTATTCGCTGCCTGCCTCCAGAAGCCTGTAGACACACTGAAACCAGGCATCCGGCAAATCCCGAGCCTCTATGAATTCCAGTTTCATCGATCTCTTTCTCCTTGCCCTCGTGATCGCTATTCTTTTTGCCATTTTTGCAGCGCCTGTCCTCTGATGTCAATTCAAAAGGCAGTGTAAAAGCTCTTGACCCAGATGACAAATTGTTGCATGCCTATCCTTGTCATCACCGTGATTCCAATGAACAAACGCAAGGACTGAGGCAAAGGGGGTGTGCTATGAAAACCGGTTTGTTGCTCGTCGACCTTCAAAACGACTACTTCCCCGGCGGCAAGATGGAGCTCACAGGCATTCTGCAGGCCTCTGAGAAAGCCCGGAGCCTCCTTGATCACTTCAGAAAAAGCAGTCTTCCCATCTCCCATGTCCAGCATGTCTCCATCCACTCCGGAGCCACGTTCTTCCTCCCCCGCACCGAGGGAGGAAAGATCTGCGGCGCCCTGGAGCCTTTGGCAGGCGAAAGGGTTTTTCAAAAGCATTTCCCCAACAGTTTTCGGGAAACCCTTCTTCTGGAGACGCTGCGGAAACAGGATGTGGATGATCTGGTGATCGCGGGAGCCATGAGCCATATGTGTGTGGACGCAACGGTTCGGGCTGCCTGCGATCTGGGGTTCTCCTGCACGGTGATCGAGGATGCCTGTGCGACAAAGGACCTTGAGTTCAGAGGCAGTCTTGTGCCGGCGCCCCATGTGCACAGGGCGTTCATGGCAGCGCTTCAAGCGGCCTACGCAAAGGTCATGACGGCCGAGGAGTTCTTATCCTAGATCAGGTTGCGAGAGAGCACGCATTCAGGAAGGTCTCTGAGAACTGCGGGGCACTTCCGAGTTCGACATAGTTCACCCGGGAAGCCAGGGCCTGGGCCTTCTTACGCTGAGTCGAAGAGATCAGCGCCATTCTCGCTCCCATGCCTGCTGCATTTCCGACCTGCCTGAACCGCTCCAGGGGAAGGCCGGGCATCATGCCTATGGCCACGGCGCTTGCCACATCGATGTAGGTTCCGAAGGCCCCGGCAATGATGACGTGATCCACCTCCTGCTCTTTTCGGCCGTTCGTTGCCAGAAGGACCTGAATCCCGGTTCGGATCGCCGCTTTCGCCAGTTGAAGCTCCCGAACGTCATGCTGGGTGAGCACGATCGTCAAGGGCGCCCCGGAAACCCCTTCTTCGACCAGCACGAATTCCCTGTACGCCTGGCCGTCTCTGACCCGCGGATGGTTGTCCAGCATCCTTCCGCTCCCGTCCACGATCCCTGTGAGGTAGAGCTGGGCCATGGCATCGAGCACACCTGATCCGCAAAGGCCTGAAGGAGGAGCATCGTCGATGGTCTGAATCCGGATGGCGTTCTTTTCAATGCGGACCTTTTCGATCGCACCTCTGGCAGCTCTCATGCCGTGTTTGATGTGATACCCTTCAAAAGCCGGGCCTGACGCGCATGAGACGGAAGAGATGTTCTCCCCGTCGATCAAAGAGACTTCCGTGTTGGTGCCGATATCCAGGGCAATGACGAGTCCGCTTGGTTTTGTCTGCATTGTCGCGAGCAGCATGGCCACATGGTCTGCGCCGACAAAACCGGCAATGTTGGGAAGAAAATGCACGTACGCTCCGGAAGCCGCCCGGAGCCCCATATCACGAGCCTTGAAGTCCAGAGCCCTGCTCACGGCCGGCACAAAAGGAGCCAGCACCAGTTGTTTGACCGGAAGCCCCAAGAGGAGATGATGCATGGCTGTGTTGCACACAATCACGGCATCGGCAATGTCCGTTACCGCCGCCCCAGCCTCCCGGCACAAGTCGGATGCCACTTGGTTGAGGGCTTCCACCGCAACCCTCCGCATGTCGGCACCTGCCGCTGGGGACGACAACGTTGCCTGAATCCGGCTGATGACGTCTTCCCCGTAGCTGATCTGGGGGTTCATCACCCCTTTGGAAGCGAGCGTTCTGCCGTCTTTGAGATCGACCAGATATCCGGCGATCTTGGTTGTTCCAAGGTCTGCAGCGAAGCCCAGCACAGGGCTTGGCCACGGCGCTACGCCGATGATTTCATCCCCGCGAACCGATGCCTGGCATTCCCAGTCCCGCGATCTCACAAGGGGTGAAAACCCCCGGAGGACTTCGATGTCCGTTTTGGTGCAGGACAGCCCGTGTTCCCTGTTGAGCGTTTGAATGAGATTTTCGTCGTCCGCCTCAACCTTCGACAGGGTGGATTCCTGAAGCTTAACTCGGTAGGCCTGAACTAAGGGTTCAGAGGGAATCTGTATTTCCAGCCCCTCAACCTGAGTCCTCTGCGGAGTGGTCATGGATTCGGCCGGAACATGAACCTTGCAGTCAGATGCAGGAGTGGTCTGGCAGGCCAGTCTCCACCCCTCTTGGAGTTGTTCCGCCCTGAACGCTTCTCTTTCGCTTGGCGTGGGATCGGAGACCTTGCCGTCCAGGATTTGCACCTTGCAGGCCTGGCATTTCCCATGACCCCCGCAAACCCCTGACAGCCCCACGCCCATCCGACACGCCGCATCCAGGAGCGTGCTTTGGCCGGACGACTCCCCTCTTCTCCCCACCGGCTGAAAATCGATTTTGTATGATTCCATACTTATGTTTTTTCGCAGTCCTATTCGACCAAGTGTTTTGCCTCAGTCCTCAACCCTTTAACCTCAAACTTTTTTTGTATACCCCATATGATTTCGCAAAGTCCACCATGGCCTTGACATTTTCGCGCTTCGCCTCGTCAAACCAGACGCCGCAGTCCACCATGAGGCCTCCGCCTTCGCCCACCACGTCAATGAGCATTTTCACATAGTCCTTCACCTCCTGAGGGGTTCCCGCAAAAAGCAGGCTAACCGGCACGTTTCCTCTGAAGCAGGCTGTGTCGCCCAAAACTCGTTTGGCCTTGAGGATATCCACCTCTTCGAACCAGTAGATCGCTTTCCCCCTCGGGATGTCCTTGATGATCTCCAGCCGTGACGTGTAGTCCCCTTCGAAGAGCGGCATGGGAACCAGACCCTCCTCCATGAGCTTGACCATCACCTCTCTGAGCGTCGGCCAGTAAAAGGTCTTGTATTGATCGAGAGACATGAATCCTTCCGGACCTTTGTGCAGCATGAGCCCCACCATGGGGTTCCCGCTCTTCCTGGCTTGATCCGAAGCCATCCTCACCAGTATGGGCACCAGCTTTTCCATAGCAGCGATCAGTTTCTGCGGCACTCTGAACATGTCAAGCATGATGCCTCTGGTTCCTCTGAACCAGTCCCCGATGATGTCGAAGGGGGCGGCACACCCTCCGCCGCTCATGGAAGGGTAACCCATGGCCCGGATTTCCACGGCCTCCTCATTGAGCTTCCTGCCCCACTTGACCGCTTCGGCCCCTGCCCTCAGCAGGGCCTCCAAGGTTTCGGTCATTTCCGGGGTCCCGAAAAAGGCCGTGTTTGTGAGAATAGAGATGTAGTAGCCGAACCAGGTGGTCAGAGGCGGGACTGATTTGAGGGGCGCAAGGATGCCGCACACCCTGGGAAGATAGGTTCGAAGCATGAAATCCGAAGGATCCTCCAGAAAGGGATCGTAGAATTCCTCAGCTTTCACATACTCCTGTTCCTGGAACTGATAGATGTGATTGGAAGGGATACCCCGGCCCGGCACTTTGAGTTGTTTGTAGTCCAGAGCCTCCAGCACAGGCCCTGAAAACGCATACCCCGAGCCTCTGAAGAGGTCGGGCTCAAACTCCTTGAGCGTTTTCATCCAGGCCTGGTGCGCCTTGTCGTAATCGAACATCACCTCTTCACAGGTGTACCCGTTGTCCAGGGCAGGAAACATGCCGAAGCTTGGAACAACCGGCACCCTGTCCGGCACCTTGAGTTGGATGACATCCGCAACACGTCGGGCTCTTCGCTTATAGGCCTCTTCAGCTTCTTTGCTGACAAACTCGATGCCCTTTGCCTCACACCAGGAATCCAGCATATTGTTATTGTTGTCAGCGTTTGGCAAAATGCAACTCCCTTCATCTTCCCTTCTGAAGCAGTTCGATGAGCAGCATGTTTAAAGTCATGAGAAAGGCGATCCCACAGGGTTGAGTTTCGTTGTCACCTTCTTACCCTTTCCTGTGAAGGTCTAAGCACCCTCCATTTCAGCAGCCAAGACATCCAATGGTTTCTAGAAGAACACCGGTTGGGATTCTATATGAGTCTCATCTTTTATCAACGACCTTTTTCAGGGAGTCTCTTCTTTTCCAAGACAGTCCCACGGGATTTGCCCTTGCATGTCAAAACACGGCGGTGTAAATTCTGCGGTCAGAACGAGTCAGGAAGGGGGATGGCAGCCATGAAAAGCTTCTTTCGCCAGCTTTCTTTGGTCTTTGCTTCAGGCTGTTTTGGAGGGGTTTTGAATGCGGTCGTCGTGTGGTTGTTCGGAAGGGCGGAACTCACCGCAGAGCTGGGGGTGAAAATCGCCCCTGCCCTGACGCCGGCCTACCTTTACCAGCGAATGGTCTGGGGCGGTATCTGGGGTTTTCTGTTTCTTATACCCGCTTTCAAGAGTCGACCTCTCAGTCAAGGCCTTCTCTTCAGTCTGGGGCCCACGATTGTTCAACTCTTCGTCATTTTTCCGAACTATCTGAACAAGGGCATGTTCGGGCTCGACTTGGGCACTTTCACTCCCGCCTTCGTTCTCTTCTTCAACGCCGTGTGGGGAGTGGCAGCAGCGCTGTGGCTGTGGGCTTCCGAGAAGTAGTGTCCAAGGAGTGCCCCTCCGGGCCGCAGGCCCTACAGGCCGGAGGCTAAAGTGAGCTAAAGTGTCTAAAGTTGAAAACAGAAGAATACAGAAGACAGCCCAGCCGCTGGCCGCCGGGGCGGTCAGTTTGATCGAATAAGAAACTTTGGAAAAACGAATATCGAATATCGAATAAGGAATGTCGAATGTCGAAGGAAACGACCCTTCGAAATTCTGCGGTTCGATATTCTGCTGTGCTGCGGTTCGCTGTTTCGGCCAGGTGAAGTTTCATACAAGAAGACAGAACAAAAGGGACCGCAACCTTCGAATAATGCGATGCTAAAAAAACCAGTACTCCAACACTTCATCACTCCAATACTCCAAAGGATACCCTCATGAAACTCACTCTTTACCAAATCGATGCTTTTGCAAGCAAAGTTTTTGCCGGGAATCCGGCTGCGGTCTGCCCTCTCGAAAAGTGGCTGGAAGACGACCTCATGCAGGCTATTGCCATGGAGAACAATCTCTCCGAAACCGCCTTCTTCGTACCCCTGGATAAGGGATACCACATCCGCTGGTTTACGCCGGCATCAGAAGTGGACCTGTGCGGCCATGCAACACTTGCGTCGGCCTATGTTCTTTTCACCTATATCGATCCCTCCGTGACCAAAGTCAGCTTTCAGTCCAGAAGCGGGCTGCTCACTGTCTCCAAGCAGGGAGATCTCCTGTCCATGGATTTTCCGTCGCAGCCGCCAGCGCCGTGCAAAGCTCCATCCGAACTGATCGAGGCTCTGGGCAAGAAGCCTTCGGAGGTGTTGAGGTCACAAGACTATTTTGTTCTCTTCCCCAGGGAGGAGGATGTTCGAACCCTTGATCCGGATATGCTTCTTCTCAAAAAGGTTGACCTGCGTGGGGTGACGGTCACGGCAAAAGGAAAAGACGTGGATTTCGTCTCCAGGTTTTTCGCGCCGAAATACGGCGTGAACGAAGATCCGGTGACCGGTTCCGCTCACTGCGCTCTCGTCCCTTACTGGGCCAGGAAACTGGGGAAAAAGGACCTCCTTGCCCACCAGGTCTCCAAGCGGGGCGGGGAATTGTTCTGCGAAGACCAGGGGGACCGCGTCATCATCTCGGGGCGGGCAGTCAGCTACCTGCAAGGGGTCATCACCATTTAGCAGGCCGCTGAAAAACGCCCATCTCCTGCGTTCCCCTCATCCTTCGTCGCTGCGACGTACTGGAATGTACGCCTCACTCCTCCGGATTTCGGGAGCCTTGGATCTGGACGTCTTTGAGCAGCCTGCAACAAGGGGCCATTCCAGCAACCTTCGGCACCTTTGCTCCAGCGAACTGAAAGGTGGACGGGACACTTTATCTTATGCTATGAAAAGTCAGGTCCTGACGGGTCTTTCTCCCACCCTCGAAACAGAAACCCTAAAAAGAGGATGTGTCATGGCCATAAGAAGAATCGTTTGCTGCGTTGATTTTTCGGAGAATGCCGGGGCTGCCTTCGAAGCTTCTCTTGAACTTGCTGCAAAGTTCGAAGCGAAGCTTTATGTGATCCACGTGCTCGGTCCTGCAGTAAATCCCCTGCTGCCGGAAGCGGACTGGATCCTGCCTGAGGAACCCAAGAAGGCACTGATCATCCAAATTGAGGAAAAGATGCAGGAAGAATACGGTTCAAAGGTCGAAGAGAAGATTGAGTATGAGTTTCTTGTCCTTGACGGTCATGTGTCTTCGGAGATCATCCGTTTTATCGAAGAGAAAGATGTTGACCTCGCCGTGCTGGGATCCTATGGGGCCTCCGGAATGGGCCTTGTCCTCTTTGGAAGCGTGGCCAACAGAATCGCCCACAAGGCTCCCTGTTCCGTGATGATTGTTCGAACCAAAGGACAGGTTACCTAGGGAGTCT
>Ga0316601_100002046_pt1 | contig 10245 bp, 11 predicted proteins | sample OWC_soil_day5_no_FD_207663 | JGI IMG/M metagenome (GOLD analysis project Ga0316601, IMG submission 207663) | Wetland soil microbial communities from Old Woman Creek delta, Ohio, United States - OWC_soil_day5_noCT | ecosystem: Environmental > Terrestrial > Soil > Wetlands | place: USA: Ohio...
CTCCCAGAAAATCGCTCTCATGATTTCCTCTAGAAGGTTAGAGGTTAAGCAGGGATGTTTTTTGTGAACGAGGGATATTCTACGGTTCAAATGGTAGCAGGACTGCAAATTCTGTCAAGAGGATTTTGGAACAAGTTTTTGGACTCCCGCAAGCGCAATTTTCAAGCGAAAGGTCGTAAGAGTGGGGGTAGCTCCGGCCATCCAAAAGTTGCGACAGCCAAACACCCAAATCCGGAAAAAACAATCTGAAGTGAATATATCATTCGAATAACGATAACTATTGATCTCCAAATTATTCCAGCAAGACAGAAGAAATCGAAAGCTAAGGGCTTCAGATACAGGGCGCCGCCAAGTGGGATCCTGCCCGGGCATACTTTTTTCAAGGCATCCTGTCTGTTGAACCTGCTGGTTGGGAACACCGAGCACGAAACGCAACCAGCCTCTCGACAGACTCCCCCAGTTCCTCACTGACTTGCATCATGAACGATGCCGCTTCTTCCTGGGCACGATTGAGCCTGCTGAGGAACAGGCAATTGTCTGCGTTGCGCTCGCGCAAGGAGGAGAACCTGAGGTCCAGCGTCGTCGGCTGGTCGCCATCAATCAGGAAATCGACCAGCGGCACGATGCGTTCCTCATACGTTCGCGGCACGAAGTCTCGGCCGGGAAGACCGAAACGCGCGGCATCAGTCGCATCGAGGCCGAACAGTACATGCGACGCACAAATAAAGGCGGCTTCCTCGTGGCCAAGCCTCATGAGCAGATGGTAACCTTCAACACCATGCAGGATCGGGTCGTGGGTGACGTACCTCCCGATGTCATGAAGCAGGGCCGCAGGCCAGAGAGCATCCATATCGATCCCATGGCGGCCCTCCAGGAGAGACGCCACTCCCACAGCGGCGTCCGCGACGGCGAAACAGTGCCGGGTCCAGGCAGCCCCTTTGCCGTACTCCGACAGGAGCCCTATGGCGTCATCGTGCGAAAGCATCTTCTGGTTATTCCTAACGACGGGATCGCCCCAATATTCTTATGGCCAACCCTTGAATTTTGTCTTGGATCTTCTGAAGGCCTCTTCCGAAAAAATCCCCATACGGCCGTTTCCTCAATTTAATCGGGCTTTGATTTTTTCAACGATTTCTTCTACCTGCCTAACTACCTCGGGTGTATCTTCCCACTTTTTAAACAATTCTTCGGTAATTCTTAATCCCTTCCGCCCCTCCTCACCATAAACATACTGGGAGGCCCCCACCTCACACGCTGTGCCGTACCCGCATTTGAAGCAGGGAATAATGGAGGATTTAAATGCCACATCGCCTATAAAAACTGCTCTGTAGGCGCTCATCCGTCGTTTTACGGATTCAATTGCCGCTATTGGCGTTTGAATCCCTCCGCAAGCAATTACGGCAAAGGGTTTTCCTTCCAATGGGAACCTTTGATGACGGAAAGCCCAAAGTCTTTCAAGGAATACCATCATAAACCCATTTAAATTGTTATGGTAGGAAGGAGTGCCAAGGACAAAAGCCTCTGCACCAATCATTTCCGGGTAAAGAGATTTCAGATCATCATCAAGCCGACAGAGGTTGTCTTTAGCACAAAGATGGGCACATGCCCGGCAAGGGGAGTACGATAATTCAGTAAGATTGACGAACCGGGTGGATTTTCCGGAATGGTCTAAAAGGTATTGGACCATCCGATCGACGTTACCCCCCTTTATGGGGCTACTGCTGATTCCGATCACTGTCATCTCTTTTTCCCCCGCTGCCCTCCTTTTTCCAGCTGTCCAATGTTGCTAAAGCCAGTAAGGCAACTCCCAAAATCAGCTCGATTTTAGCAGAGATAAAAATATTATCAACACTTTTTAAGTCTTTGGATTTTAAGGTAAAAAAGCAGATGTTCTATCTGGGAAATGGCACTTTCATAAGAAGTTAGGATGAGACCATTTCTTGACTTGAGGATTATGAAGTGAAATTTGCATGGGCCATATTCAGCTTCCAAAGTCTCAGGTCAGCCCTGCTTTGCGCAGTGCGGCCAGACACTTCTCAAGATGTGTTTAACCCCTAAAAGGCTCCGTTTTGCTGCCGATATCTCTTGATCTCCCGAAAACTCACCAGCTTTTGACCTTTCTCATCCCAGAGGTTCAGGCGAAGAGACTTAAGGCTCCGTCGGATGCTCAGAGGCTCGACTGTTTGCAGGAACGGCACGGTATCATGAAACCATTGCAGGTTATAATTGGGAATAACAGGTCGAAAATGGTGCGCGTGGTGCAGGCCGATATTTCCGGTGAACCATTGCAGCACCTTGCCCAATTTGTAATAGGAGGCTCCCTTCAAAGCCACTCTCACCAAATCCCAGTCCTGATGGCGAGCCCAGTATACCCCCTCAAACTGGTGCTGGACGTAGAAAAGCCACACGCCCATGCTGGCGGCGAATCCCATGATGAGGATCTGAATCAAGAGATAGGTGCGCAACCCGATCGTCAAGGCCGACACTCCGATAATGCCAAGGATCACCAGATCGGCGACAACCACGCTGTAGCGCTCTTTCTTCCTGCCCCCCCTCTTTGGGAATCTCTGGAGAATCAGGAAGTAAACCAGAGCGCCCGGGCCAAACAGGATGAAAGGATTCCGATAGAGACGGTAGGCGAACTTTTTCAGTTGGGGCGCCCCCAAATACTCTTCCACCGTCATAGTCCAGATATCGCCTATCCCTCGACGGTCAAGGTCTTGAGCTGTAGCGTGATGCAGGCCGTGGGAACGCCGCCAATCGTAAAACGGGGTGAAAGCCAGGATACCGGAGATATACCCCAGAATCTTGTTAGCCCGGGCTGAAGCAAAGAAAGTATTATGGCAGCAATCATGAAAGAAGATGAAGATGCGTATTAGCAGGAGGCTCGCCGGAATGCTTAAAGCTAAGACAAACCAGTAGGAGTACCCCTGTTGAACGATAAAGACCATCAGAATCCACAGGGATAGGTAGGGGATAAAGGTGTTAAGAAGTTGCCCGGTGGCTTTTCGGAGATTGGGCTTCTTATACTCCGCGAGCAGGTAGCGCCAATTCAACTCGGAGCCCTGAATCTTGCCCGAACTGGAATCATCGAACGTATGGTTGCTCATGGGATCGGAAGGTTACTTAGCGAAATTAAATCCCAAGGAAGGGGCGTAACAAACAGCGGCCACCATCCGCGCCTACCTACACGGTATTCGAAACTTTGCCAAGTATTTCATGCGCTCTCCCGCCGAGATGGGCGAAACCGAAATACGAAAATTCATGCTTCATCTTGCCCAAGAGCGCAAAGTCTCCGCTTTCACGCAAAGTACCCATATCAATGCCCTCAAGTTCTTATACCGAATCACCCTGCGCCACCCCGAAGTCGTCGAACGCCTCCCTCATCCCAAAAGACCCCTCCCCCTCCCCAAAATCCTCACCATGCAGGAAGTCCTCGCCCTCTTTACCGCCATCCAATCCCCAAAGTACAAAGCCATCCTGGCCATTGCCTACGGAGCCGGCCTGAGAATCTCCGAGGCCTGCGCCCTCAAACCCACCGACATTGACAGCCAAAGAATGCTCATTCATGTCCGCCGGGGAAAAGGGAATAAAGACCGCGATGTCCTCCTCGGCGAGACCCTGTTAACCCTGCGTGAATACTACCGAAACACCCGCCAAAAAGGGGATTACCTATTTCCCGGACAGAAGCCTCAAAACCCCCTGATCCCCGCGGCCATCCGAAAGGTCTTAAAAAAGGTCGCAGCCAAGGCCGGCCTATCCAAAAAAGCACGCCCCACACCCGGCGCCACTCTTTTGCTACCCACCTCTTAGAAACCGGCTATGACCTCCGGGTGGTCCAGACCCTCCTCGGCCAGACCTCCATTCAAACCACCCAACGATATACCCACGTTACGGACCGCATTCTCAGCCTCACCCGCAGCCCCTTAGACCTGATCCAGAAGATCGAACCACCCTAGCCCACCCCGGGAACTTGCGAAATGAACCGGATCCCCATCAGGGTCCCTCGAAGGATCCCGAAAAGCTCATTCAACAATCACGTTGGTCAAGGTCCGTACAACGCCGGGGACGGCCTGAATTTTGGTAACGAGAAATTCCCCCAGGAGCAGCAGAGACTTCGCCTCGACGTATGCGATTACATCATGGGGACCCGTTACGGTATGGGCCGTCTTTACGCCGGGGATCTTGCCGACTTGCCTGCAAATCGTCTTGGCTTTTCCCTGCTTGGTTTCGATGAAAATATACGCGGCAATTGCCATGGTTTCCCTCCTTATGGTCTCCAAGCCTTGATGCCTATCAGATGAACACATCTGTTTGGTTTACTTTTATTGGTCTTTTTTTTCAGGCAAATTTTCTCACGAACTTCTTACTACTAAATAAACCAGCCCGCAGCAAGCTACAGGGTATCAAAAACTCAGAACACCTTTCACGCGGCTGCCAATCCAGGAGAAAAAGAGCTACTGGAACTCCTTTTGTTGACCCCCAGGGAAAGCATCGAACTGAACCCAGCTCCAATGGGCTTATCGGGATAGCCTAATTATTTATCTCCGTGATACTTGAAGGAAACCGCCAGCCGGGTTCGGTAGGCGGTTACCTTGTTTTCATCAATGGTCAGATCCAGTTTGACCACCTCCGCAACCCGCAGATCTTCCAAGGTCTTAGCGGCAGTTTCTACCGCAGTTTTGGCTGCATCCTCCCAGGAGGTTTTACTCGTTCCAACGATTTCAATGATTTTATAGATGCTCCCGCTCATGATTTACCCCTCCATTTCCTTGAAATTTCCGAGAACGATCATTCTCGGATTACGTTTTACGAGCTCAAATGCCCCTTTCAAAATATAAAGGCTCCGAAGGAATATGCAAAATCCCTATGGAGCCATTACATTACCACCTTCCGGGTACATACTCTCATACGCCCCTCCAGAAGGTTAGAGGTTTTGTTGTTGCGTTTAATGGGTTACGAGGGGGTAACAACGATTCAAAAATACCCTTATTGGCCTGGGGAGTCAAGGCATAAATTGGAGGTATAAATTGGAGACAATTTAACAGGCGTCGCCGGAAGGGTTCGATGTACTTAGGAAAACGTAGCCCGATAACTCCCTCCGGTTCCCATCCTGAATCCTGGTGAAGATTACCGGGTGGGTCCCCGAACCCACCATATGGACGATGGCCACGATGGATTCCATGTCCCCACCTGGATCGGAAACCTTCAGGTAGACCTTCCAGGTATCCCCCGGGTCTATCTGTTGGGAGGCATAAGTCTCGGTGATGACCGGAGCTTCCCTGCCGTATAACTTTTCCCTTTCTTCAAAACTCATCATGGTTGCACAACCCACGGTCAGCAACAGAACCACCGTGCCGGCCACAACCCTGTTTTTTATTGGATCAAAACCTCATCTTTTTTCAGAAATGAATTAGCTGCATGACAAGTGCTACCTTGACCTTTTCAGCGGCCTCCCCTGCCTCCGCCGCCTCTGAAGCCTTTAAATGAACTTCCACTCCCCGAAGACCCCCCCCTGTTAAATCCGCGATTCTCGAAACCTCCCCTCCCTCTTCCGGAGAAGGAACTCGAATCCCCTCGATCTTGTCGGATGATGGAGTTAGAAAAGCCTCCACTCCCTCTTCCCGAGGGGCTGATCGCCCTCCTTTGGCTTCCAAAGGTACCTTGGCCCCTTACCTCACCGCCGCTGCGCCGATTGATATCACCTATCCCCCGGATCGCTCCTCCCCTGTTCCCGGACGTCCTCCCTGGGCCTGAAGACCTTTCTCTTCCCCCCCGGTCCAGCCCCCTCGTGAATGTGGGCTGGGTTCGATCATTCCCGCTGCCCCGAGGTCGGAAAGCAGATGCGTCCGTTCCCCCGCCTCTTCCCGATCTGTTAGCCATCGAGCCTGTATTTCCATGGATACTCCCCCTGTCCCGGGTCCCTTCGCGCCCGGAAATCCCTCCCGGTCTCGCGCCCTTGGAATCGAAGGTTTCGCCGTGGATTCTCTTGTGAGGGTCAACGGTGATTACCCTTTTTCTATGATGATCAAAAAGGTGATTGCTTACAACAAACGACTTCTTGTGATAAATGATGGGCCGATGGAAATCCCGGAGAATGAAAAAACCCGAGAAAAAGAACCCGGAATACCAAAAGGGATAGGGAACCCACGAATACATTCCGTAATAAGCATCCGGCGGGGGATAGTAGGTAACCACAGGGGGACCTTCCTCAATATAATAATTGTTGATGACATCAGGCTCCGGATCATCGGCGTAGGTATGGCCTTCTGTTCCCGGATCCTCAGCGTCGGGCTCATTATAAGGCGGCGGCTGAACCGATCCCCGAATCGTTTCAAGCTGATTCCGGTATTCTTCGGGGATGGTTTCATACCGGTCGGTGTAATTCACAACCCCGACCCTATCGATATATTTATATATGAGCGTATCGGCCGGATGGCTGCCTGGTAGAGCCTGACCGCCGGATCGTGACCCGCCCCCCATGACCACATTCAGCCCCATTTCGCCTTTCAGATCTCCCATGGCCTTCAAGGCTTCCTCTCTTGACATCCCTAACTTACCTGTATCGGCTGCCGAAGCCACACCTTTTTCGATTTCGACGAGTCCAATGGGGGTTACCGGGTAATCGGCAATCCACCCTCTTTGGGGAGAAATTCCAACTGCCGTGAGTATGTTTTCGGCTTCAGCTTCCGATTGAGCGGGCGTCATCCGCAAAGCCTCAACCAATTTCCCTGCAAATTCCCCTTCCCTCACAAGGGGTTGGGCAATGGGAGGAGCATTAGGTTCCTCGGCCCCTGCATAAAGCGAAAATATTAACGCCATTATGGCGATTATTGATGCAAGATAGGAAGTTTTCATCTTTTTTCCGCCAATCTTACTGGAGGGAGAAATTTCTTACTTGTTAAATCAATTTTTTCCTCCCCTTATTTAGATTACCAGATGGACCATAAAGGTTGAAAACATCTTGAAATTATTAAAAAGTTATGATTATCGCTTTCCTGAGCCCAGGGACAAAATCCACCTCGCAGGGGAAGAATACGCTCAGTAATGTCTCCAATGACCCGGAATCCAAGCCTTTTCCCAGCAACGGGAATAAGGATTCCACCGTGGCGCCCAATATCCCCTTACCCAAACGCGGGATGGGGCCGAAGGTCTTCCATCATAGTACCGGTAGTACCCTGCCGGAGGATATGCGGGATAGGCTGGGGCATAATATGAAGGAGGCGCTGAATATAGAATTGGAGGAGAAAGCAAGAATCCCAACCCAAACCCGGGCAGAAACACCCCTCCATGGCCGTGTCCCGCCTGCGCCGGAGGAACTGCCAGGAAAAACACAATCCCTGTCAAAATAATGATGAAAACTTTTTTCATTTCATTTTCCTCCCTTCACCTGCCGCTCAGTCTCTCTTGTTTCTTCCTCCCCTATCAATTTCGATGCGACTTCAAGGCTTTCTTGCTCAATCCAAAATATATAACGAAGATTCCTTGAAAATGTTTACAAGCTATGAAAAAAAGGGGAGGTCTTGGCATTCTTCACAGGTGCGTCGGGAAAAGGTTTCGAGCTCAACCGATTAGTCGTTCAGCAATTTCAGGGTAATTTTACTCGTAAAATGAACGAGAATTGCGTAGACAAGACAAACAGCCGCACAACCATAGCTAAAAAAATAGAAAAAGGGCAGGAGCACGGCAGGAACATTGTCATTCCAGCCCCCTTTTATTTCGATAAGAGAACCGGATAACTGGGCGAAGGACTGCTCCCGGGCGGCCCTCTTTTTCAAGTGTAATCCTTGGGCAATCGGCCCAGTCGATAAATGGTTTCAAAAGCGTTGAACAGGTCGAGGTACTGCTCTAAATAGCGGGTCAGCAAGAACTTTTTTTTCACTGTTTCCCGGGCCTTTTTCCCCATGCTCTTTTGCAGCTTTTCGTTCTTGAGCAGCTGAACAATGCGCCCGGCTGCCTCTTTGGGCGAAGAGACCAAGAAGCCGTTGACCCCGTCCTCGATCTGATAACGGATCCCCCCGACGTTGCCGCCAATGACCGGGGTCCCTTTCCACATGGCCTCGGCCACGGTGAGACCAAAACCCTCACGGATCGATTTTTGCAAAACCACCGCCGCCTTCCGTTGGAGGGCGTTCACCAGGGCCGTGTCCTGATGGCTGATTATGATGATCCTTTCCTCCCTGGATTTCAGAAGACTTTCGTACACTTCTGCCCCTTCCGGATCATCCGTGGCCACATTCCCCAGAAGCACCAGGGTCGCCTTGACCTCCTTGCGGGCGATTTTGAAAGCCTCGATGACCCCCTCAGGGTCTTTCCACCGGTCGAAGCGGGAGACCTGCACCACCAAGGGAAGGTCCGTGGGGATATCATAGTGCTTCAGGCGCTCCCGAGTCTCCTCCTCGCCCAACTCCCGGTTCTTGATTGTGAAGGGATTGATTGCGGGCATGAAAAACACCTGGGGGGTTTTGATGTTCTGGGCGTATTCCTTCAGGCTCAAGATCACGGCGTCGTACTTCTCGACCATCGGCGCCAGGTAGTCCCAGAGTCCCTTGTTCGGATTGGTAAGGTCAATGTGACAACGCCAGATCCAGGGGCCGTTCTTCTTGTAGTGCTTGATCATGGGCAGAGGCTGCGGATCGTGGATGATGACCAGGTTGTGGGACTCCAGGTGGTTCCGGACGGAGTTTTCGTAAATGATCTCTTCGTAGATCTGCATCTTCCGGTCGCTCAGGTTGATCGCGTCCCCCTGGAGGGCGTTGTGCATCTTCTTGGTAATGCTGAAAAAATCCGGCGCTCCCTGGATGATCCTCCACCCGGTCTTGATCCCCACGCTGTTCATGAGAAGGCTCATGGAGGAAAGGAGCTCCGCCACCCCGCCCCCGTAATAGGTAGAGTTGATGTTTACCACATGAAGGTTTTGAAGCGATTTGGCCTTATTGTGAATCCGAGCGATCGCCTCCGCCCCTACAAGCTCTTCGTAGTCCTCCAACCGAATCTGTTTTTCAACCATGATTCACTCCCTTTGGGTTACCGGAGTTTGCCGCCTGATCTAATGAAGGCAAGGTTCCGGGCGACATGGAATCCCGCTTCTTGAGGGCATTGCCCTTTCACTCCAGCCTCCTCTTGTTATTCTTTGCTGTAGTTAGATGGCGGATACGGCCTTCTTTTCTTGCCCTATTTGTCATTGTAGAAAAGAATAAACGAAATTATACCCCCTGATGAAATTTAAGGTTCGTAATATGAGTTTAACAAGGATCACTCAGGAAAAAATAAAAGCTCCAAGGGAAAATCTGAATCCCCTCGGAGCCCTCATTTGACCATCTTTGGGCAACCCTTTTTCACCGTTCTCTCCCAATGGCAAGGGGATTGTTGAGTTGACTCGCCTACGAAAGATAACGGCGATTAAAAATATCTTCCTGGAAATCGGTAGTCAAGGCAAAATTTAGAGGGAAATTAATGATCCCAGAATACCATGAGCCAAAGTCCGCAATCGGTAATTACCTTCGCCAATTGCAGATATGGAAATCTTGAATTTTTTACAACTCGAAAAGACCAGGTATCATGGGTAATAAACGGAGGAAAAGTAGATTTGTCGATTGAGATTAAGGATTGTGCCCTTTATTAAGAGAAGGAAGACCAAGGAGCAATTTCGGCCTTCCCTCTCCTTTTGTTATGGCTTTTCCATATACGGATTGGGCCATTCCTTTTAGGAACCCAATAGGGCCCCCCAATACTTTGCCGGGTCTTTCTCGAAGCGTTTGGTCATCATCGTTTCAAGCATGGCATGGTGGATTTTCTCGTCATTCCAGATTTGCTCGAAAATGTATTGCAGGGCGGGGGTATTGGTAAGTTTCTTCATTTCGGAAAGAAAATCTTTATGGTTTTTTTCCATATCAGAGTGTTTCTTCAACAAGTCCCAGACTTCTTGTCTTTCTTCTGCTCCCGCGACTTGTTTGTACTCGAGAATTTCCAAAGCGGCCCGGCCTAAATCGGCATGCTTTCGGGAATCGTGCTGGATGGCCCGAAGCAAACACTTCACGGTTGAATTCGCGGCCTGGCCGGCCGTTTTCTCGGTAAGGTTAATGACCTCCTCTTCCACCTTGATGAGCTGATTCACCATCTTTTTGAGTTTTTCAGCTTTTTCTTCTTCCTTCATGGCGACACCTCCCAAATGAGCAAGAATTACCTCCTCCCCGGCAAGGGGACGAGGGAAAATCTCTTAATTCTTCCTGAACCATAATTTAT
>Ga0316601_100002047_pt1 | contig 10245 bp, 7 predicted proteins | sample OWC_soil_day5_no_FD_207663 | JGI IMG/M metagenome (GOLD analysis project Ga0316601, IMG submission 207663) | Wetland soil microbial communities from Old Woman Creek delta, Ohio, United States - OWC_soil_day5_noCT | ecosystem: Environmental > Terrestrial > Soil > Wetlands | place: USA: Ohio...
TGCGCGGCGATCGCGCGCGGCAGCGGCGCGTGCTCGGGGGGCGCGGCGTCGATCGGCTCGCTGCCCTGCGCCTCCGACGCGGACGAACGCGTCGGCGGCGGCGGGATCGCGGCCTCGCGCAGCTCGGCGGTGATCCGGCGCTTCGGCGCGAGCAGCCAGCGCGCCCACAGCTCGCGCGCGCTCGGAGCGTTCGGTGCGCCGAGCCGGCGCGCGGCCACCCCCTCGAGGAAGTACGTCAGCGGCGTCGCCGGCCAGCGCGCACAGGTCGCATCGTCGGCGAGCTCGCTCCACGCGCCGCGCTCGACCGCGTCGCACGCGACCCACTCACCCGCGAGCTCGCGCACCATCGGATGGTCCTCGACCATCATCAGCACCGAGCGCATCAGCAGCCGCGCCGTCGCGAGATCGCCGCGCGCGGCGGCGAGCAGAGCGGTCGTGATCACCTCGGCGTCGCCGAGCGGGATCCGGACGTCGCGCTTGCGCGTGACCCACACCTCGCCCGTGCCGGTCGGCCGAGTGGTCAGCGCCCAGGCGGCGGCGACGAGGCCGTACGCCGTCGGGTCCTTGCCGGGGCGGCTCGCCCAGCCGAGGTAGTAGGCGAGCCGGTACGCCCCGAGCGGGACCAGCAGGTGACGCACGAGCGTCGGCCCCACGATCGGCAGCACGAGGACGCCCGCGACGAGGCCCGCGAGCCACCACAGCTTGACGTAGACGAACAGCGCGACGACGGCGGTGCCGAGCGCGAACAGGATCGTGGCGATCAGCGCGGCGACGGCGGACCACGCGAAGTAGTGCCACGTGCGGTTCTTGCGCCGGGCGTCGATCGCGTAGCGATGCAGCCGACCGAGCAGGATCACCGGCAGCGCGTACATCTACACGCCCCACCCGAGGGCGCGACGGAGCCCGTTGTGCGAGGGCTCCGGAGCCCCCGCGGTGGCCTCGACGGGCGCGGCCGGCGGAGCGTGGCGCGCCCACAGCTCCGCGATCAACCGGCGGTACGGATCGCGGAGCGCGGCGACCGCGGCGCGCACGAGCTCGGGGGTGCGCGATCGGGGGCCGAGCGGGGTCTGGTAGGTCTTCGCCTCGACGAAGCCAAGCTCGAGCATGCCGAGCAGCTTCTGCGCCTCGCGCTCGAGCTCGATCCGGCTGGTGTCGGTCGGGAGCCCGAGCACGAAGAACGGATTGTCCTCGAGCACCTAGCGAACTCCCGAGTCGAAGCCCTTCTTGCGCGCCTCGCTGTCCTCGGGGAGCAGCTGCCACAGCGCGTTGACCACGCGCCGGAGCTCGGCGGTGTCTCCCCGCGCCTGCGCGGCCTTGCCGTCGGTGACCAGCTTCTGCGCCTTCGGCAGGTCCTTCATCTTGCTGATCTCCGACGCCGCGTCCTCGAAGTAATACTCCCAGGCCTCGGTCGTGCGGTGGAACGCCGCGCGCGACAGCCGCGACGCGAGCCGCATCTGCCGCTCGAGCTCGGCCGCATCCTTGTCGCGCCGCGCCTTGTCCATCGCGGCGAGGACCTCCTGCAACAGGGCGCGCTCGGCATCGGTGCCGTGCTCGCCGACCGTCGACGACGCCGAGATCGCGACGTTCCGCGCGTTGCTCTCGAGCTCGGGCCACTTCCTCGCGAGGTCGGCCTCCGCCATGATGCCGTCGACATCGAGCAGCGCGCGCCGCGCCCGCTGGGCTGCGTCCGCATCGCCGCCGTGGGCGGCATCGATGTCGCGCTCCGCCTCGCTGAGCCGCGCTTCGATCTTGTCGAGCTTCTCGATCACGTGCCCGAGGCCGTGGCGGAACGCATCCGAGCGCAGCTCCATCAGCTGGCGCCGCAGATCGCGGATCGCCGCGTCGAGCGACTCGGGCGAGGCCTCGGGGACGAGCAGGTGCGCGACGTGCTCGAATACCTGACCGATCGCGGGGATCAGCGCGCGCGCCGCGAGCCGGCCGCCGCGATCGAGCTCGATCGTGACCTCGACGGCGGAGCCGGTCGGCACCGTGTCCTTGACTGCGTCGCCACCGATGTCGAGCGTCCCGACGAGCCGGCACAGCTCGGCCTGGCTCAGCTCGCCCTGGACGATCGGGATCCGCAGCACGCTCTCCGAGCTGCCCTTGGCGACCGTCTCGATCGTGTGGTGCGTGAAGGTCCGGCGCGCGGGGAGGGGAGCGCCACGCTCGAGGTAGACCTGCACGTGACCGTTCGCGAGCGCGACGCCGAGCGTGCGCGACAGCGGCGGGTCTCCGATCGTCAGGCCCTGCACGATCGTCAGCTGCGACGGGGTGACGACGACGAGCTCGCCGCCCTCGGCGCGCGCCTCGATCTCGAAGGTGCACGCGCGCCGCGGCAACAGCGTCACCGAGGTCAGGAACGTTCCGTCGGGGCCGACCGTCGCCTCGGTGCTCGACCAGCCGCCATCGTTGCGCACGAGCTTGATCTTCGCCGGCGGGTTGTCGCCGACGAACTTGCCGACGACGTGCGGCGTCAGGTCGGCGGACACCGCCGGATACTGGAGCCAGACCTGGCGACCGGCGGGCACCGCGATCGAGGCGGCGCGACCGTCGAGGCTGGCGGTCGCCGCGTACAGCGCCGCGCCCTGGGCGACGAGCGTCATCGGATCGTGGCCCTCGGCGATCGTGGCCTCGAGCCGCGCCGCGACCCGCTGGCGGACCATCGGCATCACCGTCGGGCCGCCGACGAGCACGAGCTTCGCGAGCCGGCCCGGTCCGAGGCCATTGGTGGCGAGCAGGCGGAGGCAGACGTCGAGCGCGCGATCGACGAGCGGCAGGCACAGCCGCTCGACCGTGGCGCGCGTCAGCTCGAGGTCGACGTCGACGTCCTGCCCGTCGATCGACAGCGGCTGCGCGAGCATCACCTGGGCGCGCTCCCCGCGCGACAGCTCGATCTTCGCGTCCTCGGCGGCGAGCCGGAGCGCGCGCAGGGCGGCGGCGTGCTCGGGGTTGTTGCGCCGGGGCACCACGGCCAGCTGGGAGGCGAGGTGCTCGGTGATCGACCAGTCGAAGTCGCGGCCGCCGAGGAAGTTATCGCCGTCGTGGCCGACGACGCGGAGCAGGCCATCGCGGGTCTCGAGCAGGGACGCGTCGAACGTGCCGCCGCCGAGGTCGAACACGAGCCAGGTCCCGCCCCCGTCGTCCTCCGCGCGCCAGCCCGCGGCGAGTGCCGACGCGATCGGCTCCTGCAGCAGCTCGACGCGCGAGAACCCCGCGAGGCGCGCAGCCTCCGAGGTCGCCGCGCTCTGCGGGAGCTCGAACAGCGCCGGGACCGAGATCACAGCGCGATCGATCTGCACGCCGAGCTGGTCCGTGATGTCCTGGCGCAGGGCCTTGAGGACCTCGGCGGATAGCTCCTCGGGCTTCTTCGAGCTGCCGTGCGCCGGGAACTCGATCGCCTTGCCGGTGCCCATCAGCCGCTTGAACTCCGCGGCGGTGTTCGCGCTGTCCTGCTCGAGGAACCTGCGCGCGCGCGTGCCGACCGTGATCCGGCCCTGCTTGTCGATCCGCACGACGGACGGAGTGACCGTCGCGCCCTGCGCGTTGCGGATCACCGAGACGCGTTCGCCGTCGAACACCGCGGCGGCGGAGTTCGTCGTTCCCAGATCGATGCCGACGTAGAGCGGGGTGTCCACGCCGGCAGTCTAGCGCCGTGCAGTACCCGGCGCTGGCGGCCCCGCGCGAAACTAGCGCTGGCGGTAGACGATGAAGCCGCGGGTCGGATCGTAGGGCGAAACGGCGACGGTGACGCGATCGCCGAGCACGACGCGGATGCGATGGCGGCGGACCTTGCCGGCCAGCTTTGCCAGCACCTCGTGGCCGTTGTCGAGCTTGACGCGAAAGTTGCCGCCTTTCGCGATCAAGATGACTTCGCCGTCGAGATGAACTAGCTCTTCTTTGCTCACGGTGCTTCCTGACAGTCCCAGTCCGGGGAGGCCCTCAGATAGCATTTTCCCCAACCATCTAACACCTGGGCGCCAGGAAAAGCGCTCCGGAGCCAAGGCTGATCTACCTTACGGCCGTGGATCGCCAGCCGCCTCGTGCCACCAGCGACGAGATCGATCTCTATATCCGTACGTATTACTCGCTGCTCCGGTCGAGCGGGGACGTCCGGGTGCGCGCGTTCGAGGAGGCCCACCTGTATTCGCGGTCGAGCCTCCACCTCGGCGCCGAGCACCCGACCGAGCCCGATCTCGCCGCGTTCGCGTACAGCGCGGGCCGGCTCCCGGACTGCATGCCGCGGGTCCGCCACATCGTGCTCGGCCAGAGCCTCGCCCAGTTCCAGGAGGGCGGGTACATGGTCGATCAGTGGCAGAGCGTCAAGACCCGTGGTCGCCGGCGGCCGCTCCGCTGGGACGGCGGGGACACGCTCGCGGCGTTCGTCGCATCGGCGTCCGATATCGACGACCTGGTGCCGATCCTGACCGCGTACCAGATCGAGTGGAACAAGCTCCGCGAGCGGCTGCTGGGCGCGCGGATCTCCGACGTCTCGGATGACGACGCGCTGTCGGGCGCGCTCGGGGGCGCCGAGGCCGTGCTCCGCCTGCGCGGCGCACTCGGTCCGCGCTCGAACGACATCCTCGGCGACATGATCGCGCACGACTGCGATCTGTTCCTGCGCCTGCTCGACGGCTCGTTCCGCGAGTACCAGCGCTCGGCGCAGCGCTGGTGGCAGGCGATCGCCCCTGCCGTCCCGCAGGGCCGCCCGGTCTACTTCGTCTCGTCGAACAGCCACTCCCTGGCGAACCTCCTCGGCGGATATGCACGCCGGCATCGCGACGAGATCGTCGCGTTCCTCCACCGCCGCAACTTCGAGGATCTCGCGCCGCGCTACGACGAGGCGCTCGCGAAGGGGGACCACGCGCTCGCGACGAACATCCTGTACTACTCGCTGCGCGCGTTCATCCACGAGCCCGGCGGCGACGCGGTCAACGGCCGGATGTCGCAGGTCCAGGAGGCCGATACGAAGGCGGGCATCCGCGCGATCTCGTCCCCCGGCAAGATCGACGTCGATGCCCAGGTGATCGAGCTGTCGATGCTCCATCCGGATAACCTCGATCCGCGGGTCCACGTCCCCGGCATCGAGCGGCTCTGCGAGAGCCGCGCGGTGCTGATCAACATCGACTACCCGCTCGGGATGGCGGCGTATCACCACCTGACGGCTGTCTCGCTCGGCGTCGAGGAGCTGCGCGGGGTCTACATCATGGGCAAGGCCGCGACGCTCAACGGGCGCGTCGGCGACGTCATGATCAGCAAGGTGATCCACGACGAGCACTCGTCGAACACCTACCTGTTCCGCAATGCGCTGACCGCCGGCGACGTGCAGCCGTTCATGCGCCACGGCACCGTGCTCGACAACCAGAAGGCGCTGACCGTGCGCTCCGCGTTCCTCCAGAACCGCGAGTACATGGACGTGTTCTATCGCGAGGGCTACACCGTGATGGAGATGGAGGCGGGCCCGTACCTGTCCGCCGCCTACGAGACCGCGGAGCCTCGGCGCCATCCCAAGGACGAGCTGGTCTCGCTCGTCGATCAGAGCTCGTTCGAGCTCGGCGTCATCCACTACGCGTCGGATACCCCGTACTCGCGACGGCAGAGCCTGCTGTCGAAGAGCATGTCGTACTTCGGGATGGAGAGCACCTACGGCTGCGCGATCGCGATCGCGCGACGGATCTTCGCGAGCGAGCTGTCGAGGCTCGATGAGCACTGAGCACGCCGACGTCGTCGTGATCGGGGCCGGGGTCTCGGGCCTGGGGTTCGCGAACTGGTACCGCGAGCTGCACCCCGCGGCGCGGGTCCTCGTGCTCGAGAGCGAGGACGAGCCCGGCGGCTACTGCCGCACGATCGTCCAGGACGGGTTCGTCTGGGACTACTCGGGCCACTTCTTCCACTTCAAGCACCCCGCGATCGAGAGCTGGCTCCGCGCCCGGATGCCGGGGCAAGACGTCCGCACGATCGTCAAGCAGAGCGTCATCCGCTACGCCGGCCTCGACATCGACTTCCCGTTCCAGAAGAACATCCACCAGCTCCCGAAGGCCGAGTTCCTCGAGTGCCTGGTCGATCTGTTCTTCCGGCCGGACGGGGAGGGGCCACCGACGTCGTTCAAGGACATGCTGTATCGCCGGCTCGGCACGGCGATCACCGAGAAGTTCCTCCGGCCGTACAACGAGAAGCTGTACGCGACCGATCTCGACCGCCTCGATCCCGACGCGATGGGCCGGTTCTTTCCACACGCGGAGCTCGCCGACATCATCGGCAACATGCGCCCGGGCGCGACCGATGCCGGCTACAACGCGACGTTCACGTATCCCGCCGGGGGCGCGATCCAGTACATCCACGCGCTGCTCTCCGGCCTCCCGCCCCAGACCGTGAGCTGCGGCGAGCGCGTCACCGCGATCGATCTCGGCGCGCGCGAGGTCGTCACGTCGGCGCGGCGGATCCGGTTCGGCAAGATCGTCAGCTCCGCGCCGCTCCCCGCGCTCGCGCGGATGTGCGACGTCGCGCACGATCCGGACGTCTTCACGTCGAACCAGGTGCTCGTGTTCAACCTCGGCTTCGACCGCAAGGGGAAGCGCGGCGTCCACTGGATGTACTTCCCCGATCCGGCGGTCTCGTTCTACCGGGTCGGCTGGTACGACAACATCTTCGACACCGACCGGATGAGCCTGTACGTCGAGATCGGCGCGCCGCACGGCGCGACGTTCGATGTCGACGCGCTGCGCACTCGCGTGCTGGCGGACCTCGAGCGGGAGCACATCGTCGACGGGCACCAGCTCGTGTCGCATCACCACGTCGTCCTCGACCCGGCGTACGTCCACATCACCAAGGCGTCGCTCGCCGAGACCGAGCGCGTGCGCGACGGCCTCGCGCTCGCGGGCGTGCACTCGGTCGGCCGCTACGGCGGCTGGACCTACTGCTCGATCGAGGACAACCTGCTCGAGACGCAGGCGCTCGCCCGCGTCATCTGACCGGGACGCGCGCGAGCACGACGCCTTCGGTGGTCGTGGCGAGGATGTCGATGACCTTGCCGTCGCTGGTCGCCATCATCGGCGTGACCTCGACGTCGGTCGCGTAGAACACCGGCGCCGCCGCCTCGCGCCAGACGCCGATCACCTTGCCGCGCGCGCGGATCGCCTGGACCTTGTCACCGGCGACGGTCGCGACGTGGGTCGACTTGAGGGCCGTGAGGTCGACGATGCGGCAGGTCGCCTTGCACGCGACGTAGTGCGACGACGCGAGCTTGTGGAGCAGCGCGGTGTCGCGGGTGCAGCCGAGTAGCTCGTGCTGCGGCAGCACGTGTGGCACGGCCGCGGTGTCGTCGAACGACGTGACCTGCGTGCTGTCGCCGACCCAGCCCTGGGTCGCGGTCAGGCACGCGCTGCCCGCATAGCCGGTTCCGAGGTCGACGATCTTCGGGGCGCCATCCCCCTTCGAGATGAAGCCGCGGAGCTGTGCGGCGATCGCCCGATCATCCTCCTTGGTGAGGTCATTCCACGCGACCAGCAAGCGTCCGGCCGGGTCGATCGCGACCGCGGAGCGCTCCATCTCGACCGGCTTGTCCGCGGTGAACGGACCGCCAGCCGAGCGTGCGATCGTCAGCTGCACGCCGGCGCCGTACGCGACGAGGCCGGCGGCAAAGCTGCCGACGGCGCCGTACACCCGCGCTCCCTCGGGCACCGCCAGGCTGGTGATCGTACCGAACGCGCCCCGGTCATCGATCGGCGCGATCGCGACCTCGCTGTACAGGCCGGTCGCGCCCCATGCGAGATCGGGCACGGCGCGCAGCGCACCGCCGGGGACCTTCATGACCTTCGGTGCGTGGCCGGGTGCGTGGACGATCTGGACCGAGCCGCCCTTGGTGCTGCCGTGGAAGAACAGGCCACCGGCGGACGGCAGCACCCACGAGTCGAGCGACGTCACGGGCGCGGTCCCGTCCTTGAGCACGAGGAGCTCGGCGGCCGGCAAGGACGGCAGCTGCGCGATGGCCGGCGGGTCCATCCCGGCGGCCTTGCGCAGATCTGCATGCGCGGCGTCGAGCTCCTCGAGCGCGGCGGGGAGTGGGGACTCCTTGCCGCGGCTCTCGACCGCCTCGCCGAACGGATCGACGTGCGTGGCGAACGCGTTCGCGACCTTGCTCGCCGCGCGATCGATCGTCATCCACGCGTGCTCGATCTTCATCAGGCCCGTGTCGTCGGCGACGCCCCGCGACAGCTTGCCGATCAACTTCGTGCACGTCTTGCGCTCCCACGGATCGGGCTGCATCTCGCGCACCGCGAGCGACTCGCCGGCGCGCGACGAGATCGGCTGCTTGCCGAACAAGCACGTGCGGGCCTCGTCCCACCGCTGTTCCCACGCGACGACCTCCGTCTGCGCGGCAGCCTGCTGCTGCTTCGGCTGGTGGATCTTGAAGAAGTAGAACAGGCCCCCTCCGAGCACCACGGCGACCGCTCCGAAGATCAGCGCGACGCGACCCTTCTCGCTCATGCGGCCCCTATAGCGCGAAGGGGGTCTCGGGTCATAGTCCCATTCATGAGCGAGCTCCCTCCATGCGATGCCTTCATCGACGGCCGCTGGGTCTCCGGATCGCGCCGGTTCACGGTCCGCGATCCGTTCGATGGTGCGGCGATCGCCGAGGTCACGGATGCCGACGACGAGCACGTCGACGCGGCGGTCGCGGCGGCGGCACGCGCGTTCCCCGGGTGGAAGCGTCGGCCCGGCCCCGAGCGCGGCAGGCTGCTCGGGCAACTGGCCGCGCGGATGCTGTCGGCGGAGCGCCGGCTCGCCGAGCTGTGCACGCGCGAGAATGGCAAGCCGCTGAAGGAGGCGGTCGCCGAGGTCCGCTACGCGGCGAGCTTCCTCGCGTGGTTCGCGGGCGAGGCGGAGCGCGGCTACGGCGAGACGATTCCGGCGACCCACCCGACGCAACGGCTGACGGTGATCCGCGAGCCGGTCGGGCCGTGCGCGCTGATCACGCCGTGGAACTTCCCGTATGCAATGCTGACCCGCAAGCTCGGCGCCGCGCTCGCCGCGGGGTGCACCGTGGTCGCCAAGCCCGCGGCGAAGACGCCGCTGTCGGCCCTCGCGCTCGCGCAGCTCGCGGAGACCGTCGGCATCCCGCCGGGCGTGATCAACATCGTGCCGAGCTCCGACGCTGCGCGGATCGGTGGCCGGCTGTGCGGTGCGCCGGCGATCCGCAAGATCAGCTTCACCGGATCGACCGCGGTCGGCATGACCCTGATGAAGAACGCGGCCGCCGATCTGAAGCGGATCTCGCTCGAGCTCGGCGGGAACGCCCCGTTCCTCGTGCTCGCCGATGCCGACCTCGACGCCGCGGTCGCCGGCGCGCTGGTGGCGAAGTTCCGCAACACCGGCCAGAGCTGCGTCGCGGCCAACCGGTTCATCGTCGAGGCGCCGATCGCGGAGGCGTTCACCGCGAAGCTGTGCGCTGCGGTCGCGCGGCTCACCGTCGGTCGCGGCAGCGATCCGGATGTCGACCTCGGCCCGCTGATCGACGACGCAGGAGTTGCCAAGGTCGTGCGGCTCGTCGACGACGCGGTCGCGCGCGGCGCGAAGGTCCTCCTCGGCACACCGCCCTCGGGGACGACGCGCCTCGTCGGTCCGATCGTGCTCGCCGGCGTCACCCCGCAGATGCAGCTGTGGCGCGAGGAGATCTTCGGGCCGGTGATCGCGCTCCGCACCGCCGCCGACGAGGCCGAGGCGATCGCGCAGGCGAACGACACCGAGTACGGGCTCGTCGCGTACGTGTTCACGCGCGATGGCGCGCGCCAGCACCGGGTCGCCGAGGCGCTCGAGACCGGGATGGTCGGGATCAACGAGGGGCTGGTGTCGACCGCCCAGGCACCGTTTGGTGGGGTCAAGCACTCGGGCGTCGGCCGCGAGGGATCTCGCCACGGCATCGAGGACTACACGAACCTCAAGTACCTCGCGACCCGGATCGCCTGAGGTACCCTCCGCCCATGATCGAAGGACCTCGTCTCAATCGTGCCGCCCGTGATCCGGCGGCACCGCTCAAGGATGCGCGGATCGTGGTCGGGGTCGCCGGGGGAATCGCGGCGTACAAGGCGGCCGAGCTGGTGCGCTTGCTCGACAAGGCGGGCGCCCACGTCGAGGTCGCGATGACGGCGCGCGCGCAGAAGTTCATCGGCCCGATGACGTTCCAGGCGCTGACGCGCCGGCCGGTGTTCACCAACCTGTTCGACCTCACCGAGGAGGGGACGATCGGGC
>Ga0316601_100002049_pt1 | contig 10240 bp, 10 predicted proteins | sample OWC_soil_day5_no_FD_207663 | JGI IMG/M metagenome (GOLD analysis project Ga0316601, IMG submission 207663) | Wetland soil microbial communities from Old Woman Creek delta, Ohio, United States - OWC_soil_day5_noCT | ecosystem: Environmental > Terrestrial > Soil > Wetlands | place: USA: Ohio...
GTGGATTTCGCCGGTACCCGGCGGCGTCGGCCCGATGACGATCACGATGCTGCTCGTGAATACCGTCGAGGCGGCAGAACGTCGCGCCGGCTTGACGAACTAGCGAGCGGGCCTGGTGCCTGCTCCGTGAATCGCCGAATTCAAAGACAACCATGCCCACCATCGACAATCCCCTGCTCGACTTCAGTGGCCTGACCCGCTTCGACCACATCCGGCCCGAGCACGCGACGCCGGCGATCGAGGTCCTGCTCGACGGAGCGCGTGCTGCGGTGACGCAGGCTTCCCGCCCCGATGTGCCGGCGACCTGGGACACGGTCGTGGAACCGCTGGACGAAGCGACCGATCGGCTGTCGCGCGCGTGGGGCGCGGTCGCGCACATGAACGCGGTGGTCGACACCCCCGAGCTGCGTGCCGAGTACAACGCCAATCTGCCGCGCATCACCGCGTTCTGGACCGAGCTCTCGCAGAACGAAGCGCTGTACGCCCGCTTCAAGGCGCTCGCGGCGGCTGCCGACTTTGCGCAGTGGCCGGCGGCCCGCCGGAAACTCGTCGAGAACGAACTGCGCGATTTCAGGCTCGGTGGGGCCGAGCTCAACGCGGCGGACAAGCAGCGGTTCAAGGGCGTGCGCGAACGGGAATCACAGGTGTCGACACGCTTCGCCGAGAACATCCTGGACGCGACGAACGCGTTTGCGCTGTTCCTCGGCGACGCGTCGCAGCTGGCCGGTGTGCCGGACGACGCGGTCCAGATGTTCCAGGAGGCGGCGTCCGCTGACGGGCGAACCGGCTACAAGCTCACGCTGCAGTACCCCAGCTACTCGGCGGTGATGGACTACGCCGACGACCGCGCGTTGCGCGAGAAGCTCTATCGCGCCTACGTGACCCGCGCCTCCGAGTTCGGCAACCCGGACTGGAACAACGGCCCGCTGATGGTCGAGCTGATCCGCCTACGGCAGGACAACGCGAGCCTGCTGGGGTATCCGGCCTTCGCCCACGTTTCGCTGGTGCCCAAGATGGCCGAATCGCCCGATGCGGTGCTGAAGTTCCTGCGTGAACTCGGCACGCGGGCGCGGCCCTATGCCGAGCACGATGTGGACGAGCTGCGCCGATTCGCGGCCGAGGAATTGGGTATCGCGGAGCTGATGCCGTGGGACTTCAGCTACGCAAGCGAAAAGCTGCGCGAGGCGCGTTACGCCTACTCGGACCAAGAACTGAAGCTCTACTTCACCGAGCCGCGCGTCCTGGGTGGGCTGTTCAAGGTCATCGAGACGCTGTTCGGCGTCGCGATCCGCGAGGAAGCGGCACCGACCTGGCATCCGGACGTGCGCTTCTTCCGTATCGAAAGCCAGGGCGGCGACCTGGTGGGCCAGTTCTACCTGGACCTGTATGCCCGCGACAACAAGCAGGGCGGTGCCTGGCAGGACGATGCACGCAGCCGCCGGGGCAGCCGCTTGGGGCTGTCGTCGCCTGTGTCCTACCTCACCTGCAACTTTTCGCGTCCGGTGGGGGGACGGCCGGCGACGTTCCGCCACGACGAAGTACTGACGTTGTTTCACGAGTTCGGCCACGGGCTCCATCACATGCTGACGCGCGTTGACGAGCCGTCGGTATCGGGCATCCACGGCGTCGAATGGGACGCGGTCGAACTGCCCAGCCAGTTCATGGAGAACTTCGCCTGGGAGTGGGAGGTCCTGCAGCTTCTCACCGGCCACGTGGAGAGCGGAGAGCAGCTGTCGCGCGCGCTTTTCGACCGCATGATCGCTGCCCGAAACTTCCAGACCGGCTACTACACGATGCGGCAGCTGGAGTTCTCGCTGTTCGACATGCTGCTGCACAGCCGGCCCGCGCCGGAGACCGAGGAGCAAGTCCTGGCGCTGCTCGGCGAGGTCCGCCGCGAGGTGGCGGTGTTCTTCCCGCCCGAATACAACCGTTTTCCGCACTCTTTCTCGCACATCTTCGCCGGCGGCTACGCGGCAGGCTATTACAGCTACAAATGGGCCGAAGTGCTGTCGGCCGATGCGTATGCGGCGTTCGAGGAGGAAGGCGTGCTGAACCCGGCCACCGGCCAGCGGTTCCGCGACGAGGTCCTCGCCGTCGGCGGCAGCCGCCCGGCGATGCAATCGTTCATCGCCTTCCGCGGCCGCAAGCCGACCATCGACGCCCTGTTGAGGCATCACGGCATGACTTAGTCAGGAGAGCGATGAAAAGCGGTGTGTGGTTTGCGTTGGCCCTTCTAGCGATCGGGAGCGCAGCCGAGGCGCAATACCGCTGGCGCGGCGCTGACGGGCAGATCAACTACGGGGACCAGCCTCCCTACGACGCCCGCGACCTGCAGCGCGTCGATAACCGCGGGCCAATGACTCCGAACGATCCGAACGCCGCCCTGCCATTCGAGCTGCGCCGCGCGATGGCGCGGCATCCCGCGGTGATGTACACCGGCAGTGACTGCGATCCGTGCGACAGCGCACGGGTATTCCTGCGCCAGCGCGGCATCCCGTACTCGGAACGAACCGTCGACGGTGCGGACGACATCGAAACGCTGCGCCGCCTGACCGGCAGCGACAAGGTGCCGGTGCTGATGCTCGGCAAGGATCGCCTCACCGGCTTCAGCGCACCGGAATGGGTCCGCGGCCTGGAGGCGGCCGGGTATCCGGCCGAGTCACGCCTGCCCCCGGGCTACACCGGCGAGGCGCCCCAGCCCCTGGTTCCGCGAGCCAGCGGTCCAGCAAACCAGGTCGGGCCCGCGGCGCGCGCTCGCTGAATTCCACGCATCGAGGATTTGCCGATCATGTTCCTCACATCCCTTACGGCCAGCATCTTCGTCCTTGCGATGCAGGCTGCGCCCGGCGCCGAAGTCGGGGCACCGACCGCAAACTCGCCCAAGGTGACGTACCGCTGGACCGACTACCGCGGCCAGATCAACTATGGTGACCGTCCGCCCCCGGATGCGCAGAACCTGCTGCGCATCGACCTGTCGATGATCGGCGAGCAGACGCAGTCGCTGCTGCCCTACCAGGTGCGGCGCGCCGCCTCCAACTTTCCGGTGATGCTTTTCACGGCCAAGAACTGCCCGCCGTGCGGCCCCGCGCGCGACTTCCTGAACAAGCGCGGCATTCCCTTCGCGGAGCGCACCATCGAGTCGGGTGACGACGCGATGGAACTGAAGCGCCTGACCAACGCCGAAGGCGTCCCTGTCCTTACGCTCGGGGCCAAGCCGCTCCTCGCCTTCAACCCCGACGACTGGCACGACGGACTCGATGCCACGGGCTATCCGCGCACCTCGATGCTGCCTGGCAATTTCAAGCAGGAACCCGCCCGCCCGCTGACGCAGAAAGCGAAGGCACCGCCCGCGGCACAATAGCGGGATGCCGCTCACGCTCGCCACCTGGAACGTCAACTCGCTCAAGGTCAGGCTCCCGCACCTGCTCGACTGGCTGGCGACGCATCGCGTCGACATCGTCTGCCTGCAGGAAACCAAGCTCGTCGACGAGAATTTTCCGGTCGCTGCACTCGCAGAGGCCGGGTATTCGGGCGTCTTCACGGGGCAGAAGACCTACAACGGCGTCGCGCTGCTGACGCGCAATGACACGGTGGCTCCGGCCAGCGATATCGTCGTTGCATTGCCGGAATTCGCGGACGTGCAGAAGCGCATCATCGCCGCCACCGTCGGTCGGCTGCGCGTCATCTGCGCGTACTTTCCGAACGGCCAGAGCGTCGGTAGCGAAAAATACGACTACAAGCTGCGCTGGATCGCGGCGCTCGCCGCCTGGCTGCGGCACGAGCTTGCGCATCATCCGCAACTGGCGCTCGCCGGCGACTTCAATATTGCTCCCGAGGACCGCGACGTCCACGATCCCAAGGCGTGGGAGGGCCAGGTTCTCTTTTCCGAGCCGGAGAAGCAGGCGTTCCGCGACCTGCTCGCCCTCGGCCTTGTCGACAGCTTCCGGCTGTTCGAGCAGCCGGAGCGCAGCTACTCATGGTGGGACTACCGCATGCTCGCCTTCCGCCGCAAGATGGGACTGCGCATCGACCATGTGCTGCTGTCGAAAGCTCTGGCGCCGCACTGCACCGCCTGCACGATCGATGTCGAGCCGCGGCGGCGTGAGCAGCCCAGCGACCACGCGCCGGTGATCGCGACGCTCGCGCTGTAGCCCGCATGGCCGCGCCATCCATCATCATTCGCCGTATCGAAGCCGGCGACTGGATGGACGTGTGGACCATTCTGCGCGACACATTCGAGCGTGGCGACACCTACGCCTTCGCGCCCGGCAGTAGCGAAGCAGAGATCCGGCGGGCCTGGGTCGAGATCCCCGCCGCCACCTACGTCGCCTGCGCGCCGGATGGCCACGTGCTGGGCACCTACTACATCAAGCCCAACCAGCCGGGACTCGGCACACACGTGTGCAATTGCGGGTACGTCGTCGCCGCGGACGCGCATGGCCACGGCATCGCGACGGCCATGTGCGAACACTCCCAGAACGAGGCGCGCTCAATGGGCTTTCGCGCCATGCAATTCAACCTCGTCGTCTCAACCAACGAGCGCGCGATCCGACTGTGGAAGCGGCTCGGCTTTGCCGTGGCCGGCGTCCTGCCCGGAGCCTTCCGTCATGTCCGGCTGGGCTACGTCGATGCGTTCGTCATGTACAAATCACTCGACGATTCGTGTTCTCGACAGGTCCAGTCAAGAACCGCACCAGCGACGGATAGACGCGGCGAAGACTGAACTCGGCCGCAAGCAGACTGATCGCCCCGCGAGCCGATCGACGCAAAAGCGGACGCCCAATTACTAGTGTCTGTAACCAGATTGCGGGCACTTATGCGAGGCGCGATCACGCACGCAGGACATCGCTGATGAAGCGCTCCTTGCCAGCGGTGTAAGCGGCTCGATCGCCTGGATATTCAAGCCACAGACGCCGCTTGAGTTCCAGATAGGCGGAAGCCAGTGCGGGATCGGCTCGCAGCCGGTCGCGGAACGCGAGGTGCGACGTCCAGAACTCGGATCCGGATTCGCACGCTGACAGGTGATGCGTAGGTCGGCCCTGAATCACCTTAAAGAAGAACAGGCGATCGGGCACCTGATCGAGCGGCTCCAGCTGGTAGCCGTAACGTGCCAGCGCCCAGTAGAACAGCCTCGGTGCACGCAGCGACGGGACCGACACCATCAGGTCGATGATCGGCTTGGCTTGCATTCCGAGAATCGAGGTACTACCGACGTGGGCAATTGCGCCGATTTGCCCTTGCAGTCCAGTACGAAGTAGCGCCGCTTCCGACTCGTACAGGGCTGGCCAGCGGTCGTCGTAGGGAACGAGCTCAACCGTGCCCACCGCGAGCCCGAGGCGAACCCCGTGCAAAGTGACGCCAGAGTCCGGATCGACCAACGAGCCTCCTGGTGCGCTTCTTGACGACCTTGGTGGCCGTCTTCTGTCCCCTATGAAGAGATGATCGGCGCAGAACTCCGTCCGTTACGTTGAACCGTCAGCAGCGAGTCTGTGGAATATTCGCGTGCGTCGGAGACCATTTCGTGCAACCGGGCCCGAGAAGGCGATGGTCGTGGTGCGACCCCCGTCACTCCTCGGCCACGAGCGGACTTGGGGCAGAGACGGCAAACTCGCCCGATAGCGGACCGTCGCATATGGCAGAAGCGTTGGTGGGAGCGGGACCGTGCAGAAAACTAATTGGCAGCCGCTTCCCAGGACAGGATCTGTCGGTGTTGAATTTCGGTTCTGTTGCGAAGAGGTCGCCTCGTCATTGCCAACCTTCGATTCGCAGAGCGCGCGACTATCGACGAACACTCCGCTGACTTCGACATAGACGTCATTTGCCTTTCCGGCCGTGGATTTGTCTCCGTCAATCGCAATGCGGTGCCGCTTTCTTGCGGGGATCTGATTACCTGGCCTGCAGGGGTGATCCATCGCTTATGGACTGAAGCGTCGACAATGGAGACGCTGATGGTCGAGCACCACAAGACTTAAAGCGGCCATGAAGCAGTCACAGGGCTCTGGCCATTACTTGGCCTGGTAGCGGACCTTACGTACGACGCTCCTCCTCGCGAATATCAGGCCGTCCGCTTCGCGGCTCGGCTGGCCGTCGCCTCAGACGTCCTCAGCGGGCATTTCGCGGCTCGTTTGCGGGTATTGCGACGCATCCGTGCGGTGTATCAAGACCATGTTCCTTGCACCCTCTACACAGAAAAGCGATTAGGTTTGTTCGAGTAGTGACCGAACACATCTGTGGAGGTTGTTATGGCCGATCGGTCGAAGCGTCGTCAACGGACGGTTGTCTGCCTCTTGGGTGCTGCCATCGCACTTGGTCTACCCGGGATTGCCTCGGCGCAAAGGGCGCCACGTGAGTAGGTCGCAGCTCCAAAAGTGTTCAAGGTCATCGCAGAGGATGACCAGAATCACTCTGTCCTGGTCCAGACAGTACTGAAGCCAGGGCAACGCACGCCATTCGTCTACGCGCCCGCGCGGCTGACCTTACGGCTCACCCCGTGCCAGTACCGCACCGTCACGCGAAGCGGTCAAACGGTCAAGTCGACAGTCCGCGGCGCCGATGCAGTGAGCTTGCAGACAGTCGAAGCGATCTCGTACGAGAACATCGGCAAGGCCGCGTGCAGCATGCTCAGCTTTGAGCCGAAGGATGATTCAGCAAGCACGAAGACGCCCGAGTACCCGCAGGAAGCCCCTCGCTGTTATCTCGCTTCACCCAGCCATTGCAAGGTGATCGCCTCAAACGAGGCATGGGTCCTGGTTGAGTTTGACTTGAAGGCTGGTCAACAGACGGAGTTCTTCTCAACGCCGCCCATGCTGGAATACTTCCTGACGGACTGCTCGGTGCGAAGTGTCTACAAAGGCGGCGCGGGGATAGACTTTCCGACGCGACCGGCGGGATGGGCGTACGGCGAATCCCGCCTTCGAGAGTACGTCGCGCTCAAGAGCATTGGCACGTCCGAGTGCAGGATTCTGTACTTCATGCCGAAGTAGAGACGTCCCGCGTGACAATGTTGCGACCCAGAGCCTTCGGGGTCTTTGTCTAGGTCCGCTTCCGCCGCGCTTCAACATCCGCGTGGGGTCGGGGTGGCTCGCCGCTCGATAGACTCAACTCGGCCAGCAGCAGACGAATCGGCGCAGTGTGAGAATGCGCCAATAGCGGCCTCAGCTGGAAGCTCGAGTGGCTAACTCCAACCCTCTTACGCGCCTTGCCATCGCTGCTACAGCCTTTTTGGTCATGGGAGCGGCCGGAGCCGCTTCGTTTGAGGAGGCAAAAAGACAAGCTGATGCTGACGAGGCCAAATTGACCTCGGCTCAAGTTGGAGCTCTCGCTCAGGCTCAAGGGGCCGTCGCAGGCGTCGCGTTTGCCAGTTGCATGCCGCGGCCGGCACCCCAGCCGCTCCCCGCATTTGTCGTAGTCATGAAGATCAACGCAGAAGGTCGAGTAGTGCAGACGTGGACACGAGGCGACTCAGTGTTGACCGCCTGTATGGCAGGGCAATTTTCGGAGGCGATGTCATTTCGCCCGCCAAGCGCCCCGTTTTTCACATCCTTCGACTTCAAACCAAGATAGCGGATTGCAAACCGGCCAATGACTGAACTTCGGCGGACGCCGACGCTCGAGTCGATAGAAGACACAGTCGTGAATGTCTCCCACTCCGCCCACTTCTCCGCGGTCGCCGTGGTCGAGTCGCTTGCCGAGTCCGACCTCAAGACGGGTCGCCAGCTACACGACGACGTGGCCGTCCAAAATGCGTTTCACCAGCATGGCCTTCACGTTCAGTTCTACAAGGCGCCAACGTCGGCCCTCTTCATGTCCGCGCTTCAAGACATAGCGAAGGATGCTCAAGCAGGGACCTGGCCAATCTTGCACCTCGAGTGCCACGGCAACGAGTCTGGGGTTGGGTTAGGGGACGGATCGTTCCTCACTTGGCAACAGTTGAAGGGACCGATAACGAGCATCAACGTTGAGACCCGGCTCAATTTGCTGGTTGTTCTTGCCGCTTGTCGCGGCGGTTACTTCGGGTCGGCTATCAGTACTACCGATCGGGCGCCGTGCTGGGCGATCGTTGGTCCCACCGAGGAAATCACTTCGGGAGAAGTGCTGAGAAGCTTCGGAGCGTTCTACTCCGAGCTGTTGAGCACGTTGAGCGGGGATGAATCGCTTCGAGCGTTGCGGCGGGTCGCATTGAACCAGGGCGACTTCTTCTTTACGACGGCCATCGATTTATTCAGGGCCACCTGGATCAAGTTCCTACAGACGTACGGGACATCTTCCGCCCTTGACGATTGGGCCGACGACTTGCATCAAAGAGCGCTTGAAATGGGTCGCTCAGGCGACCGCGCCGAAGTTCGAAGAAGGTTGGGGGACTGGCCCAGCCATTTCCGCAAGTACTGGTCCACGTTCTTTATGGTCGACCTGTTCCCGGAAAATGGTGAGCGCTTCGCAATGGATCACGAAGATCTTCGAGACCTGTCGCCGAGCGCATAGCGTCGCGTGGGCCCGCCATGGATTCTGGCTCGAGCCGGCCAGTAGCGGCCGTGCGACGACCTTGCTAAATTGCTCGAATGCGGACGTGCTCTCCCACCTGAAGAGTAAGCGTTGAAAGTGCTCGCGCCTTTGGATGAAGGGCAATTTGCGGCCTTCATCGAGACGGCCGTAGCCGACTATGCAGCTGACAAGGTGAGTTCCGGCCAATGGGCGGAGGCTCAGTCGCTTGAGCTGTCGCGCAAGAATTTTGAAGAATTGCTCCCACAGGGACTCGAGACACCCGAGAACTACCTGTTCGATGTCCTCGATGACCAAGGGGCATCGGTTGGAACGCTTTGGATCGGCGTGAAAGAGTACGCGGGCGAGCGTGCCGCCTACATTTACGACATATGGATCTCGCCGCCTTTTCGGCGTCGAGGGCACGCGAAGCGGGCTCTCCAGGCAGCGGAGGAAGAAGCGCGCAAGCTCGGCTTCTCGGGCATTGGGCTGCACGTCTTCGGCCACAATTCCGGAGCGCGGGCACTATACGAGGCGCTCGGTTACTGCGCCACGAACATCAATATGTTCAAGACGCTGTAGTGCAGAAGTCGGCCAAATCCGGACGCGGAGCCTAGAAGGCCATCCGCTTCTGAAGCGGACGTGGCACCATGGTGCGCTGATTGAACGGCGATCCGATGACAGCCATTCTGGGAGGTCGCCGGCGGTGAACTAGCCCGCGCCGACAATGCGTTTCGCGCATGCACCACGCGGCATCAGAAAGGGCCAACTGTGACCTTCCCTCCCGCCAATTTCGATCCGTCCATCGATCCCACCGCCGATCAGGTGCGCGCATTGCGTGATGCCGGCCCCGACGGGCCGGTGGTGATGCTCAATCTTCTGAAGTTCCGCAAGCAAGCGAACTACCCCGCAGGGTCTCCCCACCCGCCCTGCTCGGGTGCCGAGGCCTACCGGAGGTACCAGACGGCATTCGTGGAGACCGTAGGCGACGTGAGCAGTGCCGAGGTGGTGTGGGAAGGGAAGATCGACAGACCCTTCATCGGCGATGCCAGCCAGGACTGGGACAAGTGCCTGCTCGTCCGCTACCCCAGCCGCCAGCACTTCCTCGCGATGATGGCCAACGCCGCGTATCGCGAGGCACTAGTCCATCGCTACGCAGGCCTCGAGCGCACCATCCTCTTGCAGATGCACGGCTGACGATTCGGCGTGCGGTCAGCAGTCGTTGCCGTCGTAGCAATGGAGCAGCAGTCCTCCTGACTAATATCGAAGGCTTTCTGGGGCGTAGGTATGTCGAGCATCTCTGCGCTAGAGACGGCGGACTTAAGGTGCTCCGGGTGTTGGATAACGTTGACGGCGTGCTGGGCTTGGCACTCGATGCCGCCACGCTCATAGACGGAATCCGTGCGTAAGCCGAATCCAGGAACGCCGATATCAGGTGCTCGACGACCGGGCGGCAGTCCCAGTTGGCGAAGATTCGCGTTGCAATGGTCGAGCGGCAAGTCGCATGATCTCGCGGTACCGTGTGCTGGCAGTGCGGTCTGTGGCCAACGGAGGTCGAGATGGACACCACCACCCTTTCTATCGAAATTGCCAAGCTAGCAGTTGGTGGTGTCCTTGCGGTCGGAGTTGCTTGGTACTGGAATCGCCAGCGGTACCTTCTGGAGCAGTACCAGTACCTTGATGAAAGTTACCGCGATCTATTGAAGTCGTACTTTGACCATCCTAAGTTCGGCGACAAGCAGAAGACGGCTGCCTATGAAAC
>Ga0316601_100002051_pt1 | contig 10238 bp, 8 predicted proteins | sample OWC_soil_day5_no_FD_207663 | JGI IMG/M metagenome (GOLD analysis project Ga0316601, IMG submission 207663) | Wetland soil microbial communities from Old Woman Creek delta, Ohio, United States - OWC_soil_day5_noCT | ecosystem: Environmental > Terrestrial > Soil > Wetlands | place: USA: Ohio...
GACCGGCATGCCGTTGTATTGAAACTCCGGCGACGTGGCCATCGGGCCGCGCGTGATCGACTCGAGCGAGATGAAGTCGATCACGGACTGCGCGAGCTTCTCGACGATCTGCGGGCCGCGGTTGAGGTCGTTGACGGCGAGCGGCGTGAGCGCGAGCTGGCGCGAGGTGAGGCCGATGAAGTCACCGGCGACGATGACGAGGCATTGGTCCTGCGCGAGGTCGATGACGAAGTTGTCGGTCAGGTACTCCTCCGACGAGCCGAACAGGCCGTGGCCGAACACGATCGTCGGGCGTGGCAGCGGCTGCGTCGCGACACATGCGGGGACGATCGCGGCGAACTTCGCGTCGCGCATGCCCATCACGATCGGCTTGCCGGTGGTGTCGCGGCGGAGCACCGACGAGTCGGCCTCGCCGTTCGTCAGGAAGTTGGGCGACTTGAACGTGCCGAGGTAGCGCTTGTAGGTCGCGGGCGTGTTCGCCTGCGGGTTCGCGGTGAACGTCAGGTTCGCGCCGTTCGCGCCGATCGCGGGCAGCGCTTGCTCGCGCATCGTGGTGAGGTCGGAGCGCAGGAACTCGTCGGAGACGGTGACGAAGTCCCACGCGAGGACGAGCTCGTTCTTCGGGACGCCGGCCGCTTCGAGCGCGGCGAACATCTGCGGTGCCGTCTTCTTCAGCGTCTCGAAGCCGGGGTGCGAGAAGCCACCGCCGCTCGCGAGCGCTTCGAAGCCGGGCGACCGCTCGAGCGGACTGCCGTCGGCGGCCTTCACCGTATTGCGAATGCCGACCGCGTAGTGCGACGACGGCTTCAGGCGTGCGAGCGGACGAATGATGAGCGCGCGCTTCGGGATCTCGATCGTGTTCTGATCGACCTCGGCGAACAGCGGCACGCGCTCGCCGGTCTCGACGTTGACGAGCACGATCGGCGACGTCGGCGCGAGCGACTCGTCGGGGTTCTTCCACGACGGCAGGCCCGTCGCCGACACGCCGTTCGGGAACATCGCGAGCATCGGCGCGATCGCCGAGAACCCGTCCCAGCGATTGAACGTGTCGGGCTCGACGATGATCCCGTCGGCGTTGATCGGCATCGCTTCGCGCGGAATCGCGAGGCGATAGCCGGTCGCCGACGACGAGTCGGTTTTGGCGTAGAGCATCGACGGCCATGGCATCAGACAGCCTTGCCCACCGAGTGGATTGCACTGGTCGGGAATGCCGCTGGTGTTGCCTTCGTCGCCGCACCCACCCAGAAGACAGACGAACAGAATACCGGCGAGGGTCCTCATCGCCGGCGACCCTAACACCGCCCGGGCTCCGACGGAAAAGGGTTCTTCGCATGTGGCGCAGCTCACCTTGTGCCCCCCTGATTTCTCCGCGAATCTCCCCAGTCGGCCGTGTACGTCTCGCTGATCGACCGCCTCCTCTATCGCTACCCGTTCGAGGGGGCGAGTGCGCGGCGTTACGCGACCCTGGAACGGCCCGCGTTCGGCGATCTCGACGAGCGCATCCTCGACGCGCTCGCCCTCGCGCCCACGGCCCGCCTCCTCGACCTCGGCTGCGGGCCCGGCAAGCTCGCCGACGCCGCCCGCCGCCGGCACCCGGCCCTGCACGTCATCGCGCTCGACCCGAGCCGGGACTTCGCCAGCCGCCCGGGCTACCTGCGCGCGGCGGGGGAAGCGCTGCCGCTCGCGGATCGCTCGATCGACGTCGCGGTGTGCCTGTCGTCGATCCGGCACGTCAAGGACCGCGCCCAGACGCTGCGCGAGCTGCGGCGCGTGGTGCGCGACAAGCTGCTCGTCGTCGAGCTCGATCCGTCGGCCGATCGCGCGCGGATCGCGAACCACGCCGATCACATCGCTTCGGTCGTGCTCCGCCGCGCGTTCGGTCCGCTCGTCGTGCGGACCGCCCCACCGGCCGAGGTGCTGCAGGAGGTCGCCGAAGCGGCGGGCTGGCAGCTCCGCAGCCTCGCGCCCGATCCGGTCCAGCCGGTCTACCTCATGGAGCTCGCATGAGGGCCTGGGCGCGGCGTACCGCGTCACTCCACGACGAGATGACCGCGGTCTGCGAGACCGACCCGCGCTGGTGGCTGCTCGCGGGCAGCGCCGCGATCGCCGAGCCGTGGGCGACGCACGACACGTACGTGCGCTCCGACGCCGAGCCCGACGCCGATACGTTCATCGGCTACCGCACCCCGCGGTCCGCAGATCCGATCGCCGACGCCGTCGCACGGGCACGCGCGGCGCGAACGGCCCTACGCGAGCTCGACGGCGAGCTCCCCGATCAGCCGCTCTGCGTGACGGTCGATCGTGGCGACGATGTCGCGCTCGCGCCGAGCACGCTCGACGTTGCCGCGTTCGCGATCGGCACGCGCGTGCTGCTCGGCCGGCTCGACGATCCGCACCTCCTCGATCGCCTGCATCGCGGCGAGTCATCGGCGGGTACGCCGTTCGTCTGCGTCTCGATCGGCGACGACCCGATCGAGGTCGCTCGCCACGCGCATCGCCGTGCGTGGACCGATCGCGGCGGGCCATGGCTCGGCCTCGGCCGCACGGGCGATTTGGCGACCGTCTCGACCTGCCACTTCGTCGTCGACGGCTACGGCCACGCGCGGATCACCGGCCGCATCGCGGAGCTGACCCGGACGTCGCCGAGCGCCGCGACGAACGGCCACCTCCCCGCGCTCGCGCCCGTACCGGGCTCGATCCCGCTCGGCGTCGCGTGGCGCGAGCTCGCACGACCGATCGCGGGCGCGCTACCGATGGCCTACGCGCTCGGTCGCTTGTTGCATCACCGGGCGGGTCGCCGCGACGCACGGTTCTCGCCGACGTTCCAGATCCCGATCGCGCCCGGTGACCGCGACGATCCGATGCGCCGCCGCCGCCGCGGCGTGCCCGCGATCGCGAGCGTCCGCTTCGAGAGCGGCGAGCCCGAGTCGTTCGAGGCGTTCGCCGCACGGACACGCGAGGCGCTCGATCGCGAGGCGCAGGGCCGTGGCCTCGTCTCGCGCTTGATCGCGGCGGCACGCGCGACCCCCGCCCCGCTCGCCTGGAAGCGCCGGAGCGTGAGCGCGACGCGGCCGCGCTGGCTCGATCGGTTCGCCGACGTGCTCGGCGGCCGCGCGTGCCTCTCGCGCATTCACGTCGACGCGCCGCTCCCGGCGGCCTGCGCCGTGTCGTCGCCGGCGCGGATGGCGACGCCCACCGATCCGCTCGGTGGTTGCGTGATCACCGTCCTCGACGACGGCACGCAGGCCGCGATCACCGCGTGCGGCTCCGGCCTCGCCGGTGATGCGAGCGATGCGAACGCGCTCCTCGACGAGCTCCTCACGCTGCTGTGATTTCACGAGCGGGACTTGCCGTCTCTACCTGGACGGAGGTTTGCCACCGTGACCCATTCCGCGAAGCCGCCGTCCTCTGAGGGCATGCAGATCACGTCGAGCGGTCGCCTGTCTAACGGCTTTGTCACGCCTGCACCGGGCACCGTGACATCCATGTTCCGCATCTTGCTCCCACTCGCGTTGCTCGCCGCGTGCGCCATCGACGAAGCCGAGACCCATCCCGTCGACGAGGCGCTCGGCCTCGCCGACCCCCAATCACCGTGCGGACCCGGCGAGTACGACATGCTCGACTGGCTCACGCTCGACAAGACGCATCGCGACAGCGCGCGCGTCTACGCGCCGGGCAATCCGTGGGGCATGCCGCTCTACACGGTCGTCGAAGCGAACCGCATCTGGTGGCTCAAGAGCACGCAGGGGGACACCTGGGACGTGCTCGGTTACGACGACCAACACATCTGGATCGAGGCGACGGAGCTCGGCTTCAACACGCCGTGGGCCTGCAAGCCCGCCATCGATGCAAGCGCGCGCCGGATGGTCGATCGTTGCGTCGCGATCGGTGCGAACGATCGACACGAGAACGCCGTCAACGGCTTCCACCTGATGTCCTCCGCCGAGGTGCAGAACACGAGCGGTGACTTCCCGACGGTCTTCCAGGTCCGCCACTCGACGCAGACCTCCGGCCTCGGCGCCGGTCGCGAAGCGCTCGTGATCGACTACGGGTGGGGCGCGTGCGACTTCGCGACGCGCGAGTGCGATCACCTCGAGCAGTACACGCTCGTGCAGGAGTACGGCCTCGTCCGCTGGCGCCTGACCGACGGCACGGCGACGACGCGCCTGCGCATCGACGACGGCACGACCGCGTGCGTCGCCGACGCCGTGTGTACCGCCGCGTGCGTCGGCGTCGATCCCGACTGCCCCGCTCCGACGAACACCTCCGACTATTCGCAGCTGCAGCCGGTGGGCTCGGGCGTCCCCGCGGTCCCGACGCCGACGTTTACCTGCACGACGCGTCCCGAATACCGCCAGACGAGCTTCGCACCGAGCGGCGGCTCCACGTGGGGCGTCTCGACGAGCCCGAGCATCGACGACACGGGGCGCTTCGTCGCGTTCGAGTCGATCGCGGAGAACCTGTATCCGGGCCTCGGCTCGAAGTTCAACATCTTCGTCAACGACAAGCTGTGGAACGCGCCCTCCGTGCTCGCGACGCGCGGCTACGACGGTAGCCCCGCGAACAACGACTCGCACAACCCCACGATCAGCCACAACGCCGAGGCCCGCTGGATCGCGTTCGAGTCCGACGCGAGCAACCTCGTCCCCGGAGACACCAACAACGCGACGGACGTCTTCGTCTACGACCGCTGGTTCGGCACGATCAAGCTCGTCAGCGTCGGTGTCGGCAACCAACCCGCGAACGGCTCCTCGAGCGCACCGAGCATCTCTGCCCGAGGTTGCAAGATCGCGTTCGAGTCGAGGGCAACGAACCTCGACGGCGCCAACAAGTGGGGCGTGTTCGTGCGAGATCACTGCGCGGGCACGACGATCCGCGCGAGCGTCGACGCCGCCCGCCAACCGATCATCGGCGGCTCCCCGTCGATCAACAAGGCGACGAACGCGAGCCTCGACGGTCGCTTCGTCGCGTTCGCGTACAACCAGCAGATCCACGTCTACGACACGGTGTTCGACGTCACGACCGACATCGCGAGCAGCAATGCGACCGGCGCGCTCGGCAACGCGTCCTCGTTCTACCCTTCGATCAGCGGCGATGGGCACTTCGTCGCGTTCGTCTCGCAGGCGACGAACCTCGACGGCACCAAGTCCGGCATGCAGGTTTACGTCAAGAACCGCTGGAACGGCAGCGTCGAGCTCGCCTCTAAGGTCGCGCCCGACGGCTACCTCCCGACGATCAGCACCGACGGGCGGTTCGTCGCGTTCACGAGTGTCGGTGGATACTGGACGCCGTACCTCTACGACACGTGGTCAGAGCAAACCATCACGCCGCGCGCACTCGACAACACGCTCGCACGCAGCATCTGGTTCGGCCGCGTCTCGCTGAGCGTCGCGATGCGCCAGGTCGCCGACAAGCAGGTCCCGTCGCGGATCACGCTCGCGTTCGTCGCCGACAACGCGAACTTCCTCGGCACCCCGCTCGCGAACGACAACGCGAGTGACGTCTTCACGCGTACGATCACCATCCCGTAGGGGTCCGGCCTCCTCGACGAGCTCCTCACGCTGCTCTGACGGATTCGCGTCCACTCCCGGTTGTGCGCGTCGACACGTAGGGCGTATTGCCAAGGCCAACCTTTAGGGGAGGAATGACATGAGCATTCGATGGACGAGGACAGGGCAGATCAAGAACAGCCGCGTGATGGATGCAGTCGGCTGGTCGAAGGAGATCTGCGGATGGGTCGAGAAGAAGCACAACGTGAAGGTCGAGACGTGGCTTGACGTCGTCGGCACGACCAACACGGTCCGGTGGACCGTCGACTATCCCGACGTCGCGACGTTCGACAAGGTGATGAGCGCGGTCATGGCGGATCCCGAGTACTGGCGCTACCTCGAGAAGGCGACCAAGAACGAGCTGTTCATCGACGGCACGGCCGTCGACACGCTGGTCAAGAAGGTCTAGCGCTTCGCGCCACAGACCGATCGACGCCCGCAGCAGTGCGGGCGTTTTTTTTGGCTAGCGCTCGGGGTCGGGCGTCTCTTCGACGAGGAGCGCGTCGTAACCGTGCTCGGCCTCGAGGCCCTGGACATCGACGACGTTGGGCGTCCACCGCGGCCGGCGAACCCGCACGATCTCGCGTGGACGCGAGACCGGCGTGGCGAGGACATCCGCGAGCCAGCGCAGGTCGCCGTAGACCTCGGCCATCGACGGTCGGTCCCACCGATCGTGCGCGAGCATCGTGTCGATGAGACCCGTGAGCTCGCGCGGGACCTCGGGGCAATGCAGCTCCGTCGGGATGTGCTGCCGCGAGCCGTCGCTCATCATCGCGATCCCTTCGCCGTCGAACGGCAGGTGACCGGTGAAGAGCTGGTAGGCGATCACGCCGAGCGCGAACACGTCGGTGCGATCGTCGATCGGATCGCCGCACGCGAGCTCGGGCGACGTGTAGTGCCACGAGGCCGGCGACGGCGCGTAGGGACCGAGCGGCGCGGCGTCGTGGGCGCGCGCATCCGCCCAATCGGTGATGCAGATCGGATAGCCGCGGGAGCGGCCGGCGAGCACGATGCGATCCGGGCGGAGGCCGCAGTGGATGATGCCGCGGCGGTATGCGTGATCGAGGACGTCGGCGATGTCGCGGAGGAGGCCGATCGCGTCCATGCGATCGATCGAGCCCGGCGGCAGGATGCTCGCGACGGTGTCTCCGTCGACGCGCTCGCGCGCGAACCACGGACGGCGGTCGGCGAGCATGCCCGACTCGTAGAGACGAATGACGCCCGGGTGGTGGAGCGCCTCGAGGATGCAGGCCTCGCGGAGCACGTGGACCGCGAGCGGCTGCTTGATGACGGGCGGGTAGATCGACGCCGCGTGCATCACCTTGACGACCGCATGGCGTGGGAGGACCTGATGGATGGCGCGATAGCTCACGCCGGTCGCGTCGGTCGCCAATTCACTGTCGATCACGTAGAGACCGATGCGGTCGCCGGGTTTGGACCGCGTCATCACCGAGCCCACCATATGCAGCGCCCTATACAACGTACCGCTGACCCGATCACCAGCAATCCTAACAACACGACGCGAAGCGGACGGGCTCGCACTTGAAGTGCAAACCACGTCCTCTTCACGTGTGCGCGGTTACGAATTCGTCGACGAAGAATGCGGCTGGTCGAACCTTTGCCGCATGCGATGTCGAGCGCCGTGGTCGCGGTGTGAAACCTAGCGGACGGTCGAGGTCGACAGCGGCTAGGTGGGCATCTGCGTCTTGCGCGCCGCGAGCATCTCGATGAGGTCCATCTTGGTGAGGATCCCCAACACGGTGCGCTGGTCATCGACCACGATCGCGACCTCGCCGCGCTCGAAGATCCGCGGCAGCTCGCCCGAGCTCGCCTGGACGCCGACCGTCGAGACCTTGCGCTCCATGACCTCGGCGACGATCGTGTCCTTGTTGCTGCGGCCCGACACGAGGTGGTGCAGCACGTCGCTCTCGGTGAGGATGCCGGCGAGCTTGCCGTCGTCGAGCACGGGCATCTGCGAGATGCCGTGCTCCTTGAACAGCGCCGTCGCGCGGCCGAGCTTGTCGTTGAGATCGAGCGAGATCACCTCGCGGCGACCGAGCTGGCGCATCACGTCCGCGACGGTGCCGACCTCCCAGTCGCCCTTGACGAAGCCCTGCTGCCGCATCCAACGATCGTCGGCGAACTTCGTGAGGTAGTTGCGGATCGAGTCGGGCAGGAGCACGACGACGCGCTTGCCCGCGCCGAGCTCGCGCGCGATCTGGAGCGCCGCCCACACGGCCGATCCCGACGAGCCACCGACGAGCAGGCCCTCTTGACGGATCAGCTGGCGCGCCATCAAGAACGAGTCGCGATCGTTCGACTTGATCCAGCGATCGACCAAGCGCCGATCCAAGACGTCCGGGATGAAGTCGTAGCCGATGCCTTCGACCTTGTAGCTCTTGATCTCGCCGGGGCCCGCGAGGATCGAGCCCTCGGGATCGACGCCGACGACCTTGCACCCCGGAACCTCGCGCTTGATGACGCGCGCGACGCCGGTGATCGTGCCGCCGGTGCCCGCCGTCATCACGACCGCGTCGAGCTTGCCGCCGCACTGATCGATGATCTCGCGGCCGGTGCCCTCTTCGTGCGCCGCCGGGTTCGACGGGTTGCCGTATTGATCGAGGATGTGCGCGTTCGGGATCACTTCCTTCAGGCGCTTCGCGACGCCGATGTGGCTCTCCGGCGAATCCCACGCGGCCTCGGTCGGCGTACGGATGATCTCGGCGCCGAGCGCCTCGAGGACCACCTGCTTCTCCTGCGACATCTTCTCCGGCATCGTGATGATCACGCGATACCCGCGCGACGCCGCGGCCATCGCGATGCCGATGCCGGTGTTGCCGCTCGTCGGCTCGATCAAGGTATCGCCCGGCTTGATGCGCCCCGAGCGCTCCGCGTCGAGCAGCATGCGCACGCCGATGCGGTCTTTCACCGAGCCGCCCGGGTTCATGAACTCGCACTTGGCGAGGACTTCGCAGGGGATGCCCTTCGCGATACGCGACAGGCGAACCATCGGCGTGTGACCGACGGCATCGAGGATCGAATCGAGAATCTGCTCCGACATCGCGCGCACCTTATACCAGGCGCGCGTCAATCGATCGTGTCGAGCTCGAAGAAGAACTGCGATCCCGCGCCGGGCGCGCTCACGACGCCGATTTGCCCGGCGTGCGCGTCGATGATCTTGCGGCTGATGTACAAGCCGAGGCCGTAGCCGTCGCGGGCGCGCGTGTTGCCGGCGCGTTGAAAGCGGCCGAAGACGCCGCTCGCCTGCTCCGCCGTGAGGCCGCGGCCTCGGTCGGTCACGGACACGCGAGCGCGATGCCCGTTCACCTCGAGGGTGAGCGTGACGGGCGACGCGCTGTACTTGAGCGCGTTGCTGATGAAGTTCGAGATCACGCGCTCGAGCCGGTTGCGGTCGGCGCGCACCCGCGCGACGTGACGCAGGTCGAGCTGGACGCGGCTGCGATCCGTACTCGAAACCGCTCGCTCGACCGTCTCGCGCAGCAGCACGGCGAGGTCGACGCGCTCGCGCCGTAGCTGGCGGTCGAGTTGGTCCGCCTCGAGGGATGCGAGATCGAGCAGATCGGCGATCAAGCGATCGATGTACGCCGCGTTCAGCGCGATTCGTTCGAGGCCGCGCTCGAGCGTGGGCAACCGGTCGAGTGGCAGCCGTTCGCCGAGGAGCTGCGCCTCGAGCATGATGATCGAGAGCGGCGTCTTGAGGTCGTGAGCGATCAGCGTGATGCGCTCGTTGATCTCCGGCTCCGCCTCGGAGCCCAGGCGCGGAATCCGATCCGTGATGTCGCGCGTCCCCTTCGCGATGACCGGCTCGACCGGCTCCTCGTGGGCCTCGGGCGGATCGGTCGGCACGACCGGCACCTCGGGCGGTGTTGGAATTCTCGACGTCACCTGCCTACCCCCAACACGATTCTTACGGAACGCGAGGGTGGGATGCAACGAGGCAGGTGTGAGCAGGCACGGCACACCGCCGCCACCTGTAATGCCCGGGACGTTCACGACCTCACGGGACATGAAGACTCTCGATCAGACAGCATTCGAAGCCGTCGCCGCGTCGGGCGGCGTCCATGTCATCGACTTCACGGCGAAGTGGTGCGGGCCGTGCCGACAGATGACGCCGGTGCTCGACCAACTCGCGCGCGAGTACGCCGGCCGCGTGCAGTTCGCCGCCGTCGATTGCGACGACGAGCCACAGATCGCGCAGCGCTACGACGTGCGCTCGATGCCGACGTTCGTCGTCTTGCGCGACGGCCGCGAGGTCGGGCGCATCGTCGGGGCGCGGCCGCGCGCGTTCGTGGCAGGCGTGATCGATCGAGCGCTCGGCGGCGACGTCGCGATCACCGCGCCGTGAGCATGCAGCGCTCGAGCTCTTTGCGAGCGCGGTGTAGCAGCACGCCGACGTGATTCGCGGTGACGCCGAGCGCCTGCGCCGCCTCTTCACCGGTGAGCTCTTCGAGCACGCGCAGCGTGATCACGTGCCGGTGCGCGTCGCCGAGCTTCGCCATACAGCCGACGAGCTGCGCCGTCACCTCGGCGCGATCGAGCGCGTCGTCCGGCCGGTCGTTGGTGGTCAAATGATCGTCGACCTCGACGTGTGGCCGCGCGCGGTGGTGCCGGCGCCTCAGATTGCGGGCCGCGTTGCGCGTGATCGTCGACAGCAGGCGCGCCGCCTCC
>Ga0316601_100002053_pt1 | contig 10235 bp, 8 predicted proteins | sample OWC_soil_day5_no_FD_207663 | JGI IMG/M metagenome (GOLD analysis project Ga0316601, IMG submission 207663) | Wetland soil microbial communities from Old Woman Creek delta, Ohio, United States - OWC_soil_day5_noCT | ecosystem: Environmental > Terrestrial > Soil > Wetlands | place: USA: Ohio...
CGTGGGCGGCCGCCATGTCGCGCGCGTTCGCGGCGAGGATGATCGGCGTGTTGCGATCGATCGCATCCGCGATCGCGACGAGGGCGGCGGTGCGCTGGGCTGCGGAGGCCTTCGCGACCATCCGCGCCGCGGCGCGTGCCGCTTCGGCGACGCCCCGCACGATCTGGGCGTTGCTCAATTCCTGGCGCGGAATCGACTGGGTCACAGGATCACGAGATCATCTCGGTGGATCGCTTCGTCGGTGGACTTGTATCCCAGCCTGGCCTCGATAGCGCCCGATTGCAACCCTGAGATCTTGCGGAGCTCTCCAGCGGGGTAGGCAACGAGACCACGCGCGAGCTCGAGGCCGGCCGGGGTGACGACGCTCACCGTGTCGCCGAGCTCGAAGTCACCCTCGACCGACTTGATGCCCGCGGGCAGCAAGGACTTGCCGCCCTCCTTCATCGCGCGGACGGCGCCGTCGTCGACGACGAGCTTGCCGACCGGCTTCGCGCCGTAGGCGATCCAGTGCTTGCGGGCCGACAGGCTGTTCGCGCGGGGCGGCGGGACGAACAGCGTGCCGACGTCGGCGCCGCCGAGCACGCGCGTGAGGACGTCGGGCTCGCGGCCGGGCGCGACGATCGCGGGGACTCCCGTGCGCGTGACGACGCGGGCGGAGCCGACCTTACTCGCCATGCCACCGGAGCCGACGCCGCTCGTCGAGGCGCCCGCGACCGGCGCGGCCTCGCGATCGATGTCGTGGACGATCGGCATCCGCACGCCGTTGCCGTCGCGCACGCCCTCGACATCGGTGAGGATCAGGAGCGCATCGGCGGAGACGAGGTTGCACACGAGCGCGGCGAGTTGATCGTTGTCGCCGAACTTGATCTCCTCCGTCGCGACCGTGTCGTTCTCGTTGATGATCGGTACGACGTTGTGATCGAGGAGCGCGCGCAACGTCTGGCGCGCGGACAGAAACCGGCGCCGATCGCCGAGGTCGTCGTGCGTGAGCAGCACTTGCCCGATCGCGACGTCGTGCGCCGCGAACGCGTGCTCCCAGTGCTGCATGAGGCACGACTGGCCGACCGCCGCCGAGGCTTGCAGCGCGGGCAGCTCCGTCGGTCGCGTCGCGAGCCGCAGCCGTCGCATGCCGAGCGCGATCGCGCCCGAGCTGACGATCACGACCTCGACGTCGCGCCGCCGCAGCTCGACGACCTGGTCGGCGATCGCCGCCGGCCGACTGGCGGGGCTCTCCGCGAGCAGCCGGCTGCCGATCTTGACGACGACCCGCTTCGCGCTCGCGAGCGCAGCGCGTTCGGGTGTCACTTGTTCCCCGCCGCCACCCGCGCGCGCCACCTGCGATCGAGGTTGTCGATCACGGCGTCCAAGAACGGATTCTGCTCCGCCGTCAGCTGGATCTCGACGGCCGCGACCGTGCGACTCAAGAACCCGGTCTTGTTCGCGAGCGCCTTCTCGACGGCCTGGTCCATGTCGTCGACGGCTTCGGCTTCCGTCACCTCGCTCTTGCGCGCGAGCAGCTTGCGGATCGCGCCGCCGGTCGCGAGATCCGCGAGCTCGAGGGGCGCCTTGATCGACGCGCGCGCGGCGGCCATCGCACCGCGCCGGAACGGATGAAACGACAGCGCACCGGGCGTGTTCTCGATCGCCTTCACGATCTCGCCGCGCAGCGCGAGGGCCGTCGGCCCGTCGAGTGCGAGCCCGGTGTGCAGCCGCGCGCAGTAGTGATCGAACAGCGTCATCACGACGAAGTTGCGCGCCGCGGAGCGCGCGCGATTGATCGTCGCGAGCGCGAGCATCATTCGCCGCGCGGCACGCCCGGCCAGTCGCGCGATGACGCCGCCGAGCGCCAGATCGGCGATCTTCGGCGGCTGCGACGTGCCGAACACGAGGTTCTTGATCGCGGCCTCGTCGAGATCGACGTGGTGCGCGGCCGCGATCCGCTTGTACGCACCGCCGAGCACCGCGCCGACCGCCCAGTCGTCGAGGAACGGAATCGGCAGCGCGCCGGCCAAGCTGCCCGCGAGCGCACGCGCGATGATCGTGCGCCGCTGCGGCGTCAGATAGTCGCGTCGCATCGTCAGCGCGGTGGTCATGGCTTGTCGGCTCCGGCCGCGGGCTTCTCGCTGGGCGACTTCTCGGGCTTCGGAGCGTCGGACTTCGCCTTCGCGTCGGGCTTGTCGGGCGACTTGGGGGCGGGCTTGTCGGAGCTCGCCTTCGACTTGTCGTCGGGGGGGCCGGCCGGCACGGGGGCGGGCGCGACGGCGGTGCCATCGGGGTTCTTGCGGATCGGCGGCGCGATGCCTTGGAGCAGGTAATCGCGGTCGTCGACCTCGCGCAGGCGGCCCGGCGTCGCGACGACCTCGCCCTCGGGCGGCGCCGCGATCGCTGCGGCCTGGCCCGCGCTCGCGATCGCCGACTGCAGCTTCACCTTCATCACGAAGCTGCGGCCGTCTCGCGAGAACCCGAGCTTCGCGTCGAGCTCGATCGAGAGCGGCGCGCCGGTGTCGGCATCGAGCACGACGTTGCCGACGAGCGCTTCGACGCTGCGGCCCTCGCGCCACTTGCGCTGCGCGAGCGCCTCGCGCGGCGCCTTCGAGGCCGACGGCGAGAGCTTCACCTCGATCTTGCGGCCGTTGCGGCCCGCGACCTGCACGACGCCGCGGTCGGTGAGCTCGGTCGCGTAGCCGACGAGATCCCACGTCGCCGGGATCGCGCCGTAGAACGACGCGCGGAGCTCGACCGGCTCGTTCGCGGTTTCGGGCGAGCGGCCGTGCCAGCGCTGGTAGCGCGGGCGCAGGTAGAGCTTGCCGCCGGCGTAGATCACCTCGCGACCGTAGTCCGCGCTGTTCGTGTAGACGCCGCGATACGCGCCGCGCTCGCCGTTCTCGAGCGTCGCCTCGTCGGAGAGCTCCGAGACCGGCTTGCCGGCTTCGTCGACGACGGTCTGTGTCTTGATCGTGATCGCGTGCGGGCCGAAGTCGGCCAGCAGCTTTTCGTACGGGCGCGTGAGCGCGCGGCCGAGCTCGGCGGGTTCGGTCGCGGCGCGCGCGACATCGATCTTCGTATCGGCGCGCTTCGGCTCCACCACGAGGTTGCCGAGTTGCTCGTCTGACACGCCGCTCGATCTCCCGCATGCCGCGATGGCAAGGAGGCATGGCGCGAGCGCACGGATCATCGCTCGGTTCTTAGCTTTCCCGACGGGCATGGTCAATGTATGAATGATCGTGAAGCTTTCCTCGTGCTGCGCGAGCTCGAACCTCTAACGACATCGCCGGTCGCCTACGGGTTTGCGGTCGTGCTTGGCCTCGTCTGGGGCAGCTTCGCGAACGTCTGCATCTACCGGTGGCCACCCACCGACGAGCATCCGAAGGGCCGGTCGGTCGTGAAGCCGCCGTCGCACTGCTCGGCGTGCAAGACGCCGATTCGTTGGTACGACAACCTCCCGCTCGTCAGCTGGCTCTGGCTGCGCGGGAGATGCCGCGCGTGCAAGGCACCGTTCTCCGCGCGGTACTTGATCGTCGAGGCGACGACGGGCGCGCTGTTCGGCGTCGCGTGGTGGGCGTCCGTGACCGCGAACCAGTTGTTCGAACCGCTCGACGTGCGACTGATCCGCTTCGCGATCGCGGCCGCGTTCTGCTTCGTGATGGTCGTGATCACGTTCATCGATCTCGATCACAAGCTGATCCTGAACAAGATCACGATCCCGTCGATGATCGTGTTCTACGGGCTCGGGCTCCTGTTGCCCGAGCGCGTGTGGTGGCAAGGGCTCCTCGGTGCGGGCATCGGGTACGGCGTCCCGTGGTTGATCGGCGAGATCTACTATCGCGTGACCGGTCGCGAGGGGCTCGGGCTCGGCGACAGCATGCTGCTCGCCGTGATCGGCGCGCTACTCGGGTGGCGTGGCGTCGTGGTCGCGTTGTTCGGTGGCTCGGTGATCGGCTCGGTGCTGGGCATCACGATCCTCCTCGCGACACGCAAGCACGACGAAGCCGAGGACGAGGAGAAACCGGAGAACCAGAACACCGACAAACCCGCAACGGCTGAAAGTATCGATGGCGAGCCGGATGCGCCGTCGGTGATGCGCACCGAGCTACCGTTTGGCCCGTTCCTCGCGATGGCCGCGGTTTTCTACTTGTTTGCCGAGCCCTGGATCCAGTTGAACTTCAACCTGCTCGGCGGGTGAGGCCCCTAGTTTCCTCTGCTATCGTCGTACCGTGGCTAGCCACGCGGCCGAGCAGATCATTGCGGGGGTGGTCCTCAGCGAACGCCTCGCAGTGACGATGTACGGCGCGATTCATCGCGCCCAGTTTTCGGGTCAGCGCAACCTGCGCGGGCTCGTCATCGACCAGAAGATGCTCGCCGAGTCGTCGTTCCGGGTCGCGCTCACCGAGCCGAAGGCGATCAAGACGGTCGTCGACCTCGAGCACAACTGCATCGTGCCGACGTTCGCGGTCGAGTCGAACGGGCCCGACGTCGTGGTCGTGACCCGCGGCGTCGGTCGCTACGTCACGGTGCAGGACTTGATCTCCGCGGCCCGCGCGAACCGCGCGCAGGGCGGCAAGCTCCCGCTGGCCGTCGCGGCGGCGATCGGGCGCTCGGTCGTCGAAGCGCTCGCGGCGGCGCACAAGGCGAACGTCGTGCACGGGGCCGTGCACCCACGGAGCGTGCTCGTCGACGAAGACGGCGGCGTACGGCTCGGCGACTTCATCGTCGGTCGCGCGCTGGCGACGGCGGTCGCGCAGGGCGCGGACTCGACGCTGTGGCGCGGCCTGTCGGGCTACCTCGCGCCCGAGGTCGTCGTCGGCGAAGACCCGACGCCATCGGCGGACGTGTTCGCGGCCGGCGCGATGTTGTTCACGATGCTGTCGGGCGAAGTGCCACCCGGCACGCTGCACGTCACGCCTGCCGTCGAGCGACTCGTCCAGCGCGCGCTCGATACCGACGTGTCGCGTCGCTACAAGAATGCCATCGATCTCCTCGAGAACTTGCTCGAGGCGTTCGAGGACGATCGCTGGGACATTGCCGAGCGCGGCGAGGTCATCAAGGCAGCGGGGCTGTCGAGCACGGACACGAACATCGACGACGCGACGGAGGATCTGCTCGCCTCGCTCGGTCCGTCGCTCGGTGCGGTACAGGCCTCGCCGATCCGGCCGAGCATGGACATTCGGGCCGCCGCGCTCGCCGCGCAGCACCAGCGGACGCCGACGGGCACGGGCCCGAACAAGCTCGAAGCGCTGCTGCAAGATCTCGACGATTCGAAGGAGCACACCGCGGTCGACGACATGGATCGGTTCAACCGCGATCCGATCAGCGAGCTGATCTCGGGCGATCCGCGCCGCAAAGAAGCGATCGTGCAGGTGAAGCCTCGCGTCCCGTCGCTCGACGACTTGGACGACTCGACGCCGCTGCCCCCACCGTCACGCCCGTCTTCCCCGGGACCTGGCGTGGGCTCGTACCGTGCGAACACGCCGCGGCCGAACACGCGCGACGAGGTCGCCGCGATGGACGCGCTCTCGGATCTCGACGGGCCGGTCAAGCGCGTCGAGAGCGCGGCCGAGCAAGCGGTCGCAGCGGCGGCGAAGCTCGAGCAAGCGGCGCAGCGTGCGGAGCGTGCCGCCGCACGCGTCGAGACGAACAACGACGAGGCCGTTCGGCGATCGCAGCAGATGCAAGTGGCGGTGCCGCGGCCGAACATCGAGCCACCGACCACGTTCGATCTGCCGGCGCCCAAGCTCAAGAGTCGCGCGTTCGGCCTGATCGCGACGCTCGCGGTGATCGGCGGCGGCGTCGGCTTCTACATGATCTATCGCTCGCAGCAGGAAGCGAAGGCCGCGCAAGAGACAGAGCGCCTCAAGAAGGAGAAGGAGGCGCAGGATCTGACGACCCGCCTCACCGGCGAGCTGCCCGATCCGGGCTCGATTCGCGTGCGCTCGACGCCACCGCAGGCCGGCGTGTGGCTCAAGATCGGCCGCACACCCGTCGATTCGCTGCCGCTGTCGTCGACGATGATGCACGAGCTGCGCATCGAAGGTGTCGAGGGCTATCAGCCGGTCGACACGCAGGTGATCCCGTCGCATTGGGCCGGCGAGAAGGACAAGCGCAAGGCCACGATCTCGGTGACGCTGCAAAAGCTCGCGAAGGATCCGAAGGGCAAGCTCGTCGAGACGAAGCTGCCCGCGATGCCGCCGAAGCCGCCCGCCGCGACCGGCTTCCAGCCCGGACGCGGGCCGATTCACATCGAGTCGACGCCCGCGAGCGCGGAGGTCTGGATGTACGTCGGCATGACCGACGCCGTCGAGCTCAGCGGCATCCAAGCCGGGCTCGCGTACGAGCTGCGCGTGCTCAAGGACGGCCATCGCGCGGCGTACATCTCGATCGCGCCCGACGAGTGGCGCGACGGTGGGGATCCGAACATTCCGATCAACGCGGCGAAGAAGAAGTCGGTGCTCGAGAAGTCCGTCAACCTCGAGCCCGATCCGAGTGCGGCGAAGACGCTGGAGAAGCCCGAGAAGAAGAAGGGGAGCTGATGGTCGCCGGTCGTACGCTGCACGTGCGGTGCGCGACCTGGGACCAGGTCGAAGCGTTTCATACGCGCAAGCTGCGTCGCGGGAAGCTGCTGTCGATGAAGGTGCCGTTCCAGACGCAGACCGGCGCGCAGGTCACGCTCGGCCTCGAGCTGCCGAACGGCGTCGTGCTCGCGATCGACGGCAACGTGCTCAAGGCGTCCTCGATCGAGGGCGATACGAAGACGTGGATCGAGATCGAGCTCGTCGGGTTCACCGAGGAGGTGCTCGCGCGCCTGAAGGCGATGGCGAAGGGTGTGGAGCTGAAGCCTGCACCGGCCCCACCGCCTCCGCCGCCGACGAAGCCACGCGTCGCCACGGCGAACGTCGAGGAGGCTCCGAGCGACGAGCGCGCGCTGTTCCAGCAGCTCACCGCCGAGCTGCGCCGGCTCCGGCAGCTCGCGGTCCACGAGGTGCTCGGCGTGTCGCGCGATGCCGATGCCGAGACCGTGCGCGCCGCGTGGATGAGCCTCGTGCGCCGGCATCATCCCGATCTCGTCGCGCGGCATAACGCGGCCGCGATCACGCACCTCGCCGAGGAGCTGACGATCCTGCTCAACCGCGCGTACGATCGCTTGCGCGTCGCGCTCGTCGCGGAGGGGCGCGCGACGACGGTCGGCTCGACGTTGCAACACCCGAGCGGTTGGCTCGTCGGATTCGAGGACCTGTCGAGCGTCGACGGCTCGCCGGTCAAGCCGCGCGGCGCGTCCGGCTCGCGCCCGGGGATCGGTGGCGCGCCCGCGACCGCACCGGCAGCGACCGCACCGGCAGCGGCCGCACCGCCGGCCGCACCCGCGCGCACGAGTCCAAACACTCCGACGACGCCACCGTCGAACGTGCAAGGTGGTGAAGCGTTCGAGGCCCGCGCGCGCGCGATGCTGCTCGAAGGCGACGCGAACAACGCGCAGGAAGTGCTCGCCGCGGCGCTGTGCGTGTATCCGCGCAGCCGACCGCTGCGCTCGCTCTACTACGTCGCCTCGGCGCTCGCCGCGATCTACAAGGGCGAGATGATGCTCGCGACGTCGCAACTCGAGACCGCGCTCGCGCACCACAACGAGTGCAACGAAGCCGCGACGATCCTCGAGGAGATCCGCAAGCACGGTCACGTCCGCGTCGACGAGATCAAGGGCATCTTCCGATGAAGGGTGGACGCGCGGTCGGCATCGACCTCGGGACCTCGAACTCGGTCGCCGCCGTGATCGACAAGGACGGCCGCCCCCGCATCCTCACGACGTCCGAAGGCTCGACGATGCTGCCGTCGGTCGTGTGGTTCACGAGCGACGGGCCGATCGTCGGCGAACGCGCGAGAGATGGCTTGGACTTCTCGCCCGACACGACGATCTTCGGCGCGAAGCGGTTGCTCGGCCGCCGGTTCGATCACCCCGAGATCGAGAAGCTCGCCCGCATCCTGCCGTACGACCTCGCGGAGGCGCCGAACGGCGACACCTGGATCCAGCTGACGCCGGGGCGAACGATCTCGCCCGAGGAGGTCTGCGCGCTCATCCTGCGCGAGCTACGCAAGATGGCGGAGGCGCACTTCGGCGAGCCCGTGACGCGCGCGGTGATCACGATCCCGGCCTGGTACGACGCCGCGCAACGCCAAGCGACGAAGGACGCCGCGCAGATCGCGGGGCTCACGGTGCTGCGCTTGCTGAGCGAGCCGACGGCGGCCGCCCTCGGGCACGGTGCGCACCGCGGTGCGAATCGCAAGTACCTCGTGTGTGACCTCGGCGGCGGCACGTTCGACTGCGCGCTCGTCGATGTCGAAGGCGGCATCTTCGAGGTGCTCGCGACCACGGGCGATCCGTTCCTCGGCGGCGATGACGTCGATCGCGCGGCGGTCGAGAACCTCGTGCGCGATGTCCGCACGGCGAAGGGCATGGACATCTCGACGGATGCGGTCGCGGTCGAGCGGCTGCGGCTCGCGGCCCAGCGCGCGAAGCACGAGCTGTCGCGCTCGAGCTCGACGACGCTGCACGTGCCGGAGCTCGTCCAGCTGCCGTCGGGCCGAGGCGTCGAGTACAGCCGCGCGTTGCGCCGCGACGAGATCGAGCTGTGGGCGTCGCCGCTGTTGCGCCGGCTCGATCCACCGATCCGTGCCGCGCTCGAGCGGGCGAAGCGCAAGCGCGAAGACGTCGAGGACGTGCTGCTCGTCGGTGGCATGACGCGGATGCCGGCGGTGCGCCGCGAGATCACGAAAGCGACGGGCCGCGAGCCGAGCGCGCTCGACAACCCCGAGGAGGTCGTCGCCGTCGGTGCGGCGCTCGAGGTCGCGCGACTCGACGGCACGATCGAAGGCGTCCTGCTGATCGACGTGGCAGCGCGCGGCTTGTCGATCTCCACGAACGGTGGCGATTGCGAGCCGGTGATCGCGCAGAGCTCCGTGATCCCGACCCGCGAGCACCGCGTGTTCGGCACCCGCGCCGACAACCAGGCGCGCGTCGAGTTCGATCTGTGGGAGGGCGAGTCGCACGAAGCGGACAAGAACCGGCACCTCGGGCGGTATGCGGTCGTCGATCTGCCGGAAGCACCGGCGGGTGACGTGCTCGTGCTCCTCGAGCTGACGATCGACACCGACGGGACGGTGCGGCTCGGCGCGACCGAGCTCGTCTCGGGCGAGCGCCTGCAGCTCGAGCAGATCTTTCATGCAGGGCTCGCGCGTGCGGATGTCTCGCGCCTCGCGCGCCAGTTCGCCGAGTCGCCATGAGAGCGCTCGCGTTCGTCGCACTGATCGCGTGCGGGCACGCGAAGGCGCCGACGACATCGGGGCCTCCGCCGGAGAAGTCCGTGCAGCTCAACAAGCCCGGCGAGCCGGTCGCGCTCGACGCGCACCTCGTCCCGGGCTACGTGACGGTCGTCGATTTCTGGGGAGAGCACTGCGGTGCGTGCGCGGTCGTCGGCGGCATGCTCGCGGTCGGCGTCGCGCAGCAAGACCGGGTGCTGATCCGCAAGATCGATGTCGGCGATGGCTTCACGCAGGTCGCGAAGGACTACGACATCGGTGCGCTGCCGCACTACCGCATCTACGACAAGCAGAAGCGCCTGCGCTACGACCTCGTCGGCAACGACTGCGTGAAGGCGTCCGACCTCGCACGCGAGCTCGCCGCCGAGCCATGACCACCCGATCCGGCAGGTAGCTCGTTGTAGCGATCGTAAGCTGCACGACGCTGGCGCGGCCATTCTGTTACGTCGTCGTGTGCTCGCGAGAAATCCGTTGCGCGGCGGGCTGGAACATCCAATGACACCACCCATGGCTGCTCCCCGACCTTCTCCGCTTCAGCTCGTTCTCGCCGCCGTCATCGGTGTCACCGTCGCGCTCCCCGACTGGATCAGCGTCATGGTCCACGACGCGCGCGGGCGAGCCACCGACCTCTACGCCGGCCTGTGGGGCACGTCGCGCGCGCGGTGGGACGACATGCACGTCGACCTCGACATCTTCGGCGTCGCCTACCTCGCGTTCGCGGTCTCGATCGTCGGCGTCGTGCTGTTGCTGCGTGCCGGGCTCGGCGGTCAGCCCGCCGCGCGCGTGCTCGCGAAGAAGGCGATGATCGCGACGCTCGTCACGATGTGCCTGTTCGTCGGGCGCATGCTGATCGAGACCGGCGTCGGCCTCGACTGGGCCGGTGTCGTCGGACCGCTCGCGGTCGTCGCCGCGCTCTTCACGCTGCGCGA
>Ga0316601_100002054_pt1 | contig 10232 bp, 7 predicted proteins | sample OWC_soil_day5_no_FD_207663 | JGI IMG/M metagenome (GOLD analysis project Ga0316601, IMG submission 207663) | Wetland soil microbial communities from Old Woman Creek delta, Ohio, United States - OWC_soil_day5_noCT | ecosystem: Environmental > Terrestrial > Soil > Wetlands | place: USA: Ohio...
TGCCGTGAACGTGCCGCAGGCGATGGCCCAGGTGCGTGGCCAGACCTATGTCGACTATGCGTGGCCACCGGCCCTGGGCGCGCTGTACCAGCGCAACGGCCTGACGCTGTCGCTGGCATTGGCGACAGGCCTGGCACTGTTCCTGATCCTGGCCGTGGCGCTCAACGGCACGTTGTGGGGCGGGCAGCTCGGTGGCAACTTCTACAACCTGTTCCCTCACAACCTGCTGGTCGGCTTGTTCGCGCCGGTGTTCCTGTTCGCAGCCCTGGCCTTGGCGATGGGGGTGCGCGGCTTCTGGCGAGACGTCACGCCTGCGACCAGCGGCGCGCCGTTGAGTGGTCCAGCGGCAGCGGAGGCCACCGACGCGGTGCTGCGCCTGAAGTACCTCGACGGTGGCCATGGTATGGGCTGCAACAACGACGACGACGCCTTCACCCTCGCGCGCCGGCGCTTCCACCACTTCACTTTCTATGGCTTCCTGCTGTGCTTTGCGGCGACCAGCGTGGCGACGATCTACCACTACGCGTTCGGCTGGGCGGCGCCCTACGAACTGCCAAGCCTGCCCAAGCTGCTCGGCGTGGTCGGCGGTGTGAGCCTGATGATCGGCACGGCAGGCCTGTGGCACCTGAACCGCCGGCGCCATCCCATGCATGGCGACGCCGTACAAAAACCGATGGACCTGGGCTTCATCGCCTTGCTGTTCCTCACCAGCGCCAGCGGGCTGGCACTCTGGCTGGGCCGCGGCACGCCCGCCCTGGCCGTGCTGCTGTGCCTGCACCTGGGCGCGGTGATGGCCTTGTTTGCCACGCTGCCCTACGGCAAGTTCGGGCACGGGATCTTCCGCAGCGCTGCCCTGTTGCGGCATGCGATCGAAAAGCGCCAGCCCAACACGATCGGTCTGGCGGCCGACTGAAGACCACTCACAACACCCTTTCCGGAGATCCACGATGAACAAATCCCACCTCTTGCGCGCCACGGCGCTGGCTTGCGCTGCGCTGTTGCTGAGCGGCCCCAGCCATGCACAGGACTTCCCACCCAAGAAACCGGTCACGCTGGTCGTGGGTTTTGCCGCCGGCGGCGCGGCCGATGCGGCGGCCCGCCTGATCGCCAAGAAGCTGGGCGAGAACATCGGCCAAACCGTTGTCGTCGACAACCGGGCCGGCGCCGGCGGCAACATTGCGCACCAGCAGGTGGCCAACGGCCCGGCCGACGGCACGATGTTGCTGCTCGGCTCGATCGGCCCGCTGACCATCGCCCCGCACGTGATGAAGGTCAGCTACGACCCGTTCAAGGATCTGGCGCCGGTGTCGGGTGGCGTCAACTTCCCCAACGTGCTGGTGGTCCACAAAGGCGTGGGCGTGAAGACGCTGGCCGAGTTCGTGACCTTGGCGAAGAAAAAGGCGGGTGCCGTCGACTTCGCGTCCACCGGCGCCGGCTCCGCATCGCATCTGGCGGGAGAACTCTTTAGCCAGCGCGCCGGGATCGACATGGTTCACGTGCCCTACAAAGGTGGCGCGCCGGCCCTGCAGGACCTGCTGGGCGAACGCATCGCATCCTATTTCTCGGCGCCGCCCACTGCGCTGCCGCACGTGGAGGCCGGAAAGCTCGTCCCGCTGGCCACCACGGGTCCGACGCGTCCAGCATACATGCCCAACATCCCGACGGTCGCGGAGTCCGGCTACCCCGGCTTCGAGGCGCTGAACTGGTATGCCTTCGTGGCACCGGGCAAGACACCCACGCCGATTCTGGATCGCTGGAACGTCGAGATCGTGAAGGTACTCAACGACCCGAGCGTGAAAGACGAGCTGAACAAGCACGGCCTGACCCCGCAGCCCACTACGCGCGCCGAGTTGACGGCCTTCATGAAGAAAGAAGACGCGAAGTGGAGCGCCGTCGTACGGGAACGCAAGATCACGGCCAACTGAAGCGGAGCCGAGGGCCTGACCTGCTCAATCGCGGCTTCAATGTCGGCTCCGAGGTCAGCGATGCCGACCAAGAGTTCCGCATCGATCTGTTCGCCCGCCCGCTGGCCGCGCAAGCCCATTTAACGCACACGGGCCGAACATGAACCGCCGCACGGGCGCAGAAGACGCACCAGCACACCCGCCTGTATCAGCATCACCGCAGCTGAATGCCGGCGCACCCCGGATGTCCGCTCGAGCAGGTGGCCTTGTACCGCTCAGGGGTCGGTAGTGCAGCTTCACCGTCCGCTGTTCGGCCCAGCCGCCACGGGTAGTCATGAGCCGCTACTTGCCTTCAGCGACGGACCGCTGCTGCAGATGGTAGCCGACAGCAACGGGTCGCCAGCGGGCCTACGCGAATTCAATCTCGATGCCGTGGACCAGTCCCTCGACACGGCCGCATTCATCCGACTTCCGGTGGCCATGGGTCTCAACCGCGAGCGGCGTTCAGATGCCCCAACTTCGCTGCCATTCACGCTCGTGTATGGGACGCCTCCACAGTTAGCCAGGACGAAGTGGCTTCCTCACTCCCTTCACCTCGCCGAACAGATCGAACAGCTGCTGCGCGGCCGGCGACAGTGAGCGCCCGCGGCGCCATATCAGCCCAACCTTGCGGGTGACGACCGGATCGACCAGCGGAACGCTCACCAACAGCGGATGGTCCGGCCCCGGCATCGCCATCGACGGCACCGCAGCGACTCCGAGTCCGGCCTCGACCAGGCCCAGCGTCGTGGTCACGTGCTGTGCCTCGTAGATGGCCTGGGGCCGCCCCGGCACGCCGGCCAGGGCCTGGTCCAGCAGTACACGGTTGCCCGATGAGCGGCCCACCGATATGTAGTCGTGATCGGCGAGTTGCGCCCAGCTGACCCGGCGCTGTTTGGCCAGAGCGTGATCGCGCCGGCACGCCGCCACGAATCGCTCCTCCACGAGCGGCTTGAACTCGAGATCACCTTCCTGCGCGCCGATGAAATTGAGGCCGAAGTCCGCCTCCCCGCGAGCCACCGCCGCCAGTACCTCGTTCGCGGCGGCATCGAGCACTTTCACGCGCACCTTCGGGCTGCGCTCGTGGTAGCGGCGAATCACCTGCGAAAGGTAGTAATACACCGTAGACGGCACGCAGGCCACGGTGACCTCGCCCATGCGGGTGGCGGCGACACCGCGGATGCCGAGCAACGTGGCGTCGAGTTCGTCCAGGAGTTCGCGCACCTTGCGCTCGAAATCGCGGCCGACAGCCGTCAGCGTGACACGCCGCGTGGTGCGTTCGAGTAGCCGAACGCCCAGCGCCTGCTCGAGTTTGTCGATGCGGCGGCTAAATGCCGGCTGCGACAGGTGCACGACTTCAGCCGCCTTGCGGAAGCTGCTCAGTTCGGCCACCGCCCGGAAGGCGAGCAGGTCGTTGAGATCGAAGTTGATGGCCATGACGAAGTGTCCTTGCATTGATGTTGGTAGCACATCAGTTGATCTTAAAGATGCAATTCACTTTTGCAAAGCCGGCGCCGATCATTGCGACATGAACCAAGTCATCCCCTGCGTCCTGATGCGTGCCGGCACGTCGCGCGGTCCGTTCTTCCTGCGCGAATGGCTGCCGGCCGACGACGCCACACGCGACGAGGTGCTGATCGGCGCCATCGGCGCGTCGGACCTGCTGCAAGTCGACGGCGTGGGGGGCGGCAGCACGCTGACCAGCAAGGTGGCCATCGTCTCGAAGTCGTCGCAGCCGGGATGCGACGTCGACTACCTGTTCGCGCAGGTCGGCGTCGGCCAGAAGTCGGTCGACACGCGCCCCAATTGCGGCAACATGCTGTCCGGCGTGGCGCCGTTCGCCATCGAGCAAGGGCTTGTGTGCGCGCACGACGGTGAGACGACGGTGCGCGTCTTCAACGTGAACACCCGCTCGCGCATCGACGTGACGGTGCAGACGCCCGGTCAGCGCGTCCGCTACGACGGCGAGACCGGCATCGACGGCGTGGCCGGCACGGCAGCGCCGATCCGGCTGAACTTCCTCGATGCCTGGGGTGCGGTCACCGGCTCGGTGTTCCCCACCGGGCAGCGTATCGACGTCATCGACGGGCTCGAGGTGACCTGCATCGACGCGGCGATGCCGCTGGTGATCATGCGTGCGGTCGATCTTGGCTTGAGCGGCCGCGAGGCGCCGGCCGATCTCGACGCCGACCGCGCCCTGCTCACACGCATCGAGGCGATTCGCTGTGCTGCAGGCGGTGCCATGGGTTTGGGCGACGTGTCGACCAGCGTCGTGCCCAAGCCCGTGATTGCCAGCGACGGTGAGGACGCCCACAGCATCACCTCGCGCTACTTCACACCGCGCCGCTGCCACGCCTCGCACGCGGTCACCGGCGCCATCGGCGTCGCCACAGCTTTCGCGCTGCCCGGCACCGTGATCAGCGGCGCCGTCAGCCGCCCTGGCGCGCGTGCCATCTCGGTGCTGCACCCCCAGGGGCGCATCGACGTCGAGGTGGCGATCGAAGGTAGCGGGCCGGATGCCCGTATCCAGCGCGCCGCGCTGGTGCGCACCGCCCGAAAGATTCTGCAAGGCGAGCTTCACATCCCGCCCTACGTGTTCTCGAAACCCCCCAAAGGAGACAAACCCATGAAGCACTTGATCGCACCCACCATTGCCGCTGTATTGGCCGCATCCGCACCGCTGGCAATGGCCTTCCCCACCAAGACCATCACCATCGTCGTGCCCACCGCTGCCGGCGGCGGCAACGACGCCATCGCGCGCACCGTCGGGCAGAAGCTCGGCGCGATCCTGGGCCAGACGGTGATCGTCGACAACCGCGCCGGCGCCAACGGCTCCATCGCCAGCGAATTCGTGGCACGCGCCGCGCCCGATGGCCACACGCTGATGCTTGGGTATATCGCCACGCATGCGATGAATCCGGCACTGCAGAAGCTGCGCTACGACCCGGTCACCGACTTCGAACCGATCGGGCTGGTCGGCTATTCGCCCACGTTGATGGTGGCCTACCCTGCGGCGCCCGTGAAGGATGTGAAGGACCTGGTGGCGCAGCTCAAGGCGAAGCCCGACAAGTACACCTACGCTTCGGCTGGCAGTGGCACGGCGCCGCACTTTGCCGGCGAGCTGTTCAAGCTGAACTCCGGCACGGTGATGCTGCATGTGCCCTACAAGGGCGCGGCGCCCGCCATCAACGACGTCATCGCCGGCCACGCGCAGTTCATGTTTCCGAGCCTGTTCACGGCTGCACCGCAGGTGAAGAACGGCAAGCTGCGTGCGATTGCCGTCGCCGGCCCGAAGCGCTTGCCGACCATGCCCGACGTGCCGACGCTGAAGGAGCTCGGCTACGACGTCGACGTCTCTCAGTGGTACGCGCTGTTCGCTCCGACAAAGACACCCAAGCCGATCATCGACCAGCTCAACAAGGCACTGGTGCAGGTGCTCAACGACCCCGAGATCGTCAAGCGCATCGAAGCCGACGGTGCCGACGTGCAGTCCAGTTCGCCTGGCGAGCTGGGCGCGCTGGTGAAGAGCGAGCTGGCCAAGTGGAAGGGCGTCGTGCAACGCGCCAAGCTGACCGCCGACTGAAAACACCAGGAGCTTCGGACATGGACACTTCCCTCGACGACCTGCAGGCCTGGACCGGCCGCAGCGAGACGGTACGCGACCAGATCGGCGCAACGCCGGTGAAGGCGCTCAACGCCACCCTGGATCACCCCGCGATGCCCGTGGAGCCGGGAACGCCACTGCTGCCACTGTGGCACTGGCTGTACTTTCTGCCGCTGCACCGGCAAAGCGAGATCGGCCCGGATGGTCATGCCAAGCGCGGTGCCTTCCTGCCGCCAGTGCCTTTGCCGCGCCGCATGTGGGCAGGCAGCCAGTTCGAGTTCCGCTCGCCGGTGCGCGTGGGGGATGAGGTCGAACGCACGTCGACCATCGCCGATGTCTCGATCAAGAAAGGACGCACCGGCAAGCTCGTGTTCGTGAAGGTGCAGCACGAACTGCGCTGCAACGGCTTGTCCGAGCCGGCGATCGTCGAGTTCCACGACATCGTCTACCGCGAGGCCAAGCGGCCCGACGACATGGAGCCGCCGCCGCAGGTCTTGGCTCTCGGCGCGGCTTGGCAGCGCGAGATCGTTCCCGACGACGTGCTGCTGTTCCGCTACTCGGCGCTCACCTTCAACGGGCACCGCATTCACTACGACCGCAAGTACGTGACCGAAGTCGAGGGGTACCCGGGATTGATCGTGCACGGCCCGCTAATCGCCACGCTGCTGATGGACCTGGTGCGGCGCAATGCACCAGATGCCACCGTCGAGGCGTTCCGCTTCAAGGCCGTGCGGCCGACATTCGACCTGAACCCGTTCCAGGTCAATGGTCAGCTTCAGAACGACGGCACGACCGTCAAGCTGTGGGCCCAGGACCACGAAGGCTGGCTCACGATGGATGCGGTGGCGACACTGCGTGGAGCCTGACATGCAGCCGCTCAAAGGACTCACTGTCGTCACGCTCGAGCACGCCATTGCCGCGCCGTTCGCGACGCGTCAGCTGGCCGACCTCGGCGCCCGCGTCATCAAGATCGAGCGCCCCGGCACTGGCGACTTTGCCCGCGGCTACGACACCCGCGTGCGCGGCCTGGCGTCGCACTTCGTCTGGACCAACCGCTCCAAGGAGAGTGTCACGCTCGACGTGAAGCATCCGGACGCCGCCAAGGTGCTTGTGCGCCTGGTGCTGGAGAAGGCTGATGTGGTCGTACAGAACCTCGCCCCCGGCGCGGCCGCGCGCCTGGGCCTGGGCTACGAGGTGCTGGCGGCAAAGAAGCCGTCGATCATCGTCTGCGACATCTCCGGCTACGGTGCCAACGGCCCGTACCGCGACAAGAAGGCCTACGACCTGCTGATCCAGAGCGAGGCCGGCTTCGTCTCGGTCACTGGCACGCCCGATGAACCGTGCAAGGCCGGACCGTCGATCGCCGACATCGCTGCGGGCATGTACGCCTACACCAACATCCTCGCGGCGCTGCTGCAGCGCGGACAGACCGGGCAGGGCCAGCACATCGACATCTCGATGCTGGAGTCGCTGGCCGAATGGACCAGCTATCCGCTGTACTACGCCTTCGACGGTGCACCGCCCCCGCCGCGCACCGGCGCATCGCACGCCACCATCTACCCCTACGGCCCGTTCCCCACCGGCGCGGACAACGGCAGTGTGATGCTGGGCCTGCAGAACGAACGCGAATGGGTCAACTTCTGCGACAAGGTGCTGCTGCGTCCCGAGCTGGCGCGCGACCCGCGCTTCGCCGGCAACGCCAAACGGGTGGCCGAGCGCGCCTCGGTGCGGCAGATCATCGTTGACGTCTTCGAGCCGCTGACAGCCCTGCAGGTGGTCGAGCGCCTGGAAGCCGCCCAGATCGCCAATGCTCGTGTCAACACGATGCACGAGGTGTGGGAACACCCGCAGCTCAAAGCGCGCGGCCGCTGGCGTGAGGTCGGCTCGCCGGTGGGTGCGTTGCCGGCCATGCTGCCGCCCGGCACCTGGGACGAGGGCCCGCGCATGGACCCTGTGCCCGCGCTCGGCGAGCATACCGATGCGATCCTGCTGGAGCTGGGCATCGACCCCGAAGGGATACGCACACTGCGTGCCGCGGAGGCCATCTGATGAGCGCCCCGCGCACCTACCTGTTCGTACCCGGCAATCGTCCTGAGCGCTTTGCCAAGGCGCTGGCCAGCGGCGCCGATGCGATCGTGCTCGACCTCGAGGATGCCGTCGCGCCAGCGGCCAAGGGCGAGGCGCGCGATGCGATCGCGCAGTGGGCGCGGCAGGCTACCGAAACCGAGCGTGCGCGCATCGTGGTGCGCATCAACGACGCCCAGTCGAGCGCCTTCGCCGTCGAGCTGCAGTTGCTGCGCGATGCCCATCTCTCGCACGTCATGCTGCCGAAGGCCGAATCCCCTGCCCAGATACAGGCCGTTCGCGCGGTCTTGCCCCACGCCCGCGTGCTCGCGCTGATCGAGAGCGCGCGCGGCGTTGCGAACGTCCAGCAGGTGGCCGTCGCTGACGGCATCACCCGCCTGGTGTTCGGCACGCTCGACTACGCCCTTGACCTCGACCTGGACATCGCCGACAGCTCAGAGGCGCTGGTGCATGCTGCCAGCGCGCTCGCCATCGCTTCGCGTGTCGCGGGCCTCGCGACACCGGCCGCCGGTGTCACACCACAGCTCAACGACGAGCAACGCCTGCTGGCCGACCTTGCCTGGTCGCGCCGTCATGGCTTTGGCGCCAAGCTGTGCATCCACCCGCGCCAGGTCGCATCCGTGCATGCCGCCCTCGCGCCGACTTCGCAGGCGCTCGACTGGGCGCAGCGTGTGCTGGCCGCCGAGGCCGCGTCACCCGGCGCCGCCCAGCTCGACGGCCGCATGATCGATCGCCCCGTGGTGCTGCAGGCGCAACGCACTTTGCAGCGTGCCGGCACCTGACTTCACTTCTGTCACCCAAAGGAAATTCACCATGGCCGCCACCATCATCGACTCCGCCATCTTCCAAGGCATCTTCTCCAGCGACGAGATGCGCCACGTCTGGTCCGACGAGAACCGCACGCAGAAGTACCTCGACATCGAAGCCGCGCTGGCCAAGGTGCAGGCCCGCCTGGGCCTGATTCCGCAGAAGGCCGCCGACGAGATCATCAGCCACTGCCGGCTCGACCAGATCGACATGGTCAAGCTGCGTCAGCAGACCGAGCGCATCGGCTACCCGATTCTCGGCGTGGTGTCGCAGCTCAACGCGCTGTGCCGCGACAAGCTCGGCGAATACTGCCACTGGGGCGCGACCACGCAGGACATCACCGACACCGCGACGGTGCTGCAGATCCGCGAAGGCCTGGCGATCGTCGATCGCGAACTTGCGGCGATCTCGGCGGCGATGGCCAAGCACGCGAAGGCACATCGCCTGACGCCAATGATCGGCCGCAGCAACCTGCAGCAGGCCATTCCCGTGACCTTCGGCTACAAGATGGCCGGGCTGCTGTCGGCGATCGAGCGCCATCGCGAGCGCCTCGCGCAGCTGAAGGAGCGTGTGCTGGTCGGCGAATTCGCCGGCGCCGCCGGTACGCTGGCGTCGCTGGAGACGGGCGCCATGGAAACGCAGGCGGGCTTGTGTGCCGAGCTCGGGCTGAAGCAGCCGGTGATTGCCTGGCACACCATTCGAGACAACATTGCCGAGGTCGGCACCGTTCTCGGGCTGATCGGCGGCACGCTCGGCAAACTCAGCATGGACGTCAAGCTGATGATGCAGACCGAGGTCGGCGAGGTCTACGAGCCGTTCGCGCACGGGCGCGGCTCAAGCAGCACGATGCCGCAGAAGCGCAACCCGATCTCTAGCTGCTACATCCACGCGGCGATCTCGGTGGTGCGCCAGCACGCCGCCGCGTTGCTGGACGCGATGGTCGCCGACCATGAGCGCTCCACCGGCCCCTGGGAGATCGAATGGATCGTGCTGCCCGAAGCCTTCTGCCTGATGGCCGGGGCGCTGAAGCAGTCGCGTTTCGTGCTCGAAGGGCTTGAAGTCGACGCACAGGCGATGCGCCGCAACATTGACCTGACACACGGCCTGGTCATGAGCGAGGCCGTGATGATGGGCTTGGGCCCGTACATCGGCCGTGAATACGCGCACGACCTCGTGTACGACATCTGCCGCCAGGCGGTGAAGCAGGGGCGGTCACTGCTTGACCTGCTGGCCGAGCACCCCGAGATCAACAAGCATCTCGATCGTGCTGCGCTGGCCAAGCTCTGCGATCCTGCCAACTACCTTGGCCAGTCCGGGGTGATGGTGGACCGTGTCCTTGCCACTCTGCGCTGAAGCCAGCGGCATCGGGTGCCCGCACATGTTCGCGCGCTCATGGGCTTACGCGCTACTGTGCAATTCGCAGATGTCGCGCGGCAAGCCACTGGCGACCTTTCCTTCGGAGAATGTCACCCGTGCCAAGTGAATCAATCGAACGGCAGCTTTGCGGCTGCAACATTAAAGTCACGACCGACAGCTGTGGGTCGGGCAGAGACACTCGCCTCGTCAGTCTCGACAGCTGGAAGCAGTCGGAGCATCATCAAGCCGACAGTCGTCGCCGCTGATTCAGGTGGCTCCCGTGCATACGAAGGGGTAGCTTCGATTGACAGACGGACCCGAACTGGGTGGCTGTTGCGCAATCGCTGCAACCAGCATGCGACCGGTCCGCGCCCTCAAGAATGTCGCGACGGTACAGGCCCGGACGACAGATCGCTACCGCTGCATCGTGTCTTGCA
>Ga0316601_100002055_pt1 | contig 10229 bp, 11 predicted proteins | sample OWC_soil_day5_no_FD_207663 | JGI IMG/M metagenome (GOLD analysis project Ga0316601, IMG submission 207663) | Wetland soil microbial communities from Old Woman Creek delta, Ohio, United States - OWC_soil_day5_noCT | ecosystem: Environmental > Terrestrial > Soil > Wetlands | place: USA: Ohio...
CAGAAGCAGCAAAATTCCCGTAATGACCTGAACGATAAAGAGGAACAGCGAGACACCTCCAAAGTAGTACCAGACAGATCCCCGGTGGAGTGGAACATGTTTCTTTGCGAGGAATTCCTTGAGATCCTGCAGAGGAATACGCTCGTCAAACCATGCTCTCAGCTTTGTCGTCATCGTGTTCACGCTGCCGCCGTGATATGAACATCATCACCCTGCATGACCACGCGGTACACCTCCAGAGGGCGTGGCGGGGGGCCTGAAACATTTCGTCCGTTGAGATCATACCTCCCGTTGTGGCAGGCACACCAAATCATCCCCAGATCGCTCTTGTATTGAACAGTGCAATCAAGGTGAGTGCAGACCGCTGAGAAGGCCCGGAGCTGATCGTCGGCCGTCCGCACCAGAAGCACAGGCTTGTTCCCGAACCTGACTATCATCCCGCTATCCCTTGGGATGTCGTTCAGCGGGCCCACTTTGACGCTTGACACCTCCACTTCGGTCTGCCGCGGCGGATTAAGGTAGGAAAACAGTGGATACATCAATGTGGCAATCCATGCTACCAGTCCGCCGCCAAGCACAATCTTCAGAAAATCCCGTTTGCCGCCGTCGGTTGCCGTCGCATCAGAGCCCAGAGTCAAGGAGACACCCTCCGCATTGAATACCTGTGATTTCTTCTTCCTGATCACTGTGGGGCCTGGCGGACCCGCTTCTTTACATATCGCATCGAGATCAGAAGCATCACGGTGCCGAGGACGAGGAAGGAGAGGATCCTGAATGTCGGCTCAAGACTTACGCTATCCACGATCGCAACTCGTCCAATAGTCAGGAGAAGCGTCAGGAAGGCCATGAAGCGGTACTTTCTGCTCTTTACCAGTACGCTCATGGCATAGTAAAAGAGCGCCACCACGACCCAGGAAATGCTCACGTATCCCGCCGGCAGCGCATGATACAGTGCAAAGGGGAAAATGAAGAAGGCGCAGGCCAGGTAGGCATTGCGCATCATCTCGGTCTTTAACTCCAGCCGGTCTTTTTGCCAGTTAAGAATTCGTGCACTTGCTACCGCAACGATACCAAAACTTAGACTGACAACGTGCACTGTGTCCGTCGTGATTGCATAGGCAAGAAAGAGAATCAGATAGATGAGGAAATTAACAATCACAATGTACTGTGACCGGAACCAGACTGCAGTCGAGACCACAAGCAGACTCTGCCAGGCGAGCAAGATGAAGTAGTCAGGCCGAACGAACTGGGCGATCATTGCGGCGCTCATCGCCGTGTATCCGATCATCGCGTAGAAGAAGGTCGAGTACACGCTCTCCTCCTTCTTCCAGAACGCAACAGCAAGACAGAGGAAGAAAACTGCAGCAGCAGCTTGATACAGTGCGAACGAGTCGCCGGCCTGTTTGACCGTCAGGATCAAATAGAATCCGCCCGCACCCAATCCATTCACAAGGCTGCTCAGGATGACGAGTCCCGTTTCTTCGGTGGGGTTCTTACGGAAAAACAGTGCTGATGCAAAGATGATTGCGTATAGGAGTAGGGGCAGGCAGTTCCACATCGAGAACGGAAGCAGACCGATTCCGTTTCCGAGAATCGGAGAATTCAACACCCACATCAGGTGGGTTACATAGGTCAGCGCAGTTCCGTACACAAGAAGGGACAGCCATTCGCGCCTCCAGGCAATGCTCGCGAGCGCCAAAGCCGACGCTGTGATCACCAGGATGACGATCCGTGGATCGCTGCCCAACAGTGCAGCGAAGTAACCGGCAGTCAAGCTGAGCGCGATGAGAAATTGCGATCGCGTCCGGAGGACGACGAACAATGCAGCGATGACAACCAGCAACAAAATGATAAATTCAACGTTCCTGTCCGTGACAGGAGGATCTGCGGTGAAGAAATGCAGTCGCAATGTGGTGAAGAACAGCAGGACGAGCGCTCCCCCCCGGACATATCCTGCCAGCTCAGGATAGGCTTCCCGCCAGCGATGGGCGAGAACGAAAGCACCTCCGACCAGCAGGTACCCGAATAGGCTCGGCAGTATGGATGGGAAACCTTGATATGGAAAGGTCAGCAGGAATGCAACGCCAATCACGAGAACCGTGATACTCACCTTGGGAAACCAATTTCCCCCGATGCGGTTCTCAAGCTCCTCTTCACGGTGAGCCGTATCTTCGGCAGTCAGTTCAGGCGCGGCAGACTTGGATTGGCGCTCTTCGCCATGCTCGAGTCGATTTTCAATGAAAGAGAGGCGACGCTCTATCTCGGCCAACCGTTCATAGATACTTCCAACATCTACTCCTCCTGAGGTCGCGGGCATGGGCTGCCTCCCAAAAAAGGGTTGCAAAATCAACGCGCTGGGGAAGATCCGTTAATGCGAAGAATCTAGGAGAGATGGAGGCCAAAAGCAAGTGTTGATAATTACAACAAGGGTATGTTGCGAATTTGTGCAAATCATCTCTGTAGCTGGCTTTTCTCCTTTTTGAAGATGGTCCCTTACCGTTTTGTGCTCAGAACGAATAGGTTAGCCCGATCCGGACATGGCATCGCAAAAGGAGAGGTTCGGAAACAGAGGAGCGGCCCCCTTCCGGGCTTTTCACTTCACTGCGTCCCTGCAATCAGTAGACAGAAGCCAACAGGCTAAAGCAATTCGACGATGGCCCGGGCAACGCCATATACGACCCAGATGCCCGCGACCACCAGGAGCATGCGCGGCTGCCAACGAGCCTGCCGGAGCTGCACGATGCGTCTTCCCGCAACGGCTTCCGCCGCACATACCATGCATGCAATGAGCATCCCTGCCATGATAAATGGTCCCAGCAGATGAAAATGCATGGCTCCCAGCACGTCGCCGTGAGCTGCGGCCTCCAGCGATCGCGTGAGTCCGCAGGTCAAACAGCTGACACCTGTGAGTTCATGAAATAAGCAGGCCGGTAGAAAGGCCCCGACGGGCTGCAGGAACAACGTTGTTCCTACAGCCGCCGCCAGGGCCAATCCCAGGCCAACTCTGCCCAGACGGGCATTGAACGAAAGGACCTCACCCGCGATCAGATTTCGAGAATCTTCAGAGATCATGATGCCGGCGATTCCCTTACCAGTTTGTCTGGATCAATTCTCGGAAAGAACTGACATTCGGGTCCATATTGCTCCAGAAACTCCACGCTCAGAGCCCTGAAGGTGTACGAGACCGGCAGCAGCACTACCGAGCCGATGTAGGGGATCACCATCAATATGAATCCTATGCAGCACGTGAAGAGACCGACGACGACGATGCCTATCCCTACGGCGATCTTCAGCACCAGAATGAACAGCCCGTATCCGATGAATGACAACAGATGCTTGCCAAAGAGAGGAAGAAAAGCACCCCAGCCAGCCAATACCTTAATTCTGGACCGGTACATGAGTGGCACCACGAAATCCACCAGGAGCAGATTCACGTATTTGAAAAATGCAAAGACCGCAATCAGGCCAAGCATCATGGTCACAAACGGGAATATCAGCGCTGTCGCATCCCATTCCTGTTCGTACACACTCACGAGAGTGGTATAGCAGTACGCCAGGTATGGAATGACTGCAGCCAGAACGAGGAAACCAATGCCGATGCGCCAGAGGAACAGTGAGAATGCCTCGCTCTTGAATTCGTACCAGGGTTTTGCCACCTGCGCCAGATCGTGAACCACGTTATCGAGGAACATGAACTTCCCTCTGGAACTCAGCCAAGTGAAGACGACCACGAGTATGAGAACCAACACCAGTCCAAAAGCGATCAGAAGAAACCACTGGGGGTTATCGGTGAGCCATTGCTGCACGGTCCGGGGAAAATAGAGCACCTCCTCCCAGCCCCCGTCACCCATTTTCCCCTGCCCTCCGCCGCTACCTCCCTCGAAGTCCATGAGTCCGGCAAGGAAAGCGGTGAACCCAACCACAAACCATTTTCTCAGATCAAAGGGCTTGAACAGCGCCACCTTCATCCGTTTGTATGCACGGGAAAGCGGTTCGAAATACCGGATGTCCATTAGACCCTCCCTCAAGTTTGTCATTTAGAGACGACACTTGTTCCGAACATGTCTACCAAACGTCTAACCTACCTGACAGACCTACCAGCTGCCGTCTAGCCCGTTCGCCCATTGCACCTTCCATGCCTACCAGCTGCCGTCTAGCCGTCCGCCCATTGCACCTTCCATGCCTACCGGCTGCCGTCTAGCCCGTCCGCCCATTGCACCCCAATTCGACGGGCTTTCTTGTCACGGATTCGCCTCCACCGAATACAGGATAGTCGCGACAACCCTGGTCACCCTCGTCTCACCTCCGTGCCGCTGGAACTGAATCAGCCACGGACACACCCGCACCCTGAGACCATTGCCGGCTGCGCTCACGCTCATCTTGTCGTTCGCAATGCGACCGTCCGCAGACTCGCTGTACTCTTTCAGAAGGGGCTCTATATGACTCCACAAGTCGATCTGAAGGAGGTCTGCTCCGGTACGAGCAGAGACAAATGTCATGTTCTTGCACCCCTCTGTCACACGATACACGATGCTGTCTTTCAACAGGTCCGCACTTTTTATCCCCCTTGTGTACATCGTCGCATGGAGCATGCGATCATAGCCATTCACATCAAACCCGCCCTCTGCCTCCAGGGTGACGATCCCCTCCGGTGACTCTGCCCATCGTGTGACGTATTCCACACCCATCATCTTTGCCACAGTTGAGGGGGACTTGTACGCCACGCCCGAGGCGACCGTGTCTTCTTTGAGGCTCTCCCTGAACCAGCCCTGGATCTCACCGAGACCATGGGTTTCATGCAAATAGCTGAGAATGGCACTGATCTCCCTGGCGTCCCGGGAAGGAACCTCTCCATGCAGAGGACGAACACTTCCGTCTGCCAGTATGCCAGATTGCGTCAATATTCTTTCAAGACGCCCTATTTGACTCTGCCTGGCAATAGAGAACATTCCCCACGGACCGACCGTCACGAGCAGGGTACACACACAGAGCGATGCGGGGATGACCTTGATGCTTTTCGTCTTGCTGAGAGTGAAGTACGCCATAAGGAACGCCAACCAGCCACCGAGGGCAACTGCGATATATCTCCCCTCCGTCATTCCGTATTCCGAGACTCTTCTCCACACTGCCAGTATCAGCACGACAACAAGCGGGATGAGCAGAATGTAGAACCATCGTGATGCCCTGGCGATCCATCGATTCTCAGTGTGACCCACGACGGGATGAAGCAGGAGGAGCATGAACATTCCCACTCCGGAATATCCCAAAATGAGCTTGCTCACCCAGCCCTGCGGCCAGTCCCATGCGAAGAGGATTTTCGCCAGGTATGCGTAGAGGATGATAAAATAGATGAGGACAATCGGAAGCAGGATATACTGCGCAAAGATTTTCAACCCCTTCGGGTAATCAGTGAGCGTGTCAAGCTGCGACAGATCCTCCGGTATGCCGGCAAGAAAGAACCAGGTCGCAAACAATCCCGCAATGGCAATGAACAGCTCAAGATATCGCTTTTCCGGAACATCGATGCCAAAGAGGTTCTCCAGTGCAGCGAGTGCGATCACGAGTCCGAGGAACAGCACTCCTGAATACACCCCCGTGGTAAGGATTCTCAAGAACAAGGTCTTGTTGTAGTGCCAGAATCCGTTTTGCTGGCCCTTGCTGGTGAAAGGTGCCACAGCGGTGAAGAGATGAAGGGCTGCAGCCAGGAGAAAGAACCGGAATAGTGTAACCAGTGGTGCGCGTGTGAGGTCGGTGGGGACCGTGAGAGCGTACGCGGCAAGCAGGAGAATCCCGATCACCTGCAGACCCAATGCGGCCGGTTTCTTCAGATGACGCTTCTCTGCAAAGAGTGCCAGCGCAATCAGGAGAGGAATTCCCAGAATGCTCGCCAGGAGGATGTTGAAGACGGGGGATGCCTCTGCCGGGCCTTCATGATCGGCCAATACGAGAGCGGCAACTGTTCCCGCGGCAGCAACACAGAGGACGACAGGAAAGCGGACAAGCGTAGCCCGGCTTTCTACAAGCAGTTGATGCATCGAGGGCAGTTTCATTGCCTATTCTCCAGTACTGTGCGAGGCTCACCGTGAGGAGGCTCCATTTCCTATCCCATCCAGAATCCCTTCCGGTGAGATACACCCAACACCTTTCTGCAATGGGGACAGAAGTAGATGTACCGTCTGCCGAAAGTCACTTCCAGCTCACGGCACCAGATCTTCACCAACTCCTTGCCACAGTGCGGGCAGATTGGATTGACATCTTCCTTGTCTTCAACTGGCAACATCTTCTGTCCCTCCTTGCTTCGCGATTATTCGCTTTACGTCCAGGCGACCCTATTGCTGTCGCCCCGAATCGTGCTCTCTTCTGTCGCCAATCGCAGTCACAGGTTTCGACAGCAACTACTCTGGACGCTCTTTATCTCGAAGGCCGAAGAGCCATACACCAAGTGCGATGAGCTCCGGACATTTTCCTTCCGGAACGAAGACCCAGCCGTTGTGCACACGCAGGAAAAAGCTCCCAGGATTGTCAGAGTCTTGACCTGAGAAAGCCTTCCCGTCGACCCGGCTGGCAGCCCGGACCCGTGCCTCTACGAACCAGAGATCCTCGAAAATCTCTTTGTCTGCGTGCAGAATCTCCACTTTACTCACACCTGTATAGCTGTCCGCAATCAGTGCGCGCATCCCATCCTCAGGATTTGCATAAGCCGTCTGGCTGCTCAGGGCTCGCACCTGGGTTGCTGAATAGGTGTAGATCGCTGTCAGAACGATCCCTGTCAGCAGGGCACTGAGAGCAGCGCTCAGGAGCAGTCTCTTTTGCTGGTCTACAGGACACGATGCCATGGGGTTCATGCCCTCGTGTTCAATGTGTGGCAGGAGTCACTTCTGACATATTGGAGACACTGCGGGAGTGTGCCGGGATTACCCCTGCGCGCTCCCTTTGGTGAGGGCTGACATTCGTTCCCCGAGCGCGAAGAATGCATCTTCCTGTGCCGTGAGGGCCTCCCCGCGAAGCCGGGTGGCAGGAGAACCAAGGAGCCACACTTCAGCATTGCCAATGCTGAAGGACTGAAGGCCCAGCGCGGAACTGGCATCGGGGTAACGGTTCTTGAAAAGCTCCACAAACAGATCTGGTGAGATCACGAAGGCCAGGAGCTTCGGATTCAACTTCACAGACCTGCTCATGAAATGATGAATATCTTCGTCAGCAGGTCTGGCCGCCTTGTCTTTGTCGTTCTTGGCAACAACGCGCTGGTTTAAATTCGTGATGCCAACGCCGTATCGCAGCAGCTGAGAAGTCTTCTTCTGGATGAACATTACACGCACGGGATCGCTCAGGTTTCCGCGTGCCTGACCCTCTGTGAGAGCTTTGCGTTCTGAAGGTGTGATGTGCCGTTCGGGTGTGATTCCACCGAGTTCGAGCAGTTCCCAGAACCGGTTTCCCGAATTGAGATAGTAGAATCCGAGGGTGTCCGAGACTTCGTCGACGGCGAGCCCTACGAATACAGTTGTCAGGTCAGGTTTCCAAATCTCTTGCAGCATCGAGGATCTCTATGATCGAAATTCTCTATGTCGGACTTCTCTATAGTAGTGCGACTGTCGAGAATAGTGGGCCTTTCGGGGAAATCGTCCTGCAACCCGTTTGTAGTGCATTGCTGCATTGAGACGAGAGCCCTTCAGCCACCCAGGTATACGCCGATGAAGTGCGCAACGGGCATTGCATCTAGGCGCAACGGGCATCGCATCCAGACGCAACGGGCATTGCCTCCGGGCGTAACGGGCATTACATCTGGCCCCAAAGATGCAGAGAGTCCAGCCGTTCTCTTCGAACGGCATCTGGGAGAATCACGCCTGAGGCTTCTGAACGGCGGCCTCTGGCGCTCTGAGACCCAGATAGATCACCACGGCACTGAGAAGAGGAGTCAGTGCAAACAGCGCAACATACGCGATTAATCCCTCTTCCTGGGGATGAGATGGGTACCTCGCCAGGATGAGCCAGCCGGCGATTCCGAGCCAGATGATGTTGATGATCAATGCCACGATCTTGAGAACGCGACTGGGAGAAGGCAGAAATCGAATCACCGCCACGTTCAGTATCGGTGCCACAAAAGGCACCAGTGACCAGAGGATGTCGGCTCCCTGAGGAAGTCCATCGGTCACGAAAACAATGCATATAAACGCCCAGAAGAGGACGTTGCAGACTATCGCCAAAATTTTCACGTTCATCCTCCTTCCGAAATCTCACCCGAGATGATTCTGGTGCGGGCGGACACCGGATTCTATGCCACATTCTTCTGGAGATATTCCACCGCATCATGTGGATTAGGCGAATAGAAATCCGCCCCAATGCGGGTGCAGAAATCAAGAGTGATAGGACCGCCACCGATCAGAACTTTTGTGTCGGGATAGGCTTGCCTGATTGCCTGAACACCGTCACGCATCATGGGCATTGTCGTCGTCAGCAAGGCAGAAAGCCCCACGAAACAACCCGGATGCTGGCCGATCGCCTCCAGGAACTTCTTGGTCGGCACGTTTACGCCAAGATCGATTACTTCGAAGCCGCCGCCTGTGATGATCATGGAGATGAGATTCTTCCCGATGTCGTGCAGATCTCCCAGCACCGTTCCGATTACGAACGTCCCCTTGCGTTTCACCTCGCCGGATTGCAGGTATGGCTTGAGATGTTTCAATACCGTATTCATTGCCACGCCGGAAATGACCAGATTGGTGACTGCCGCCTTCCCCTCGCTGAACTCTTTGCCGATTCTGTCCATCCCCAGCATACAGCCCTGCAGGAGGGTGCCTGGCTCAAGCCCGTTTGCAAGGGCGCTTGCAGCGATTTCATCCGCGCCGTCCTGATCTTTCATCTCCGGCGGCCACCACGATGACTTCGACACTTTCCCCCAGGCGATACATGTGGCAATCTGATCGACGTAATCCTGCATGCTTCCTCCGTCTACTGTGCTACAGATATTCCTGCATCGTTGAGTATCGTTGGGGTAATGCTCTCCCAGTTCAACGGCATGAGATGGATCCCCCGCACACCGCGCGTGGCTCGCAGGGCCTGAATCGTCTCAACTGCCATTGCCACACCTTCTGCTTCAGGGTCGCGGGCATGGTTCATTCGGTCAATGTATTCATCACGAACCCTCATGCCAGGGACTCTCTCTTTCATCCAGAGCAGGGTTTTCGCCGACCGGACAGGCATGACGCCGGCCAGAATCGCCACCTTTTCATGAAGACCCAGGTCTACAACTCTTTCCATCCACCGTGCGAACTTCTCCGGGTCGAATACAGGCTGCGTCTGTATGAAATGAGCGCCGGCAACGATTTTTTTGTGCAACCGGATCAGCCGCATCTCCAAGGGTTCAGCAAATGGATTGGCTGCCGCGCCAATCAGGAACCCGGGTGCCTTCTTCATTTCAAAACCGGAGAGCAGGTGACCGTTGTTCATTGTGGCGACAGTGGTTATGAGCTGGATCGAATCAAGGTCGAACACCCCCCTCGCCTCCGGCTGGTCGCCGAACGTCTGATAGTCGCCGGTCAGACAAAGCACGTTGTGAATGCCCAGTGCCGCAGCGCCCAGTAGATCGCTCTGCATCGCCAATCTGTTTCGATCCCGGCACGTCATCTGCATGATCGGCTCAATACCTTCGTCCAGCAGTATCCTGGCCGATGCAATACTCGACAGCCGGACGATGGCTGTCTGGTTGTCAGTGATGTTCACTGCATCGACATAGCCCTTGAAGTACTTTGCTCTGGCCCGGAGGACATCCCCGTCGCAGCTCTGCGGCGGTGTGATCTCACCGCAGACAATGAAGCCATTCGATTCAATTTTCTGTCGCAGCGTCATCAGCAATGATATCCTTTACCTTCTGCACGTCGTGACGGACGAGCCAGATGGGCGGTGCAATGCGCTTCTTGAGCACGTTCAACCAGGACGACGTTCCTTCCAGACTCCAGTTGTGCATTCTGTTGAACTTGTAGAGCAGGCTGATGCGGTGTAGCAGCCTCGACCGAAAGTATATTCTGTACCACACGCACTGCCGGTCGGGGAACACCTCGCATGACCCATTCTCTCCGGTCCCCCCGCACGGACCGTTGCGCATGCGTTTCGGGCAATTCTGAGAGCAGATGAACGCCGTCGATGAAAGGATACATTCTCCGCAGCGCTGGCACTTGAACAACGGCACTTTCACGATATCTTCAAAGAAGAGCAGAACACGCGAGAATTTT
>Ga0316601_100002056_pt1 | contig 10226 bp, 8 predicted proteins | sample OWC_soil_day5_no_FD_207663 | JGI IMG/M metagenome (GOLD analysis project Ga0316601, IMG submission 207663) | Wetland soil microbial communities from Old Woman Creek delta, Ohio, United States - OWC_soil_day5_noCT | ecosystem: Environmental > Terrestrial > Soil > Wetlands | place: USA: Ohio...
GCGGCCCAACTCCTCGAGCAGGGCACAGCGCGCGCTGTACGCCACCAGGTCCGCAGGTGTCCCCGACAGTCCCGCGACGGTCACCGTGGAGAGATCGTGATAGACGTCCAGCGCTTCCTCCGCGCGGCCGGCCTTGCGGAGATTGCGCGCCAGCCGGAGCTGCGCGCCAGCCTTGACTGCCGGATCGCGAGACTCGGCAAGCCGGCGCAAGAGGGTGACGGCTCGCCCGGAATCGCGGTCGGCGTACTCGAGGCGCTCGGCAGCCTGGAACACGTCGGCGGGCGCCTCGGGCAGTGACGCCGTAACAGGAGAGTACAGGAGGCTGCGCTCGGGCCAGGCGTGCAAGACCGCGTGATCGGCGACAACGAGGATCGCGCCATTCTCGGGCACTGACCCGGGCGGCCCGTTGCCCGTGAGAAGGCGTTCATCGGCGGCGACCGCGCGTTCAAGCGAGGCGATGAGGCGATCGGCGGCGGCTTCACGGCGCTCGTCGATACGCTGGATCTCGAGGGCCCGATCGCGCCGCACGATGCCGACGCCAAGCCAGACGAGCGCAGACACGGCCACGCCCGCCACGGCGAGGAAGACCGCCGTCAGATTGCCCGGGGCGCGCATCCTGTACCGGGGCCGCGTCATGTCGGCACCGCGCCGCCGTGTCACCTCACCTTGAGCGAACGTGCCGGGCCAACGTCGTGTGGTCGGCCCGGCGTCCCTACATCATTCACGATCAGGCTTTCAGGGGCGCTTCCCTGGCGTCGTCAGCAACTTGATTTCCTCCCGGAGGTTCTCCATCACCCACACTTCGGAACTCGAGGAAACGTCCGGGCGTCCGGTGAACGCGAACAGGCGGCCGTTCGGGTGGAACTTCAGCCAGTAGAACTGTCCGGGCCACCGGAAGACGGTCTCCGGCACTGCTGCTCCTCCGTCCGTCCGAACGCTTCGAAGGAAGAACATGTGGTCGTCTTTCCAGGTGTCGGACATCTGGATATAGAGGACTGACCTTCCGTCTGGCCCCCACACGCTGTACACCCCTCCGCCCGAGGGCTGTCTGAACTCGACGAGTTGCCGCGGCTGGCCCCCTTGGGACGGCACAATCGACAACGCCCGGCGTTGGCGGTCCAAGCTTGTCACGATCGCGAGCGCTTGCCCATCGGGTGACAGCGAGAACCCGCTGAGCCCCTGGCCGGACGGCGTTCGGAATACCTCACGTTCCTGACCGCCGGCGGCGTCGATTCGGACAACCAGGCCGGACTGTTCGGCTGTCTGACTGGCCTGCGGTGTGACGGTGCAGGCGTAGACATATGGCCCGTCACTGGCGCACGCGTGACCGTTCAGGCGGCGCCCCTCCGGCACGGTATAGACTCTGGTTGTCCTCAGGCTCGGAAGGTCAACGCGATAGAGTGCGTGGGCACTTCCCTCCCGACCTCCGTAGCCGCCAAGCACAACCGCCTTCCCGTCTGCCAGCCAGCACGGACCCATGACCTGGGTGAGCCCGAACTCCTCGAAGCCCACGACGATGGGGTCGGCTGCCGGCTCCTTCAGAGGTTGGACGACGAGCGAATCCGTGCCGTGCACCGGGACTGGCCTGGAGCCGCGCTTGACGGCGAAGGCAAGACTCCCGCCGTCCGGCGAGAAGCTCGGAAAACTGCTCACCCCGTCCCATCGGGACTTGAACTTGCGGGCCTCGCCGATGACCTCGCCACTCTCCTTGTCGAAATCGACGAAGAAGACATCGTCGGTGGCCGACAGCGTTGCGTAGTAGTACCGCCCGTCATTCGAGAAGCCGAGTGGATCGAACCGCCCCAGCCCCTGTTTGACCAGGACGGGCTCGCCATCGGCCTTGTGCTGGCGGAAAGGGAGTGCCCACATGTCGAGGCGGCCGCGGCGGTCGCTGGCGAAGAACAGCCAGTCACTGCCCGGCAGGACGCCCACGAGCAGATCCTCACCCGGGTGCTGCACGATAGCAGTGGTGACGCCTGTCCTGAGCTCTCGGAGAAACAGGTCGCTCGCACCGCCCTTGCCGTCTGCGGGCGCGGAGTAGAGGATGGCACCACCGTCGGTGGTGAACTGATAGCGCCAGCCGCTTCGGGGCAGGTCCAGCTTCTCGACACTGCCGCTCGCGACATCGATGAGCGCAAGCTCCGGGAGCGGGCCGCCCGCGCCATAGAGACAGAGGATCCGCAAACCATCGGGGGTCCAATCGAGCGGCTCGACCCAGCGCGCACCAGGAATCGCTATTATCTGGGGCGGCGTGTCCGGTTGGAGCGAGACCACCCGGAGCTCAGACCGGCTGCCTTTCGGTCCATACACGTCCCACTGGCAGGCGATCCGCCGGCTGTCGTGAGACCAGGCAGAGAACTCGGCAAAGCCGCCCGTGTCGCCGAAAGAAGCATCTTTGGTGAGCTGGCGTGTTGTGCCGGTCGCGACGTCCAGCACAGCGAGGTTGCCCGTCTTCCAGTCGGTGAACGCCAGGTACTTCCCATCCGGCGACGGCTTCGCGTACATGTCGAGGTCAGGCACACGGCGGATGCTCAGTCGCGACGCGCCGGCTCGGGCCGTCGAACCGGTGCTGAGCGCCGCCAAGCGCTGCCGCGCCGTCACAACCTCCCGAGTCTGGTCGGCATAGTCGCGGATCAGTTGCTGATAGGCCTGGCGTGCTTCGTCGGGGCCCCGTTTCTCGTAGCATCCCCCCAGGCGCAGCAACGCCTGCGCGGCCACCGCACGGTCCGCCCCCGCGATCTTGATGACCTGTTTGTACTGCTCGATGGCGGCGTTCAGATCGCCGTCGACCTCTTCCTTTTCGATCGCCGCGCGCAGGAGCACGGCAGGGTTCTCCTGCTGGGGCGCGCTCCAGAGGCCCTGGAGGCCCGCGCTCAAAACGAGAATGCCGACCAGCGCCACGGTTGTCTTGCTCATGGCTTCACGCCTCCATCGATCACGATAGCCGGCGTGCGTGGAGCCCGGGTCCAGCGCCTGTCCAGTGTTCGTCAAGCGAGCACGGCGCCGGGTCCGACTCTGGTCGCGGATGTCCGGTACAAAGATACTCCCCTCGGCGAACCACGGCGACGGTATGATCCGGCAGCCGTTGTCACATACAGGCGAACCATGACTCCTGGACACCTTCGCCGCCCCGTCGTCGGTGTGATGGGATCGAGCACGCGGGGCTACGAGGACCTCGCGGCGCCGCTGGGGCGCTGGCTCGCGTCAATCGGTGTGCATCTGTTGACCGGCGGCGGCGTGGGCACGATGGAGGCCGTCAGCCGCGCGTTCGCGGAGGTCCAGCCGCGGGCGGGACTCGTCGTCGGCGTCCTCCCGGCCGACCTTCCCGATGGCATCGCCGTGCCCCGCGCGGGCTACCCGAACCCGTTCGTTGAGATCGCGATCTTCACGCACCTGCCCCTGAGCGGCATCGCGGGCACCGACCTTCGCAGCCGCAACCACATCAACATCCTGTCGTCCGATGTGGTGATCGTCCTGCCCGGGAGCGAGGGTACCGAGTCGGAGATGACGCTCGCCGTCCGCTATCGCAAGCCGGTCATCGCGTTCTTCGGAAAGCACGCCGTGGATTGGCAGCCGCCGGCAGGTGTGCCCGTCGCGCGCACGATGGCCGAGGTCGAGCGGTTCGTGCGGGACGTGCTCGGCGACCGTCTTCCCCGGGGCTGAAGCCCCGGGACTCCACGCGGTCATAGGACCGTGGGATCGAGCTGTCAGCCGCCGGCCGTGGGTGGCCGGGGCGTTTTCCATTTGCCCGCAGCGAAGACAGGCGAAGGTCACGCGAGGACAAATGGAAACGGCCCGGACAGGACCCGCGGTCGGCGGGTTCAACGCAAAACGCTTTCCCCTTCGATCTCCACGACGACGACGGTGCCCATCGGGTCGAGGATCGGCCGCGGCAGCGTGAACGACGTGCGGCCGTCCTTCACCGCCAGCGTGAGCGGAGCGCCGTTCCCGAGGATGTACGCCCGCTTCACGGCATTGCTCATCACAGGCAGTTCGAACGGCACGCGCGGCTCGATGAAGAACGTGAAGTACAGCTTGCCGGGCTTCGCCGTCACGCGGTACTCGTCGCGGACCAGGAACAGCGGCTGCCCGCGAAGGTCCTTCGTGCCCTTCGCGCTCGGTTCCCCCAGCTCCTCGCCGAACGGCGTCGGCATCGCGCCGTACACGGCCTCGCCGTTCACCTTCAGCCAGCGTCCGGCCGCGCGCAGCACGTCCTGGCTCGGCTGCGGAATGACGCCGTCCGCCATCGGGCCCACGTTCAGCAGGTAGTTGCCGCCCTTGCTCACGATGTCGACGAGCTTGAAGACGATCTCGCCCGGGCGCTTCCAGTCCACGTCGTCCTTGCGGTAGCCCCAGGTGTGGTTGATCGTCGCCGGCGTTTCCCACGCTTCCGTGCGCTTCTCGCCGGGGATGATGTTGTCGCCCGTACTGACGTAATCACCCTCGGCTCCCAGTCGGCCGTCGATGAGCGTGTCGGGCTGCATCGACCGCACGATGTCGGTGAATCGCTTCGCGCGCTCGGCGGTCATCAACTGCGGCGTGTCGAACCAGATGAGCGCCACGGGGCCGTAGCCGGTGAGCAGTTCGCGCACCTGGGGCTCCGCCTTGTCGCGCAGGTACTGGTCGAAGTCCTTCTTGTCGTTCGGCGGGAAGTCCCAGCTGTTCCCGGCGCCGTTCGGCTCGTGCCAGTCCTGCGCCTGCGAGTAGTAGAACCCGAGGCGCATGTTCCGCTTCGCGCAGGCCGCGGCGAGCTCCTTCAGGATGTCCCGCTTGAACGGCGTGGCGTCCACGACGTTGTAGCGGCTCGCCTTCGAGGCGAACAGCGCGAAGCCGTCGTGGTGCTTCGAGGTGATGACGATGTACTTCATGCCCGCGTCCTGGGCGAGTTGCACCCAGGCGTCGGCGTCGAACTTCACGGGGTTGAACTGCGAAGCGAGCTGTTCGTACTCGCGGACCGGGATCCTCACGCGGTTCATGATCCACTCGCCGATGCCGGGCACCCGCGTCCCCTTCCATTCGCCTGCGGGTATGGCATACAGGCCCCAGTGGATGAACAGCCCGTATTTCGCCTCGCGGAACCACACCAGTCGGGCCTCCTTCTGCGGGTCCGGTGGCGCGGGCGCCTGCTGCGCGACAGGCGCAGCGGCCGCGGCAACCAGCCAGGTGCCGGCCAGGAGTGCGAGCGACTTGACGTGAAGCCGGCGGACGACGCTGATCATGGTGATTCCCTCCCTGCGCGCCGATCTTGCGCCAACTCGGTGCTTGACATACTGTGTCACAAACAGTATCGTATGCAGCATGGTAATAGGCGGGACACAGTCCACACCGCGCGACAACCTGTCCCTCGAGCTCCGCCGGGGTGCCCTGGTGCTGGCCGTGCTCGTCGAGCTGCGTCACGAGGAGTACGGCTACTCCCTCAAGAAGCTGCTCGCGGACAAAGGCCTCGAGATCGACGAAGGCACGCTGTATCCCCTGCTCCGCCGCCTCGAGTCGCAGGGGCTGCTGAAGAGCGCCTGGCGCGTCGAGGATGGCCGGCCGCGGCGCTACTACCAGGCGAGCACGCAGGGCGAGAAGCTGGCGAAGGAGCTGGCGGCCGAGTGGCGGGCGCTCGCGGGCGTGATCGGCAAGCTGATCGGCTGACGAAAGAGAGCACCGTGATGGACCTCATCGATCGCTACGTACACGAAGTCGGGCAGCGCCTGCCGCACCGCCTGCGGGCCGACGTCGAAGCCGAACTCCGCTCACTGCTGACCGATTCGGTCGAGGAGAAGGCGCGCCTGGCCGCCATCCCTGCCGACGAGGGGCTGGCCGCGGCCGTGCTGCGCGAGTTCGGCACGCCGAAGGACGCCGCGGCCCGTTACGCGCCGGAGCCCCAGTACCTGATCGGGCCGAGGCTCTACCCGGCCTACGTCACGGCGGTGAAGATCATGCTCCCGATACTCGCGGCCCTCACGCTTGCTGCCGTTGTGGCCGGCCAGTTCAGGCATGCCGGCGAGCCGCCCAGCCTGGAGGTCTTCGTCCGCGCGACGGGGCGTTTCCTGTGGAGCGCGCTGGAGAATCTCGGCATCATGACGCTCATCTTCGCCCTCGTGGAGCGGACGACCCGGGAGCGGGAGGCGGCCGGCGCGGCGTTCGACCCGGCCACGCTCCCTCCCGTGAACGATCCCGACAAGATCTCCTACTTCGGCCGCATCTTTGCCCTCTACGCCATTGCCGTTCTGGTGCTCGCGTTCAACTTCTTCCCCAACTGGGTGGCATTGTTCGTGTTCCACGGCAGCGAGGGCGCCCTGTACCCGCTGCTCACGCCGGACTTCAACCGCTATCTCCCGCTGCTCAACGCGTGGTGGCTCCTGGCGTTCGTCCTCAACCTGGTGGTCCTGCGCCACGGCCGCTGGACGCGCCCGACCCGGTTGGCGGAGTTCGGGCTCGAGGTGTTCAACGCCGTCGTCCTCCTGCTCATCGTCATCGGACCGCCGGTGTTCCGCTACGACGCCCCCATCAAGGTGGTCCTGCAGTGGTTCCTCCTCTTCTCGGCCATCAGGGCATGCGTGCTGCTCTACCGGCTGCTTCGGCGCCGGCCGGCGGAGCCTTGGGCCCGGCGGTGACGTGCGGCCTTGACTTCGGCGCCGGCAGGCCTAGATTGTAGGGATACGGCAACCCTTGTTCCTCTTCCGGCGGGACCCGAGGCCCGCTTCCAAGAGATGACCGGTGTTCCCTGGGCGGTCGTGCTCGCCGGCGGCGACGGCGATCGGGTGTCGGCGATCACGCGCGACGCCGACGGCGACGTGGTGCCCAAGCAGTACTGGTGCGGCGGCGGCCGGCCGCCGATGGTGCGATGGGCGCTCGCGCGTGCGCGGGGGATCGCGCCGGGGGGCCAGGTGCTCGTCGTCGTGAAGGAGGCGCACCTCCGGTACTGCCAGCGCCACCTCGCCGACGTGCCCCGCGAGAACATCCTCGCCCAGCCCGAGAACCGGGGCACGGCGGCGGGCGTGCTGCGCGCCCTGGTCGAAATCCAGTCGCGGGGGGACACGGCGACGCCGGTCGTGCTGCTGCCGTCGGATCACTACGTGGACGAGGAGCGGCCGCTGCACGATGCGCTGGTCGTGGCCGTGCGGGCCGCCTCCCACGGCGACCCGCCCGTCGTCCTGCTGGGCGTCAGCCCGTCGGCTCCGGAATCCGGCTACGGATGGATCCTGCCCGATGCGCCCGGCGTGGTCGCCCGCGTGCTGCGGTTCGTCGAGAAGCCGCCCGCCTCGCGCGTGAGCGGGATGATCCGGGACGGGGCCCTCATCAACAGCTTCATACTCGCCGCCCGCGCGCACGCGCTGCTGACGCTCATCGGCCGGGCCTTCCCCGACATCCCGCGCGCCTTCCAGCGGCTGGCGGGCGCCCCGGAGGATGGGGCTGCGGCGCGCCGGCTCTACGAAGGCCTGCCCTTCATGGACCTGTCGAGGGACGTGCTGCAGCGCGCCTCGAGGTTCCTGTCCGTCGTGCGCGTGCCGCCCTGCGGGTGGAGCGACCTCGGCACGCCCGAGCGCCTCTTGCAGTATCTGGGGCGCGCGCCTCACGGTCCCTCGCTCACGCCGGCCCCGTTCGGCGTGGCTGCGGCCTGATCGCTTCCGGGGTACGATGCTGAGGCCCCGGGTCTGAGAGCTCGGGGCTCCACATGCTCCGACACCGCCGTCTCCGTGCGCAATCGTCAGGCCCAGTGGCCCCGCGCCCGTCGCCGGCAGCGGTTCGTCCGTGGTTCGTCTACCTGTTGCGCTGCGCCGATGGCACGATCTACGCCGGCTCGACGACGGACGTGGGGGCGCGAACCGCGGCGCACAACAGCGGCCGCGGCGCGAGATACACCAAAGGCCGGAGGCCGGTCGCGGTCGTGTATCAGGAGGCGTGCGAATCGAGGTCAGCCGCCCTCGCGCGCGAACACGCCCTGAAGCGGCTTACTCGATTTGAGAAGGAGACGCTGATCGCGGGTACCCCGGGCCTGCCTGTCCCGAGCACGGTCGAGGGAAAGACCCGGGGCTCCACGGGAGCGCGTGCGACCGTGCGCTCGATTACGCGACCGTGATCGCCGGGTCCAGGTACACGTCCTGGATCGTGTGCAGCAGCTTCGCGCCCTCGGCCATCGGCCGCTGGAACGCCTTGCGCCCCGAGATCAGGCCCATCCCGCCGGCGCGCTTGTTGATGACGGCGGTCACCGCGGCCTCGCCGAAGTCGTTCTTGCCCGAGGCGCCGCCGGAGTTGATGAGGCCCGCGCGGCCCATGTAGCAGTTCACCACCTGGTAGCGCGTCAGGTCGATCGGGTGATCGCTCGTGAGCTGCGTGTAGATCCGCTCGTCGAGCTTGCCATAGCTCGACCCGCCGGTGTTCAGCGCCTTGAAGCCGCCGTTGTTCTCGGGCAGCTTCTGCTTGATGATGTCGGCCTGGATCGTCACGCCCAGATGGTTGGCCTGGCCGGTCAGGTCGGCGCTCAGGTGATAGTCCTTGTCCGTCTTGAACGCGTTGTTGCGCAGGTAGCACCACAGCACCGTGGCCATGCCCAGTTCGTGGGCCCGCGCGAAGGCCTTCGCCACCTCGACGATCTGCCGGCCGCTCTGGTCGGACCCGAAGTAGATCGTGGCGCCCACGGCGGCGGCGCCCATGTCGGCCGCCTGCTGCATCGTGCCGAACAGGATCTGGTCCGCCTTGTTCGGGTAGGTCAGCAGCTCGTTGTGGTTGACCTTCACGATGAACGGGATCTTGTGGGCGTACTTGCGCGAGACCGCGCCCAGGACGCCGAACGTCGAGGCGACCGCGTTGCAGCCGCCCTCGATGGCGAGCTTCACGATGTTCTCGGCGTCGAAGTAGATCGGGTTCTTGGCGAAGCTGGCGCCGCCGGAATGCTCGATGCCCTGGTCGACCGGCAGGATCGACAGGTAGCCCGTTCCCGCGAGGCGGCCGGTCGAGTACATGCGCTGCAGGCTCCCCAGGACGCGGTTGTTCCGGTCCGACAGCGCCCACACCCGGTCGATGAAATCGGGACCCGGCAGGTGCAGCAGGTCCCTGGAAACGGTCCGGCAGGTGTGGTCGAGCAGGTAGGCGGCGTTGTCGCCGAGCAACTGGACGATGTCGTTGTTCATGATGGCGTAACCTCGTGCAGAAGCGAAGCCGGCCGCTCGCAGGCGGCGGCCCGCGGAATCCTCCAGGGGCTCGGGCCGTCGCGGCGGCCGGCCGTACAGGCATCGAGTCTGACACGCCCCCAGGAAAAGCTCAAGGCAGGGTGGCTGAGGTGGCAGAGAACGGATAGCCAGCACCCTCCCCCTGCGTGCTAGGTTCGTAGACACCGGGAGACGGACGCCGGCGGAGGCATGCCTGACGGCTGTTCTTGAAGCAGTAAGGGAGTTGGTCAGATGAACGCGGCAACCTTCCGGACGGTCAAGGCGGCGCTCGTCGCAACCGCGGCGGCACTGGCTTTGCGGGCAGGCGTCCTGGCCACGCCGGCCAGCGCCCAGGACACCTCGCGGCAGTCGCCCCAGAACCAGGACGCCACCATCAAGAGCGCGTTCCGGCAGATCCTCGATCGAGAGCCGCACAGTCCCGAACTCCGACGTTACCGGAACCGCATGTACGAGGAGCATCGGAGCGAAGCCGACATCCGGGACGACCTCAGACAAAAGCCGGGAATACCGGCAGAAGAACACGATGACGCAGCAGAAGGATGAGGAAACCGTCACCCGGGCCTATCGGAGCGTCCTCGGACGCGATCCCGACCCTGCCGGCATGGAGGGTTGCGTCCAGGGAGCCCTGGACAAGCACTGGCGCGAGGCCGACATCGCCCGCGAGCTCCGCAACAGCGACGAGTACCGCAACAAGCGATAGGAGACCGACCATGAAGATCCTGCTCGCAACCGCCGCGGCGGCCCTTCTCCTGCCGCCGGCTCTCGCCGGCGCACAGCCCGCGCCTCCCCGCCAGGAGCGCGTCACCTTCGCCAAGGACGCGACGTCGGCAACGATCAAGGGCCAGATCAAGGGCGACGCGGATGTCGACTACGTCGTCCGCGCCGCCGCCGGCCAGACCCTCAGCGTCTCGTTCACGGGGTCGAACGCGTCGAACTCCTTCAACGTGCTGCCGCCTGGAAGCCAGGATGTCGCGATGTTCGTCAGCCAGGCCGGCGAGGCCTACACCGGTGTGCTGCCTGCGGACGGCGACTACAAGGTGCGCGTCTATCTGGTTCGCGCCGCCG
>Ga0316601_100002057_pt1 | contig 10224 bp, 7 predicted proteins | sample OWC_soil_day5_no_FD_207663 | JGI IMG/M metagenome (GOLD analysis project Ga0316601, IMG submission 207663) | Wetland soil microbial communities from Old Woman Creek delta, Ohio, United States - OWC_soil_day5_noCT | ecosystem: Environmental > Terrestrial > Soil > Wetlands | place: USA: Ohio...
CCGCGGACAGCCAGGTGTCGTCTCTTCTCAACATACAGGCGCCGGCGCCCTACAATCCCAAGGGCAAAGCGGACCCGTTCGAGCCGTTCATAAAGGACGAAGGGCAGCAGGTCGCCAAATCGATGAAACCCAAGAAGCGAACGCCCCAAACGCCGCTCGAGCAGATCGAACTCGGGCAGCTGAAGCTGGTGGCCATTATCGCGGCCGTAACCGGCAACCGGGCCCTCGTCGAGGAATCCTCCGGAAAGGGCTACATCCTGAGGGAGGGCACCTATGTCGGCATGAACTCCGGCAAGGTCGTGGGCATCTCCATCGACAAGGTTCTGGTTGAGGAAGAATTCGAGGACGTTTACGGGAAAACCGTCACACAGAAGAAAGAAATAACCCTTCCGAAGCCCCCTGGAGAGTTGTAACATGACGACCAATCTCAGCACTCATCGAAACTTCATTGCTTCCGCTCTCATCGCCGTGTTTCTGGCCGCTTTAATGGCCGGCTGTGCGTCCCAGAACAGCGCGCAGGTGAAAAGCGCGGAGGCGGACCGGCTGATCACCGACATCGTCAGCCGGGAAGATGCAGCGGGCCTTTCCGTCACCGTCAAGGGAAGCGAGCAGCTGGCCTACACGGCCGTGAAGCAGGACGCGCCGCTGGGGGTCCTCTTTCATTTCCCGGGCACCGGCCTGGACAATTTGAAGGAGGTCTACTACCCGCCGGAGAACGATACGATCAGCAGCATTCGCGCCTCCGAGTTCTACGAAAACGGCCGGACCTCGCGCATCTTTATTTCCCTCAAGAGCGACGTTGCGTATGAATTGAGCCCGGAGGGCGCCGATCTCAAAATCGTTTTCCCGAAAACGGGGGCGCCGGCGGCCAAGGTCGGCCAGCCGCCCTCGATCCAGGAGTCGGATACGGACAAGATCGCCTCCCCGCCGCCGGCCCCGAAAAGCCTGGTTCCCGCGACCGCTCTGGTCAGCGTCAACGCGACGCCGTCCAAGGACGGGGCGGTGATCCAGGTCATGGCCGACGGCGCACTGCAGAACTACAAATCCTTCACGCTCGTGGAAAGCCCGCCGCGCATCGTTTTCGATTTTGCGGGCGTCCGCAGCCCGTACAAGGGCGAACAGCGCATGGCGGTCCAGACCGGGCCGGTCAGCCGGGTCCGCCATCTTGCCTACCCCGACAAGGTCCGCCTGGTGGTCGAAACCCAAAAACCCTATCTTGGGAACTACACCGCGGAAGTCGTCGACAACGGACTCCTCATCCAGGTGGGGGATGCCGCCGTCGGTTCCAAGAGCACGGACCTGAAACTGGCTGCCGGGCCGGCGCCGAGCCCGCCCCCTCCGCCGGCCAAGCTTGCTGCGGCGGCGGCCGGGGCTCCGGCGTGGGTGAACCGGGTCGAATTTGCCGACGAGGATGCCGGCAAATCCACGGTCATCATCGGGACTTCGCGCCCGGTGTCCTACGACCTGGTGAAGTCCGGCGACAAACAGGTTCAGCTGCAGCTCGTCAACACCCAGGTGCCCGAACAGCACCGGCGGGCCGTCATCACGACCCGTTTTGAAAGCGCCGTCGACCGCGTGACGCCGACTCAGGGCAAGAACGAAGCTCTCGTGGCGGTCGACCTGCGCGAAGATGTGCCTTACACCGCGGAGCAGGTGGGGAACCTCATCCGCCTCAACTTCGCCGCCTCCACGGTTCCACCCAAACCTTACGAGAGCGCCGAACCCCCGGCATGGAAGACCGGGATCGCGCAAGCGCCGGCGGCCGCGGCGGTCCGCGAGCCGGTCGCGGTGAAAACAGCCGCATCGGGAAAAGCGACGGCGGGGTCGGCAGCGCCCAGGGGCACCTCCAGCGTTGAGGCCGGTATCGGCGCCGGCGACAAGGTCTACACCGGTGAAAAAATCGCCCTGGATTTTTATGATACCGACATTAAAAACGTATTCCGTATCCTGCAGGAAATCAGCGGCAAGAATTTCGCGATCGACAAGAACGTCACCGGCAAGGTGACCCTGGCCCTTCAGAAACCGGTGCCGTGGGACCAGGTGCTGGATCTGGTTCTAAAGATGAACCAGCTGGGGATGGTCCGGGAGGGAGACATTCTCCGCATCGCCTCGTCGGCCACCCTGCAGCAGGAAGAGAAGCTGCGCCAGGCGCAGCTGAAGGCGGAGCAGGATGCCCGCAAGCAGGAGGAGGAGGGCGAGCCGCTGGTTACCGAGTACATCCCGGTCAACTACTCTGCCGCCCAAGCCGATGTCCTGCCTCACATCACCAACATTCTAACCCCGAACCGCGGCAAGGCCACCGTGGACGTGCGCAACAACCAGCTCATCATCACCGACATTATGGAGAAGGTGAGACAGGCCAAAGCCATCGTATCCAAAATCGACCGGGTGACGCCGCAGGTGGTCATCGAGGCCCGGGTGGTCGAGGCCAACAGCAGCTTCTCACGCGAAGTCGGTTTCGACTGGGGGACCATTTCGGTCGAGGCTTTCAAAATCGGGGGTGCCTTGAAAACGGGCCCCACCACTTTCACGTCCAACAACATCCCCACCAGCTTCAAAACCGACAACACCATCGGGTTCAATTTCTCCACTCTGTTCGGCACGAACATCTCCATCGTCGATGCCAAGCTGACGGCCAGCGAGGTGGAGGGCAAAGCCAACCTCATATCGTCGCCGAAGATCATCACGTTGAACGGCCGCAAAGCCACCATCAAGCAGGGCCTGGAAGTTCCTTATCTGGAGCGGGACTCCTCCGGCAACGCCACGGTCCGCTTCAAGGACGTCGACCTCCTGCTGGAAGTGACCCCCAACATTTCGCAGGACAAACGCATCGTCATGAGCATTTTCATCACCAAGAACGACATCGTCGACCCGACGGCACCGGAGCCGGCGCTTTCGACGAACGAGGCTAAAACCGAGATTCTCGTGGAAGACGGGGACACGATCGTCATCGGCGGCGTTTTGAAGGATTCGAAACGAATGGCGGATCAGGGCATCCCGGGGTTGCGCAAGCTCCCGGCCCTGGGCTGGCTGTTCCGAGCAGATAAAGTGGAAAACAACAAGAGCGAACTGCTCATTTTCATCACACCGCGCATCATCCAGCTGGAGCAGCGCAAGACGATCTGAACCGGTTGCCTCCATTCTGAGCACCGCCGGCGGGCGGCATGGCAAATGCCGTCCGCCGGCGCGTCTTAAAGATGGGACGCCCGACGCCCTTCCGCCTCGATCAAAAACCCAGCTCTTTTATCTGCCGCTGAGCCTCGTCCGCCATGGGCGACTCCGGGGCAAGTTCCAGCGTCAGCTGGAATTCATCCCGCGCTTTCTTCCGGTCCCCGAGCCCGCGGTAGGCCCTGCCGAGCTCGTAATGCAACTGGGGCAATTTGGGGTTTTTGCGAACCGCGCGCTCCAATTTCTGGGCCGCGTCGGCATACCTTCCCATGGCGATATAGGTCATTCCCAGCCCGCCCAGCGCATTCGAAAAATCCGGGTTCAGCTTCAGGGCCTCGAGAAAATATTTCTCGGCCTGGCGGTAGTCTTTTTTCTGGTAATACGCCAGCGCCATGTTCGAAACGGCGAAGTGCGGGGTCCCGTAAAAAACATCTTCCACGATTTTTCGATAGGCCTCGATGGCATTGTCCCATTCGCCTTTTTCGAGATAGGCGTTGCCCAGGCTGTTGATGGCCGGCGCATAATCGGGCTTGAGCCGGATCGCTTTTTCAAAATACTGGATGGCCTGGTCGTAGCGCTCGCGGTAAAAATAGACGAGCCCGATGTCGAATTGAGTGATGTGGTCTTCCGGGTCGTAGGCTTCCGCCTTTTTCAACTCTCTCAGGGCGGCCTGTAAATTGCCCCCGGCCAGATAGGCCTCGCCCAAGTTGCGGCCGGCTTCCGCCGCCGCCTTGTTTTTTTCGACGACCGGCGCGGATGGATCGGAACCGGGAGTGGAGGAGGCGCAGGCGGCCAGGAACACGGCCGCCCCGATGAATACGAAAAAGGATGCAATCTTCAGTTTCATGGAGACTCCTCGTTGGCTGACGTGGACACCCGCGAGCGAATCAGCGCGGTGTTTTATTGAGATCCAGGCGGCCGGCAATGTCTTCGGCCGTGCGTCGGACGAAACGCTGGAACTCCTCGCCCTCCAGCGGTTTGCCGGGGGCCGGCACCCGGCCGAGGTCCGCGGGGTGGATGTAGACCGGCCGGTTGACCAAAGCCGGGTTCGGGGTGATTTCAAAATCGGCCGGAAACCGGTTTTCAAAGTACATCTCCTGGAAGCCGGAGAACTTGAGGGCGTGCGCGGTGGAATCCAGGACGGCGATGTCGCCGCCGTCGACCATGCCGCGCCGCCGGGCGGCCATCAGGCCGGCCAGGGTCTCCCCGCCGTGCGTGCAGGCTACATGGCCGTTGCGGTTGGCGGTCAACTGCCAGTCCATGATCTCCTGCTCGGCCACGGCTGCGAAAAACACCCGCTGCCGGCCGGCCGTCTGGTTGTAGCGGTCCGCCAGGTGCACCACCCGCGGCATGGAGACGGGGTTGCCGATCATGGCCGCCTGGGCGACGCTCGGCCGGACCGTGACCGGGGTGAACCGGCGCTTGGCCGGGTCCGGCTCGAGATAGTAGCGGTAGACGGGATCGGCGTGCTCGGACTGGACCCCCACGATTTTCGGCAGCGCGGTGATCACCCCGGCCTCGAAAAACTTCAGGAACCCGCTCAGGATCGCCGTGATGTTGCCGGCATTGCCGATGGGCACGACGACGGCCAACTGCGCCACGTCGTATTCGAAATCCTGCGCGATTTCGTAGGCGTAGGATTCCTGGCCCAGAATGCGCCAGGCGTTCTTGGAGTTGAGCAGCGCCACCGGGTAGTCCTCGGAGAGCGCTTCCACGACCTTCATGCAATCGTCGAACACCCCCGGGATTTCAAACACCATGGCCCCGCTGCCGAGCGGCTGGGACAGCTGCTGGGGGGTGACCTTCTTGTGGGGCAGCAGGACGGCGGACTTGATGCGCGGTTTCAGGTAGGCGCCGTAGAGGGCGGCCGCCGCCGAGGTGTCGCCGGTGGAGGCGCAGACCGCCAGGACTTCGGAGAGTGTCCCCTGCCGGATCAAGGTGTGGATATAGCTGAAGGCGCTTGCCATCCCCCGGTCCTTGAAGGAGGCGCTCGGGTTCTGGCCGTCGTTTTTGAAGTAAAAGTCGAGCCCCACCTCGTCCCGCAGCGGGGCGTTGGCCCGGACGACGGGGGTGTGGCCTTCGCCCAGATACAACACGGCGTCCAGCGGGATCACCGGCCCGATGAACTCGTGGTAGCGGTAGATGCCTTTGAGGGCCGTGAGCGTCAGCATCTTGCGGTAGTCGAAGACCCGGCGCCAGAGGCGGCCCGGGGTGGCTTTGAGCCGCTCAAAATCCAGATCCTCGATCAACAGGACCTGCCCGCACTCCGGGCAGACGTAGAGCAGCCGCTCGATGCCGAATTGAGCGCTGCAGCCCAGGCAGCGGTAGGCCATGCGCCCCGCATGGGCCGGCATCAGATGCGCTTGAATCTCCTGCGGGAAGTCGTCGAGGTTCACGGGGCGATGACATCCATTCCGCCCATGTAGGGCCTGAGCGCCTCGGGGATCACGACGGAGCCGTCGGACCGCTGGCAGTTTTCAAGGATGGCGGCAAAGGTGCGGCCGGCCGCAAGGCCCGAGCCGTTGAGGGTGTGGACCAGTTCGGTGCCTTTCTTGCCCTTGCGCCGGAAGCGGATGTTCGCGCGCCGGGCCTGGAACTCCTCGAAGTTGCTGCAGGAGGAGATTTCGCGGTAGGTGTTCTGGGACGGCATCCACACCTCGATGTCATAGGTTTTGGCGGCCGAAAACCCCATGTCGCCTGTGCACAGGAGGACCACGCGGTAGGGAAGACCCAGCTTGACGAGGATGGTCTCCGCCTGCACGAGCAGGCTTTCCAGCTCCGCATACGAATCCTCCGGCTTGCAGAACTTGACCAGCTCCACCTTGTTGAACTGGTGCTGCCGGATCAGGCCGCGGGTGTCCTTGCCGTAGGAGCCCGCCTCCGACCGGAAGCAGGGCGTGTACGCCGTGTAGTACAGGGGCAGATCCGCCTCGTCCAGGGTTTCATCCTGATGGATGTTGGTCAGCGGCACCTCCGCCGTGGGGATCAGGAAGTAGTCCCACTGCTCCAGCTTGAAGAGGTCCTGCTCGAATTTCGGCAGTTGGCCGGTGCCGGTCATGGACTTCCGGTTCACCATGAAGGGCGGGAGGGTCTCGCGGTAGCCGTGCTCGCGGGTGTGCACGTCCAGCATGAAGTTGATCAGCGCGCGCTCCAGGCGGGCGCCGGCACCGAAATACAAGGGAAACCGCGCGCCGGTGATCTTGGCGGCGCGCTCCAGGTCGAGCACCTTCAGCCGCATGCCGACGTCCCAGTGGGCCTTGGGCGCGAAGTCAAACCGTGTCGGCTCTCCCCAGGTCTTGATCACGGGGTTCTCGGAGCTGTCCCGGCCCAGCGGCACCGAGGCGTGGGGCAGGTTCGGGAGCCCCATCAGGATGGCGCTCAACCCCTCCTGGGTGTCGGCCACCGCTTTCTCCAGTTCCTTGATGCGCGCCGAAACCGAACGCATCTCCAGCACCAGGGCCTCGGCCGGGTCGCCGGCTTTCTTCAGGCGGGCGATCTCGTCGGAGACCACGTTGCGGCGGTGGCGCAGATCTTCGATTTCCTGGAGGCTTTTCCGGTGCTGCGCGTCGACGGCCTTGAAGGTCTCCAGGGCGACGCTCTGGCCGCGCGCGGACAGGGCCGCCTCCACCGCCGCCAAATTTTGCCGTATAAACTTGATTTCCAGCATAAATTAGGTATATTTATATGTTTAATCGATTGGTTAGTTGTTCGAGGAGACTCAATCCAATTTTCATACACAGGCATTCCGGTTTAGTCAACGCTTATTACCGGTTGAAACGACGCATCCGCCGCCGCCCGCTTCTTGCCGGCCCGCCAGCGGCCTGCGAAGATCGATCCGACGCCAGGGGGAAGTCACATGGACGAAATCAAGGCAGCCAAGGAACAGATCCGCAAGGACATGGCCAAAGTCATCAATGGGTTCACCGAAAAGCAGCGCGTCGAAAAAACCAGGGCCATCGAGCACAAGCTGTTTGAGTTCGCCAATTTCATGGAAGCCCGGATCATTTTGCTTTATGTCGATGGTGAAAACGAGGTCCGGACCAAACAGATCCTCAAGCGCTCTTTCGGCTTCAACAAGATCGTCGTCCTGCCCGCCTTCGACCCCGAGCGGCGCAAGGCAACGATCCTGAAAGTCGACCATCCGGACAAGGATTTGCAGCCGGGGCCCCGGGGGGTGGCGGAGCCCAATCCCGCCCGCTGCAAGCCGGTGCCCATCCAAAAGGTCGACATCGCCATCATCCCCGGCCTGGCATTCGACGAAAAAGGGGCGCGCATCGGGTCGGGCAAGGGGTATTACGACCGGTTGATTCCGGATCTGCCGGCAACGACCCGCAAGGTCGCACTGGCGTTCGAGGAGCAGATCATCCCGCAGGTTCCCACCGAGTCCCACGACAAGCACGTGGACATCATCATCACCGACAAACGCATCATTTACAAGATATGAAATTCAGGCGTTAAGGCACTCTGGCGAGGAATTCGGCAGTTTTTCCGAATACGCCGACTGATCCCGGGTGCCCTGAACCCTGAATTTCATGGGTTCAACACCCTCTCCAGCTTATCCAGGTTCTCAACCTCGCCCACGGCGATGACCGTGTCTCCCGGCATGATGACGGCCTCGAAGGAGGGATTGAAAAGCATGGTGCCGTCGGGCTGGTTGATGGCGATGATGATGAGGTTGAAGTTCTGGCGGATGCCGGAGTCCTTGAGGCTGACGTGGGCGAGCGCGGAGGCTTCGCTCACGGCGAGCTCCTCCAGCTGGATGTCCTTGCGGGTTTGAGAAAAGGCGAATTCGAGAAAGCTCGTCACCGCGGGCCGCATGATCCGCTGGGCCAGCCGGGAGGCCCCCAAATCGTATGGGGACTCCACGATGTTGGCCCCGGCGGCGCGCAGCTTGTTCTTTGACTCCTCCCGGCTCGCCCGGGCGATGATCATCAGCTGGGGGGAGAGCTGCCGTGCGGTCAGCACCAGGAAGACGTTGTCCGTGTCGGTCGCCAGCACCGCCACCAGCCCCTTGGCCCGTTCGATGCCGGCCCGCGTCAGGACCTCTTCGCTGGTGGCGTCGCCCTGAACGTACAGCACCCGGTCCCGCTCCAACACCGGGATGAGGTCCGGTGTTTTTTCGATGACCACCAGGCTTACCGGCTTCTGCCGCAGCGTCTGGCAGAGAATTCTGCCGATCCTGCCGTACCCGCAGACGATGTAGTGATGGCTCAACCGATCGATTTTTCTGTCCAAGCGGCGCCTCCCCATGATCGCACGGATTTTACCCTCCACCATGAACTGAACGACGCTGGCCGCCACATAGGTGGTTGTGCCGAGGCCGAAAAAAATCAGCACCATGTTGAAGACCCGGCCGGCTTCCCCCAGCGGCCGGACTTCCTGGTAGCCGACCGTGGCGATGGTGATCACGGTCATGTAAAGGGCGTCCATGAACCCCCAGCCCTCGAGCATTTCAAACCCGAGCGTCCCGATCGTTAAAATGGAGATCAGCAACACCAAGATGATCAGAAAATGCCTCGGCGGCCGCATGCCCTTCACCCTTGTCGAAATCGCATCCGGTACTTCCGGCAGCCTGCCGCTGCCGTTACGCATCTTAGCAGATCTGCCGCAGCGTTGAAAGCAACCGGCGCGAAATCTCGCATATTGACCCGGCGAACCGGTGTTGATAGAAAATCCCCTGCAGCGAAACGTTGCCGATAAGGACTTTCGTGGAAAAGGAACCCCTGAAATACCAGCGCCTCAGAGAAGAGATGGTGCGCCAGCAGGTCGAGGCGCGGGGTGTCGCCGACCCGGCGGTGCTGGCGGCCCTGCGCCGGGTGCCGCGCCACATCTTCGTGAGCGAGGCCCTGCGCGACCAGGCTTACGGCGATTTCCCGCTTCCGATCGGCGAGCAGCAGACCATCTCCCAGCCCTATATCGTGGCCGAGATGAGCCAGGCCCTGCAACTGCGCCGCGAGGATCGGGTGTTGGAAATCGGCACCGGATCAGGCTATCAGGCGGCCATCCTGGCGCAGATCGCCTACCGGGTGTACACCATCGAGCGCATCCGCCCCCTGTATCTGCAGGCCCGTCGCCTGTTCGACGAACTGCGTCTTTTCAATATCGTCACCCGTTACGGCGACGGTTCCAAGGGCTGGGATGAAGAGAGCCCCTTCGACGCGATCATTGTCACGGCCGGTGCCCCCACGGTCCCCGCCGTGCTTTTGAACCAACTGGCCGTCGGCGGCCGCCTGGTGGCTCCGGTCGGAAATCAGCACTCCCAGGACCTGGTCAAGATCGTCAAGGAAAAAACCGGCATCCGGCAGACCAGCCTGGGAGGGTGCCGGTTTGTGAAGCTGGTGGGGGAGCACGGCTGGAAGGAGCCCTGACGGACGGCTTCATCGCAAGGCCGACTTCGGCGTTGTGCTTCACCGCACAAAAATGAAGTTTAAAGTTTAAAGTTCAAAGTTGAAAGTGGAGGGAAACTCAATTTCACTTCACCTTCGTCCGGCCTTTTCCGTCGAGGGTGCGGTGGCGTCCGTGTCGATGTGCCTTTGAGCTTTCAGCCTTGGGCCCGGTTCGGCAGGTTTTTTTTGAGGAAGTCGATGAAGGCGGAGGCCAGGGGCGAGAGGCTGCGCTGGCGGTGGCGGGTGATGTAAAAGCGACGGGTCAAGTCCAGGCCCTCCACGGCCAGGGCTTTCAGGCGGCCGGATGCAAGATCCTCTGAAATCGCCAGCATCGACAAGATCGACACGCCGATGCCCTCCTTGACCCCCTGGCGGATCGCCTCGGTGCTGCCCATCTCCGCCACGATGTTCAGCTCCTCCGCATCGTGTCCCAAGCGGATCAGGCTCTCCTTTATGGATTGAAGCGTGCCGGAGCCGCGCTCGCGGGCGATGTAGGGCTCATTCAAAAGCAGGGCCAGGGCTATTTTTTTCTTCGAGGCCCAGGGGTGGCCGGCCGGCACGACCAGGCGCATCTCGTCCGACACGAGGGCCTCCTGCCGGATGTTCTTGTCCCTGGATTCCGCCCCGACCACCCCGAACTCCAGCGCGCCCTCCAGAACTCCGGCGATGA
>Ga0316601_100002058_pt1 | contig 10224 bp, 8 predicted proteins | sample OWC_soil_day5_no_FD_207663 | JGI IMG/M metagenome (GOLD analysis project Ga0316601, IMG submission 207663) | Wetland soil microbial communities from Old Woman Creek delta, Ohio, United States - OWC_soil_day5_noCT | ecosystem: Environmental > Terrestrial > Soil > Wetlands | place: USA: Ohio...
GACCGAGGCCCGGCGGCAGGCGTTGCCCGCCTATGTGATCCTGCACGACGCGACGCTCGCCGAGATCGCGCACCGGCGACCGCGCGACCTCGAGGCGCTGGCCGGCATTCCCGGCATTGGCGCGCGCAAGCTCGAGCGCTACGGTCCGGCGTTACTCGAGCTGCTGGCCGAAGCCTGAGATATCGCGCGACTGGATCACCGTGACACCCGGCGGTTCGCGCAAGGCCGTCGCGATCATGGCCGCCGCGATGTCGCGTGCCGCCACGGGCCGCCACGTCGCCGGGGCGAAACGCAGCAGTTGCTCGCTCACCCGCTCCATCGGCCGCGGTTCAGCACGCTCGCCCGCGATCACCGACGGTCGCAGGATGGCGAGGCTTGGCCAGTCCATCTGCCTGAGGCCCTGCTCCATCTCGCCCTTCACGCGCGAGTAGAAGAACGGCGACGAACGGCTCGCGCCGAGCGCGCTCACGACCGAGAAATGCCGCGCGCCGTTGCGCAACGTGAGCTGCGCGAGCCGCAGCGGATATTCGTAATCGACCTCGCGGAACCTGGCCTGTGATCCAGCCTTGCGGATCGTCGTGCCCAACGCGCAGAACACGTGATCGCCGCGCAGGCGGGCCCGTACGTCGCCGAGCTGGCCGAAATCCACGACCACCTGGCGCAGCTTGTCGTGCCGGCCAGGAGCACTGAGTTCGCGCCGGGTCACGACGATCACCCGTTCGTAGCGGCGCGACGCGAGCAGCTGCTGCAGGCACTCACCACCGACCAGCCCCGTGGCCCCGGCGAGGATGGCGGTCAGCTTGCTCATCGCGGGGCAAAACGCGGGTCGGTGATCCTCATCTCCGTGACCGGCCCGTACTTGCGCACGTCGCTGCGGATGCGGGCCGCATCACCGATGAGCACCATCGCGAGATCACTCGAATCCGGGAAGGCGCCATTGATCGCCGCGCGCGCGCTGTTACCGTCCACAGCCGCGACACGTGCGGCGAACTCATCCACGTCTTCCGGTCCGAGGCCGTGGAGCATCAGGTCGGCCAGGCGAGCCGCCAGCGCGCCGTTGGTCTCGATCGTCGGCGGGAACTGGCCCAGCAGGTAGGTCTTCGCCGAGTCCAGCGTTGCCGTGTCCAGCCCTTCGCGATGCAGCCGATCGAGCGTGGCGAGCGCCAGGTCGAGCGCTGCCACGGTGGACTCGGTCGCCGTGAATGAGGTGATGCCGAAGGCACCCGGCTGCGCGAAGCGAGCGAACGCCGAACGCGCCCCATAGGTGAGTCCGCTCTTGACGCGCAGCTCGGTGTTCAGCATCGACGTGAAGCGGCCGCCGAACACCGTGTTGACCACCGCCTGGGCGGTGCGCTCCGGGTCGGTGCGCGAGGCACCGACGTTGCCCAGCCAGAAATAGGTCTGCGTGGCGCCCGGCTTGTCCACCAGCAGTACGCGCCGGCCCTTCTCGCGGGGTGCGGACGCCGCCGCCGGCGCCGGCGCGTCGGCGCGCGGCATTGACCCGAACGCCTGCTAGAGCCGCTTGCGGACGTCGGCTTGGTCGAAGTCGCCGACCACCGTGACGATCAGCCGGTCGCCGCGCACCTGGGCCTGGTAATGGCTCTTCAGGTCCGCGAGCGTCACCTTGGCCAACGACTCTTCGTCGCCGCCGACCGGCCGCCCATAGGGATGCCCGCGGAACAGCCACGCATCGCCGTAAGTCCCGACCAACGCGCGCGGATCCGAGTCCTTTGCCGCGGCAATCGACTGCACCGCGAGCGCCCGGACCTTCTCGAACTCGTCGGTTGCCAGGCGCGGGCGCAACAGCGCATCGCTCGCCAGTTCGATCATCAGCCCGACGTCGCGGGCGAGAAAACTGGTACCGATCGACACGCTCTCGGCACTGGCGGCGATGACCAGTTCTCCGCCTGCACCTTCGATCGCTTCGGCGAACTGCACGGCGTCGCGCTCACCTGCGCCCTTCTGCATCAGGTCCGCCAGCAGCGACGCCGTACCCTCACGGCCCGGCGCATCGGCAAGCGAACCGCCGCGCACGACGACGTTCATCGCGACGAGCGGGGTGTCGCGTTTGGTCATCAGCGCCACCAGGGCACCGTTGGCGAGCGTCACGCGCTCGAACTCGGGCAGGCGCACGCCGGCAGGCGCGGCGGCCGCTGCCGTCGCGCACCACGCGGCAAATGCCGCAATCACGGCCATTCGGAGCATGCGCACGGCGTTCACTGGCCACCTCCTGCGCCAGCGGCGTGGCTCGCCGGCGTTGGCTCCAGCACGCCCACGGTGCGATTGTCGGCGCGCAACACCTTCGCCGCTGCGAGCCTGACATCCTCGGCGGTAATGCTCTCGTACACGGCCGGCGCATCGAACAGCTTGCGGTAGTCGCCGTGGAAGACCTCGTACGTGCCGAGCGCCTGCGCCTTGCCGCTGATGGTCTCGAGCCCGCGCCAGAAGCCGGCCAGCGCCTGGTTGCGGGCCTTTGCCAGTTCGGCAGGAGTCGGCCCGTCCTTGGCGATGCGCGCGATCTCCTCGTCGATCAGCCGCTCCGTCCGGGCGACGTCGCCGCCCGGCGGGACGACCGCATACACCCAGGCGAGCCCGGGATCGAACCCGGCGTCGAGTTGCGAACCCACCTGCACCGCCGCCTGCTCGCGCTCCACCAGTCGCTGGTGCAGCCGCGACGAATCGCCGGAGCCGAGGATCGACAGCAGCACTTCCATGACGCGCGACTCGCGGTCGGGCGCTGCCGCAGCATGCCAGGTCATCGCGAGCAACGGCGTCTGCGCCTCACGCACGACCTTGAAGCGGCGTTCACCGAGCTGCGGCGGTTCCCTGGTCGTCACGGGCGGTGGCGTGGGCTGCGCCTGGAGTGGCGCCAGGTAACGCTCCGCGAGCGCGAACACCGCCTCCGGCTCAACCGCTCCCACTACGAACATCACCGCATTGTTGGGCGCGTAGTACTGGCGATAGAAGGCCTGCAGGTCCTCGATCTTCCAGCTCTCGATGTCCGACGGCCAGCCGATGACCGGAAACTGGTACGGGTGCGCCACGTAGGCCGTGGCCTGCATCTGCTCGGCCAGCGTGCCGAAGTTGTCGTTGTCGATGGACGAACGCCGCTCGGAGTACACGACACCACGCTCGCTCTCGACCACCTTGGGGTCGAAATCGAGGTGGCGCATGCGGTCGGCCTCGAGGTCGAAGATCAGTTCCGTGGCGCTCACCGGGAACCAGTTCTGGTACACGGTGACGTCGGAACTCGTGTAGGCATTATTGGCGCCGCCCGCCGCCTCCATCACCCGGTCGAAGTCACCCGGCGCGCGCGTCTTCGTGCCGTTGAACATCATGTGCTCGAAGTAGTGCGACAGGCCGGTAATGCCGGGCCGCTCGTTGCGGCTGCCGACGCGGTACCACGTGTACATCGCCACGTTCGGGATGTCGCGGTCCGGCCAGACGACGACCTCCAGGCCGTTGGGCAACGTGCGGGAAACGATCTGGTCTGCCCCGGCGATACTGCCTGGGGCCGCTCGCGCGGCGCAGGCTGCGAGCGTGAGCGCCAGGGCCGCAGTGAACGCATTCGGTCGGCGCATGCCTCAACCTCCCTTCTCGGACGCAATCCAGCTATCGACCTTGGCTTCGAGCACGTCAAGCGGCAGCGCACCGTCGACGAGCACGACCGTGTGGAATTTGCGCACGTCGAAGCGATCGCCCAGCGCCCGTTCGGCGCGCACCCGCAAGTCGCTGATCTTGAGCTGGCCGAGCTTGTAGGCGAGCGCCTGTGCCGGAATGGCGATATAGCGCTCGGTCTCCGCCACGCGCCGTGCGTCGCTGGTGGCGCTGTTCGCGTCGATGTACTCGAGCACCTGCTCGCGCGTCCAGCCCTTCGAGTGCAGGCCCGTGTCCACCACGAGCCGGATCGCGCGGAACAGCTCGCCCTCGAGCCGGCCGAAGTACTGGTACGGGTCCCGGTACATGCCCAAGTCGGGCCCAAGCGACTCCGCATACAGGCCCCAGCCTTCGCTGTAGGCGGTGTAGCCGCCGAAGCGGCGGAACCGCGGCAGGTCCTTCTGCTCACGCGCAATGGTGATCTGGAAGTGATGGCCGGGATTGCCCTCGTGCAGCGACAGCGCCTCCATGGCCCACTTCGGCCGCGCCTTCAGGTCGTAGGCGTTCGCATAGAAGATGCCGGGCCGCGAACCGTCCTCGCTGGCCGCCTGGTACTGCCCGCCCGCGGCGCTCTTCTCGCGGAACGGCTCGACGACGCGCACTTCATAGTCGGCCTTCGGCAGGATCTCGAAGAGCTTCGGCAGCTGGGGATCCACGCGCTGCTTGATCGCGACGTACCCCTCGACCAGCGCCTCGCGGCTCGGGTGCACAAACTGCGGGTCGTTGTTCAGGAAGATGAAGAACTCCTGCAGCGTACCCTTGAAGCCTACCTGCTTCATCACGCCCAGCATCTCCGCGTGGATGCGCTTCACCTCGTCCAGGCCGATCTCGTGGATCTGCGCCGGCGTGAGGTTCGTGGTCGTGACCTCGCGCACCCGGTATGCGTACCAGGCGGCGCCGTCCGGCAGCGCGTCGATCCCGACGGTGGTGCGGCACTGCGGCAAGTACTCGTCGCGCATGAAGTCGTGCAGGCGGCGGTATGCCGGCACGAGCCTGGTCTCGATCGCCGCGCGATACGCCGCAGTGAGCCGCTCGCGGTCGGCGGTGCTGAAGCCCTCCGGTAGCTTGCGCACCGGGCCCCAGTAGATCGAATCCTCGGGCTTCGCGACGATGTGGGCCTGCAGCTGCGGCAGCACGCGTTCGGTGAGCACACGCGGCAGCGTGTAGCCCTTGCGCACGCCATCGCGCATGTTCACGATCGCCTGGTCGGTCCAGGCGACGAAGCCGTCGACGCGCTTCAGGAAGTTGTCGTAGTCCTGCACCGTGACGAACGGCTGCATGCCGTTGCCGGACCCGAGCTGTGCGAAGCCGTTGGGCGCGGAGTAGAACTGGTTGAGCGGGATCAGGTGTGCGGGAAAGCGGAAACCCTCGATCTCGAGCTCGCGCCCCGACCTGAAGACCTGGTAGGTGAGCAGGTCCTGTCCCGACAGCCGGGTCGGGTCGATCTGCTGCACCCGGGCGAGGTAGTCCCGCTCGAGCCGTTCGGCGCGTGCGCGCCACTCCGGCGCAATGGCAATCTCGTAGCGGTCGTCGTAGCGCCGGTCGCCGATCGACGTGGCCAGGAGCGGGTTGAGCCGCAGCCGGTCCTCGAAATAGGCATCGACCAGCTCGCTGAGCCGCCGGGCCTCGTTGGCCGCCGCGGCGGCGGGCGTCTGGGTGGGCGCCGAGGCGGGACCCTCGGCGCGAGCCGGGACGGCGAACGCGGTCAGCAGGGCGGCGGCGACCACCAGCAGAGCTCGGTTGGACATCGGGGTTTCCCGCAAGACAAGTGGCAAGCCGCGCACTTTGCCGCAATCGCCGTCCGCCGGAAAGCCTTGGGGTCTGTCCCGGCTCTGTCCCGGGACAGACCCCGAGCGCGGCGGGACGCAACGGCATCCGTGTCCTCACGGATGCCAACCTCGGCCCTATCGGGCATGGTTCGCATTGGCCATAAGGCGGGAGGACCATGTTCCAGATACGCATTCACGGTCGCGGCGGCCAGGGAGTCGTCACAGCGGCCGAACTGTTGTCCGTGGCGGGGTTCCGCGAGGGCCGCCACGCCCAGGCCTTCCCGAGCTTCGGTTCCGAACGCACCGGAGCGCCGGTGGTGGCGTTCTGCCGGCTCGACAACAAGCCGATCCGCCTGCGCGAGCCGATCATGGCCCCCGACGCGCTGATCATCCAGGACCCCACCCTGCTGCACCAGGTGGACGTGTTCGGCGGGCTCACCAAGGATGGCTACATCCTGATCAACACCAGCCGCAGCTTCGAGGAACTCGGCCTCGAGGAATTCGCCGCGGGTTTCCGCCCTGAGCGCCTGTGCACCGTGCCGGCCACGGAGTTCGCGCTCAAGCACGTCGGGCGACCACTGCCGAATGCGGCGCTGCTCGGCGGGTTCGCCGCAGCGACGCTGCAGATCTCGCTCGAGTCGGTGGGCAGCGCGATCCGCGAGAAATTCCCGACCAAAGTGGCCGAGGCCAACATTGCCGCCGCCGCCGAGGCTTTTGCCTTCGTCACGCGGGAGATAGGGGAGACCGCTCGTGCTCAAACAGGTTGAAGGCTCCGCCGCGGTTGCGGAGGCCGTGGCGCTCTGCCGGCCGCAGGTGATCTGCGCGTACCCGATCTCGCCGCAGACCCACATCGTCGAGGGGCTCGGCAAGCTCGTGTCCGCCGGGCAACTCAAGCCCTGTGAGTTCATCAACGTCGAGTCCGAGTTTGCAGCGATGTCGGTGGCGATCGGCGCGTCGGCGGCCGGCGCGCGCGCCTACACGGCGACAGCCAGCCAGGGCCTGCTGTTCATGGCCGAGGCGGTGTTCAACGCCGCCGGCCTCGGGCTGCCGATCGTCATGACGGTCGCGAACCGCGCCATCGGCGCCCCGATCAACATCTGGAACGATCACACCGACGCGCTGAGCCAGCGCGACTGCGGCTGGATCCAGCTGTTCGCCGAGGACAACCAGGAGGCGCTCGACCTGCACATCCAGGCGTTCCGCCTCGCCGAGGAACTGTCGCTGCCGGTGATGGTGTGCATGGACGGGTTCATCCTCACGCACGCCTACGAGCGCGTGGACCTGCCGACGCAGGAGCAGGTGGATGCTTACCTGCCGCCGTACGAGCCGCGCCAGGTGCTGGACCCGGCCGACCCGGTGTCGATCGGCGCGATGGTGGGGCCCGAGGCGTTCATGGAGGTGCGCTATCTCGCGCACGCCAAGCAGCGCCAGGCGTTGGAGCTGATCCCGGCCTGGGCCAGCGAGTTCAAGCGCATTTTCGGCCGCGAGAGCGGCGGCCTCACGCACACCTACAGGATCGAGGACGCCGAGACGGTGGTCGTGGCGCTCGGCTCGGTGCTCGGCACGATCAAGGACACCGTGGACGAGATGCGCGAGCAGGGCGTGCCGATCGGCGTGCTCGGCATCAGCTGCTTCCGCCCGTGGCCGACGTCCGCCGTACGTGCGGCGCTGTCGAACGCAAAACGTGTCGTGGTGCTGGAGAAGAGCCTCGCGGTGGGTCTTGGCGGGATCGTGTCGAACAACGTGGCCGCTGCGTACCCTGGCTCGCCCGACCTCGTGCACACGGTCATCGCGGGACTGGGCGGCCGCTCGATCACGCGCCGTTCGCTGCACAAGGTCTTCAAGGAAGCAATCGAGGGACGGCTCGAACCCGTGACCTTCCTGGACCTCGACTACGCTGTGGTCGATCGCGTGCTGCAGCGCGAGCGCGAGCAACGGCGCTCGGGACCGATCGCCGAAGCCATCCTGCGCGAGATCGGCCTCGTCGCCGCGAAGATCGGTTGAGGAGACTGTCATGACCCGTCAACCGATCCGCTTCTACCAGACCGGCACCTTCACCGTCGGCAACCGCCTGCTGCCCACCGAGGAGCGCTCGGTGCAGGCCAAGCTGCGCCGCACGAACTCGCTCAACTCCGGACACCGCGCGTGCCAGGGCTGCGGCGAGGCACTGGGCGCCCGCTACGCCATCGACGCGGCGATGGACGCGACCAACCGGCAGCTCGTTGCCGCGAACGCCACCGGCTGCCTCGAGGTGTTCTCGACGCCGTATCCCGAGACCTCGTGGCAGATCCCGTGGATCCACTCGCTGTTCGGCAACGCGGCCGCGGTGGCCACCGGCATCGCCGCCGCGATGCGCGTCATGGGCCGCCCCGACGTCCGCGTGGTCGCGCAGGGCGGTGATGGCGGAACGACCGACATCGGCTTCGGCTGCCTGTCCGGCATGTTCGAGCGCAACGACGACGTGCTCTACATCTGCTACGACAACGAGGCCTACATGAACACGGGCGTGCAGCGCTCGTCGGCGACGCCGCCTGCCGCCCGCACCAACACGACCATGCCGGTCGGCGATTCGCTGGGCAATCGCTTCGGTCAGGGCAAGAACGTGCCGGCGATCGCGATGGCGCATGAGATCCCGTACGTGGCGACGGCGACCGTGGCCGAATTGCGCGACCTCGAGGCGAAGGTGCGCCGCTCCATGGAGTTCCGCGGCGCGCGCTACATCCACATCCTGGTGCCCTGCCCGCTCGGCTGGGGCCACGGCTCGGCGGACACGATCCGCATGGCGCGGCTCGCCAAGGAGACGGGGCTGTTCCCGGTGTTCGAGGCCGAGCACGGCGAGGTGAAGAGCGTGTCGAAGATCCGCCGGCCACTGCCCGTCCAGGAGTACCTCAGGCCGCAGACACGGTTCGCGCATCTTTTCAAGCCGCCGGGGCACCCAGAGGTCATCGCGCGCCTGCAACAGCTCGCCGACCGCAACATCCGCCGGTTCGGGCTGGTCGACGCGGAGGCCGCGTCATGAAGCGCAGCAAGCCGTTCGCAATCACCCTCGACCCCGGTTCGAGCCTCGCCAATCACACGGGCTCGTGGCGCACGGTGCGTCCCGAGTACGTGGACCGGCTGCCGCCCTGCAATCACGCCTGCCCCGCGGGCGAGAACATCCAGGGCTGGCTGTTCCACGCCGAAGCTGGCGACTACGAGCAGGCCTGGCGCGTACTGACGCGGGACAATCCGCTGCCGGCTACCATGGGCCGCGTCTGCTACCACCCGTGCGAATCGGCCTGCAACCGCGGCCAGCTCGACGAATGCGTCGGCATCAACGCCATCGAGCGCTTCCTCGGCGACGAGGCGTTGCGCCGCCGCTGGCGCTTCGAGCGGCCGGCCGCAGCCACCGGCAGGCGCGTGCTGGTCGTCGGCGCCGGCCCGTCCGGACTCTCGGCGGCCTATCACCTCGCGCGCATGGGACACGCGGTAACGATCCGCGAGGCGGGCCCGGTGGCGGGCGGCATGATGCGTTTCGGCATCCCGCAGTACCGCCTGCCGCGTGATGTGCTCGATGCCGAAATCCAGCGCATCATGGATCTCGGCGTGAAGCTCGAGCTCAACGCCAAGGTGTCGAACGTGCTCGAAGCGCGCAGTGACGGCAAGTTCGACGCTGTATTCCTCGCGGTCGGTGCGCACATTGCCAAGCGCGCGTACCTGCCGGCGGGCAGCGCCTCGAAGATGCTCGATGCCGTGTCCGTGCTGCGCAGCATGGAAGGCGAGGACAAGCCGCTGCTGGGCCGGCGCGTCGTCGTGTACGGCGGTGGCAATACCGCCCTGGACGTGGCGCGCACCGCGAAGCGCCTCGGCGCGACGGAATCGATCATTGTCTACCGGCGCACGCGCGAGAAGATGCCGGCGCACGAGTCCGAGCTCGAGGAAGCGCTGCAGGAAGGCGTGATGGTGAAATGGCTGTCCACCATCAAGCAGGCCGGCGAGTCGTCCATCACGGTGGAGAAGATGCGCCTCGACGCCAGGGGCAACCCGGAACCGACCGGCGAGTTCGAGACACTGGAGGCGGACTCGGTGGTGCTGGCGCTCGGCCAGGACGTGGACCTGTCGCTGCTCGACGGCGTGCCGGGGCTCGAGATCAAGGACGGCGTGGTGCAGGTGGACGCGGGCATGATGACCGGTCACGCGGGCATCTTCGCCGGCGGCGACATGGTGCCGGGCGAGCGCACCGTGACGGTCGGCATCGGTCACGGCAAGCTTGCGGCGCGCAACATCGACTCGTGGCTGCGCGGCGAGCAGTGGCAGCACCCGGCGAACCACGAGCTCGCGAGCTTCGACAAGCTCAACACCTGGTACTACACGGACGCGCCGAAATCGAAGCAGCCCGTGCTCGACACGATCCGCCGCCAGTCCACCTTCGAGGAGGTGGTGGGCAGCTTCGACGAGACCACAGCGCAGTTCGAGGCGCGGCGGTGCCTCTCTTGCGGCAACTGCTTCGAGTGCGACAATTGCTACGGCGTATGCCCCGACAACGCCGTGACCAAGCTCGGGCCCGGCCTGCGCTACGCGTTCAACTACGACTATTGCAAGGGCTGCGGGCTGTGCGTGAGCGAGTGCCCGTGCGGCGCGATCCGCACGGTGCCCGAGGAGATCTAGCGGGCGAAATCCGCACCCCGACCCTCTCCCGCTGACGCGGGAGAGGGAGTCGGTCGTCTACTTCGCCTTGACGAATTTCAGCGTCATGCGATCCGACTCGCCGATGGCGAGGTACTTCGAGTGGTCGAAGCTCGGATCCTCCGCCTTGTCC
>Ga0316601_100002059_pt1 | contig 10223 bp, 8 predicted proteins | sample OWC_soil_day5_no_FD_207663 | JGI IMG/M metagenome (GOLD analysis project Ga0316601, IMG submission 207663) | Wetland soil microbial communities from Old Woman Creek delta, Ohio, United States - OWC_soil_day5_noCT | ecosystem: Environmental > Terrestrial > Soil > Wetlands | place: USA: Ohio...
GCGCTGGCCGGCAACTTCATGCCCGAGCCGGTATTCGCCAATATCGGCAAGCTGCTGCTGGCCACCCAGATCTACGACATGCATCGCCTGGCGCACGAGGTCTCGGGCGGTCTCGTCGTCGCCCTGCCCGGCCCCGACGAGGACCACAACCCCGCCACCGCGGCCACGCTGGCCGAGGTGCTGCGCGCCCATCCGGCCGTGCCCTACGACAAGCGCATCGAGGTGGCGCGCTTCATCGAGGACCTCACGGCCTCGTACCAGGGCGGCTGGTACTCGGTCATCAGCCTGCACGGCGGCGGCTCGCCGGCGGCGATGAAGCAGGAGATCTGGCGCCAGTACCCGGTCGGTGACAAGGTGGCGCTGGTGGAGCGGCTGCTCGACCGCGGCGTGCTGCACGACGAGACGCGCGCCATCACGCGCAACCGCCAGCCCGGGCGTTGCTGCGACCTGGGGTGCAGCGTGCCCGGGCAGGCGGTGATGGTGCCGCTGCCCGCGGCGGGACGGGACGAGTGATGCGGGCCCGGTCGACGCCGGCGACGAGCGCGCTGCGGTCCACCGCGGCCCGAAGCGCCGTCGCGGCCCGGCAGGCCCCGGGCCCGCGGGGCACGGTCAGATGAGCACCACCAGCCGGCCGCGCACGCGCCCGGAGAGCAGGTCGCCGGACCGTGCGATGGCGTCTTCGAGCGCGATCTCCTCGGTCATCACTTCCAGCAGGGCCGGATCGAGGTCCTGCGCCAGGCGCTGCCAGGCGAGTTCACGCAGGGCTCGCGGCGCCATCACGCTGTCGATGCCCGCCAGCGTGACGCCGCGCAGGATGAAGGGCAGCACCGTGGTCGGCAGGTCGGTGCCCTGCGCCAGGCCGCAGGCAGCGACGACGCCGCCGTAGCGCACCTGCGCCAGCGCCGTGGCCAGGGTCTGGCTGCCCACCGCGTCGACGACGGCGGCCCAGCGCTCCTTCTGCATCGGCCTGCCCGGGCTGGCGAGTTCGGCGCGGTCCATCACGGCTGCGGCACCCAGCTGCGTCAGATAGTCGGCTTCCTGGACCTTGCCGCTGGCGGCCACCACGCGGTGGCCGAGCCGCGCCAACAGCGCGATGGCCACGCTGCCGACCCCGCCGGTGGCGCCGGTCACCAGCACCTCGCCCGCGCCGGGCTGCACGCCATGGCGCTCCAGCGCCAGCACGCACAGCATCGCGGTATAGCCGGCGGTGCCGATGGCCATCGCCTGCCACGGCGTGAAGGCGGCGGGCAGCTTCACCAGCCAATCGCCCTTCAGCCGCGCCCGCTCGGCCATGCAGCCCCAGTGAGTCTCTCCGGCTCCCCAGCCGTTGTGCACGAAGCGGTCGCCTGCCGCCCATCCGGGATGGCGGCTTTCCAGCACGGTGCCGGCACCGTCGATGCCCGGCACCATGGGCCAGGCCCGCACCACCGGCGAGCGGTTGGTGAGCGCGAGGGCATCCTTGTAGTTGAGCGTGGAGTACTCGGGCCGGACCAGCACGTCGTCGTCGGGCAGCCGGGCCTCGTCCAGCGTCGTCACCCCGGCGCGGAATCCGGCATCGTCCTTCTCGAGCAGCAGGGCCTTGAACATGGTGTCTCGGTGTTGGGAGCTCAGACCCGGATGCTGCCGCTTCCCGGCGCTTGCGGCAAGGGCGATGGCGCCTGCGGCGTGCACCTGCCACAGAAACCCGATGCTTGCACGTCTGCGCAAGCTGCTATCCTGCGCCGCCGATGCTCAGCCACTCCCTGTCCGCCATCGCCGTCGCACTGTGCATGGCTGCCGCCGCTCCGGCCGGGGCCATGCCCGAACCGCCTCCTGCCGCAGCGCACAGCGATGCCCTGCTGCCGCTGCTGGCGGAACGCGGCCTGCTGCCCGTCGTGCCGATGACCGAAGACCAGAGCCTCGTGCGCCAGGCCCGCGACGCGGCGTCCGAACTCGTGCTGTCGGCGATGCACTTCATCGGCGTGCCGTACCGGCGCGGCGGCGACAGCGTCGAGCAGGGTTTCGACTGCAGCGGCTTCACGCGCCATGTCTTCGCGCACAGCCTCGGGCTGCTGCTGCCGCGCCGGGCCGACGAACAGGCGCGCGAGGCCGGCCTCGCGCCGGTGACGCGCCAGGAGCTCCAGCCCGGCGACCTGGTGTTCTTCAATACCCTGCGCCGTGCCTTCTCGCATGTCGGCATCTACATCGGCCAGGGCAAGTTCATCCACGCACCGCGCAGCGGCGCCGAAGTGCGCGTCGAGGACATGCGTGCGACCTACTGGACCCAGCGCTTCAACGGCGCCCGGCGTGCGGCGCCGGCGGAAACCGGGATCGCGACGCGGCCTTGACCGGCGCTGCCCGCCTCGGCGACGGCACAATCGGCGCATGGGCGAGACCTTCATACCGCTGGCCGACCTGCGCTACGCCGCCGAATTGCCGCGCATCCCCGCACGGCCCTCGGCACCCGGCGGCCTGCTCACCGACCGCCTGGGCCGGCCGCTGCACGACCTGCGCATCTCGGTCACCGACCGCTGCAACTTCCGCTGCAGCTATTGCATGCCCAAGGAGGTCTTCGACAAGGCCTACACGTTCCTGCCGCACAGCTCGCTGCTGAGCTTCGAGGAGATCACGCGCGCGGCGCGGCTGTTCGTCGCTCATGGCGTGGCCAAGCTGCGGCTCACCGGCGGCGAGCCGCTGTTGCGCAAGCATCTGGAGGTGCTGGTGGCACAGCTCGCGGCACTGCGCACGCCGGGCGGCGAGCCGCTGGACATCACGCTCACGACCAACGGATCGGTGCTCGAGCGCAAGGCCGCGGCCCTGCATGCCGCCGGCCTCAAGCGCGTGACGGTGAGCCTGGACGCCGTCGACGACGCGGTCTTCCGGCGCATGAACGATGTCGACTTTCCGGTCGGCGACGTGCTGCGCGGCATCGACGCGGCGCTGGCCGCCGGGCTGGCGCCGATCAAGATCAACATGGTCGTCAAGCGCGGCACCAACGACGACCAGATCGTGCCGCTGGCGCGCCACGTGCGCGACGCCTACGGCCCCGGAGTGATCCTGCGCTTCATCGAGTACATGGACGTCGGTGCCACCAACGGCTGGCGCATGGACGAGGTGCTGCCCTCGGCCGAGGTGGTTCGCACGCTGTCGGCGGTCTTTCCGCTGGAGCCGCTGCGGCCGAATGCGGCCGGGGAAACCGCCGAACGCTGGCGTTACGTGGACGGCGGCGGCGAGATCGGCGTCATCAGCAGCGTCACGCGGGCCTTCTGCCGCGACTGCAACCGGGCCCGGCTGTCCACCGAGGGCAAGCTCTTCCTGTGCCTGTTCGCCAGCCGCGGCCACGACCTGCGGGCACTGCTGCGCGGCGACTACACCGACGAGCAGATCGCGGGCGCGATCGGTCTCATCTGGGGCGATCGCGAGGACCGCTATTCGGAACTGCGCGGTGCCGGCACGGCAAGCGCCGGCAGCGGCGAGCGGCGCGTCGAGATGCACTATATCGGCGGCTGAGTCGCGTCGCGGCGCCGCCGCTGACCGCCGCGTCAGTCGGCGACCGGGTGAGCGAGGTCGGGAGTCAGGATCTCGCCGGGAACCTTCCTGCGGGCAAACAGCGTGTAGACCGTCGGCACCACGAATACCGTGAGCAGCGTGCCGATGCTCATGCCGCCGACGATGACCCAGCCGATCTGCTGCCGGCTCTCGGCACCGGCGCCGCTGGCCAGTGCCAGCGGCAAGGCGCCCAGCACCATGGCGCCGGTGGTCATCATGATCGGGCGCAGCCGCAGGCTGGAAGCCTCCACCACCGCGTCCAGCGTCTCGCGGCCCTGCTTGCGCAGCTGGTTCGAGAACTCGACGATCAGGATGCCGTGCTTGGTGATCAGACCCACCAGGGTGATGAGACCGATCTGCGAGAACACGTTCAGGGTGCCGCCCGACCACTTCAGCGCCAACAGCGCACCGACCATCGACAGCGGCACCGCGAGCAGGATCACGAAGGGATCGATGAAGCTCTCGAACTGCGCCGCCAGCACGAGAAAGATGAACAGCAGCGCGAGCACGAACACCACGCCCAGCGCGCCCGAGCTGGCGCGGAATTCGCGGCTCACGCCGTTCAGCTCGGTGGCATAACCGGCCGGCAGCACACGCGCCGCGGCCTCGTCCATGAAGGCCAGCGCCTCGCCCAGCGAATAGTTCGGGGCCAGGTTGGCGGTGATGGTGACGCTGCGCCGCTGGTTGAAGTGGTTCAGCTCGCGCGGGCTCACGGCCTCGCGCACCTTGACCAGCGACGACAGCGGCACCATGGTGTCGTTGCGGCCGCGCACGAAGAGCTTCTCGATGTCCTCCGGCGTCGCGCGGCCGCGGCCCTCGGTCTGCACGATCACGTCGTACTGCTCGGCATCGCGCTTGTAGCGCGTGACGGCGCGGCCGCCGAGCATCGTCTCCACCGTGCGCGCCACCGCCTCCACCGACACGCCCATGTCGGCCGCGCGCACGCGGTCGACCTCCATGTAGATCTCGGGCTTGTTCAGCTGCAGGTCGCTGTCGGGCTGCACCAGCCCCGGGTTCTGCTGCATCTCGGCGATCAGCGCCTGCGCCGCGCGCGCCATATTCTCGTAGCTGTCGCCGCTGACGATGACGAAGTTCAGGGGCAGCGAACGGAAGCTCTGGCCCAGGCTGGGTGGCGTCAACGGAAAGACGGAGATGCCGGGCAAGGCCATGACCTGCGGCAGCAGCCTGCGCGCCAGTTCCTGCGTCGTGACACTGCGCTCGGCCCAGTCGACGGTGCGCAGCACGCCGAAGGCGCTCGACACCTGGCCGCCACCGATGAACATGAAGCGGCGGTCGAATTCCGGGTACTGCGCCGCGATCGCGTCCAGCGCGTCGAGGTAGCGTGCGGTGTATTCGAGCGTCGCGCCGTCGGGGGCGCGTATCGGCATGGCGATCACGCCGCGGTCTTCCATTGGCGAGAGTTCGCTCTTCGCGGTGCTGAACAGCCACCAGCTCCCCAGTCCCGATCCCACCATCACCAGCACGACCAGCCAGCGAGCCGCCAGCGCCCGGCGCAGCATGCGCGTATACAAGCCCGTCAGCGCCACCAGCAGGGTCTCCATGCCGCTGTCGAACCGCGTCGGCCTGGGGTTGTGGCGCAGCAGCTTGCTGCACAACATGGGTGTCAGCGTCAGCGCGACGAAACCCGACACCAGCACCGCCCCGGCCAGGGTGAGCGCAAATTCGCTGAACAGGCGTCCGGTGCGCCCGGGGGTGAAGGCCAGGGGCGCGAACACGGCCGCCAGCGTGAGCGTCATCGCCACCACCGCGAAACTGATCTCGCGGATGCCCTTGAACGAGGCCTGCAGGGGCGTCAGGCCCTCCTCGATGTGGCGGTAGATATTCTCCAGCACGACGATCGCGTCGTCGACCACCAGACCGATGGCCAGCACCAGCGCCAGCAGCGTCAGCGTATTGACGGTGAAGCCGGCCAGCGCGATGAGCGAGAAGGCGCCGATCAGGCTGACCGGGATCGTCACCAGCGGGATGATCGAGGCGCGCAGCGTGCGCAGGAAGACGAATACCACCAGCGCCACCAGCACGACGGCTTCGGCCACCGTCGTGTACACGGCCTTGATCGAGCGGTCGATGAAGACCGAGTTGTCGTTGGCCTGGTGGACCGTCACCGACGGCGGCAGCTCGCGCTGGATCTGCGGCATCAGCGCGCGCACGCCGTCGGCCACCTCGAGCGGATTGGCGGTGGCATTGCGGATGATGCCGGTGCTGATCGACGGCACGCCGTTGAGCCGCACGCGCGTGCGCTCGCTGGCCGCGGCCTCAGCCACGCGTGCGACGTCGCGCAGCCGCACGGTGTGGCCACCGGCGGTCTTGAGCGCGATCTCGTTGAACTGCGCCACCGTGTTGAGATCGGTGCGCGCGGTGACGCTGAACTCGCGCTGCTGGCTCTCGATGCGGCCGGCCGGCACCTCCAGGTTCTGCCGCCGCAAGGCCTCCTCGACGTCTTGCACCGTCAGCTGGTAGGCGGCCAGGCGGTCGGTGTCGACCCAGATGCGCATCGCGTAGCGGCGGTCGCCGCCGATCTGCACGTCGGCCACGCCGGGCACGGTCTGCAGGCGTGGCTTGACGACGCGGTTGATGATGTCGGTGAGCTCCAGCGTGCCCATCGTCTCGCTGGTGTAGGCGAGCCAGATCGTCGGCGTCGCGTCCGCCTCGACCTTGGCGATCACCGGCTCGTCGACGGCGTCGGGGAGGCGGCCGCGCACGCGCGAGACGCGGTCGCGCACCTCCGCCGCCGCGGTGTCCGGGTCCTTGGTGAGGCGAAAGCGTACCGTGATCTGGCTGCTCTCCGTGCGCGACACCGAGGTGATGATGTCGACGCCGTCGATGCCGGCGATCGAATCCTCCAGCGGCTTGGTGACCTGCGACTCGATGACCTCGGACGAGGCACCCAGCAGCCGCGTGCTGACATTGACCAAGGGCTCGTCGATGCGCGGGTATTCGCGCAGGCTGAGCTGATCGAAGGAGACGAGCCCGATCAGGACCAGGAGCAGCGACATCACGGTGGCCAGGACCGGCCGCCGGATCGATGTTTCCGAGATCTTCATCGCTGCTCCTCAGGCGCGTGGCAGTCCGGCGTGGTCAGGGCTGGGCCGGTCGCGCGCCCGAGGCAGTCCCGGAAACCGGGCGCGCCGGGCGACCCGGTGCGGCGGCGACGGCGGCACCTGCCTGGGCAAGGTCGATCAGACGCACCGGCACGCGGTCGCCGCGCAGCAGCCGCGCCTGCCCGGCGGTGACGACCATCTCGCCTGCCAGCAGGCCCTCGACGATCTCGACCTTGCCGGGTTGACGCAACCCGACCCTGGCCTCCAGACGCTGGGCGACCTTCTGCCCTTCGGCTCCGTCGACGACCTTGAAGACGAACTGACTGGCCCCCAGCGGCACCAGCGCCTCCTCGGGCACGACGACGGCGCCGACACGCTGCGCGAACACCACGCGCGGTCGCGCGAACATGCCCGGCTTGAGCAAGGCGCCCGGGTTGTCGACCTGGGCCAGTACCTGCAGTGCACGGCCGTTGGCGTCGACCTGCGAGTCGACGGCGATCACGCGGCCCTTGAAGCTGCGGCCCGGCAGCGCATCCACCGCCACCTCGACGGCCTGGCCGCTGCGCAGGCGATCGATGTAGCGCTCGGGCAGCGCGAACTGCACCGTCAGCGCCGCCAGGTCCTCGATATTGACGAGATCGGCGCCGTCCTTCACATAGTCGCCGACGTCGACGAGCTTGAGGCCCGCGGTGCCGTCGAAGGGCGCCATCACCTTCATGCGCGCCAGTTGCGCCTGCGCCAGCGCCACCTGCGCTTCGGCCACCTGCAGGCTGGCGGCATTCTGGTCGACCGCGCTCTGGCTGACGAAATTCTGCGCCAGCAGTTCGCGGCTGCGCTGCAGGTTCGTGCGCGCGATGCTGGCCTGCGCCTCGGCCTGCTGCAGTTGCGCGCGCTGCAGGGTGTCGTCGAGCTGAACCAGCAGCTGACCGCGCCTGACCCGCTGGCCGTCATTGAAGCCCAGGCGGGCGATGCGGCCGCTGACCTCGGGCCGCAGCATCACGCCCTGGCTGGATTTCAGCGAGCCCACGGCCTGGACGTCGTCGGTCAGGGTCACGGCCTCGGCCCGGGCCACCTCCACCGCCACCGGACCGCTCGGCGCGGCGGGGCCGCCCGCGCGCGCAGCCGGCGCGCCCCCCGCGGCCGGCACCGCCGCCGTGGGCTGGTTCTGCCACCACCAGGCGGCGCCACCCGCCAGCGCGATACCGACGATGGCGACCAGCGTATATGTTGTTCTCAACGGCGTCCTCGCGGCGAGGGAATTCACTCGACTTTAACGATCCCCGGCGATCGCCGCTGAAATGGGGTCGGGTGGGGCCGCTCCAGGAGTTCAGCCCAGCACGGCATCGACACCGCGGTTGGCCAGCCGGTCCGCGCGCTCGTTGCCGGGGTCGCCGGCATGTCCCCGCACCCAGCGCCAGTGCACCTCGTGCGCGGCGTTGAGTTCGTCCAGGCGCTGCCACAGCTCGACATTCTTCACCGGCCGTCTGTCGGCGGTTGTCCAGCCGCGCACCTTCCAGTCATGGATCCACTTCGTGATGCCGTTCTTCACGTAGGCGCTGTCGGTGTAGATCGTGACCTGGCAGCGCCGCTTCAGCGACGACAGCGCCTCGATCACCGCGGTCAACTCCATGCGGTTGTTGGTGGTGAGCTTCTCGCCGCCGAAGAGCTCCTTCTCGCGCTCGCCGCTCTTCAGCCACACGCCCCAGCCACCGGGGCCGGGGTTGCCACGGCAGGCGCCGTCGGCGTAGATCACCACTTCGGACATCAGGACTCCCATTCGACCTCGGCACGCGTGCCTTCGCGCCGACGGTTGGCCACCACGGACGGCGCCGCCAGCGCCTTGCGTTTCTCGTTGCGCACCAGGCCCACCAGGCGCATGCCGCGCACGCGCTTGACGGCGACCAGAAAATACACCGCACCCAGCACCGGCCACCAGCGGTCGCCGATGCGGTCCAGCCAGGCGAACCGCTGCAGCCACTTGTCGCTACGCAGGGGCGGCCGCCAGCAGCCGAAGCGCCCGGCCTCGACCTCGAAGCCCAGCAAGCGCAGCCAGTCGCGCAAGCGCCAGTAGCCGATGAATTCACCGGCGCGCGGCAGGTACAGGCTCTGGCCGCGACCGAAGCCGAGGCCGCGCCGCAGATGGCCGGCGCGCTGGCGCAACCCCCACAGGCTGGCCGGATTGAAACCGGCGATGACGACGCGTCCCTCGGGCACCAGCACGCGCTCGACCTCGCGCAGCGTCAGGTGCGGGTCGCGCGCCACCTCCAGCGTGTGCGGCAGCACCACGAGGTCGATGCTGGCATTCGGAAAAGGCAGCGCGTCGAAGTCACAGTGCAGGCCCACCGGCGCATGGGGCGGCTGCATGGTGATCAGCTCGTCCAGCGGCGGCGGCATCGGCAGCGCCTCGGGCACCACCAGCGAGTCGCATGCCACCCAGCGGTGCGGCATGCGGTTGGCGCGCAGGCCGTCGAGTTCGGGCAGTCCCAGCTGGACGGCGTGGAAACCGAAGGCGTCGGTGACCGCGTGGTCGAGCCGGTCCTGCTCCCAGGCCAGCAGGTGCTGCCCCGGGGCGGTGCGCAGCCAGGCCCCCAACTCTATAATCGACTCGTCTCGCGTCATGATGAACCTGATCGCCCTGCCCGCCTTCGCCGACAACTACATCTGGATGCTTCACGACGGCGCGCAAGCGGTGGTGGTGGATCCGGGCGATGCCGCGCCGGTGCATGCCGCCCTCGACGCACTCGATCTTGCGCTGGCCGGCATTCTAGTGACGCACCACCACCCCGACCATGTCGGCGGCGTGAACGACCTGCGGCCGCGCCTCCAGGGTCCGGTGTTCGGCCCCGCGCGTGAACATGTCCCGCAACCCTGCACGCCCTTGCACGGCGGCGATGCGATCGAGGTGCTCGGCCTGCACTTTCGCGTGCTCGACGTGCCGGGCCACACCGCCGGTCATATCGCCTACCAGCAGCAACCTGCCGTGCCGCAGGGCGCCCTTGCCGCACCCTGGCTGTTCTGCGGCGACACGCTGTTCTCGGCCGGTTGCGGCCGGCTGTTCGAAGGCACGGCGGCGCAGCTGCACGACTCGCTGACGCGGCTGGCGGCACTGGCGGACGATACGCAGGTCTGCTGCACGCACGAATACACGCTGTCCAACCTGCGCTTCGCTGCCGCGGTGGAGCCGGGCAATGCCGCGCGCGCCGCCTACGAAGCGCGCTGCCTGGCGCTGCGGGCCGCCGGCACGCCGACGCTGCCGTCGACGATCGGCCTCGAACGGCAGATCAATCCCTTCCTGCGCTGCGACGCGCCCGAAGTGGTGGCCTCGGCCCTCGCGCAAGGCGCGGTCGACGGTGAACCGCTGGCGGTCTTCACCACGCTGCGCGAATGGAAGAACCGCTTCCGATGACCCTGACCGACCTGCCGGCGCGGGTGCGGCACCTTGCCTTGTCGGCGGTCCTGGCCGTCACTGCTCTCGCCACCGGCTGTGCCAGTCTGCAGGCTCCCGAATCGACACCCACGCTCCCGGTGACGGAAGCGCCATCCGCACGGGCACCGGTCGCCGCCCCGGTCGTCGCAGCGGCCGCGCCCGCCGCGCAGGCGTCGGCCCCGGTCACGCTGGCCCCGCTGCAGCCG
>Ga0316601_100002060_pt1 | contig 10220 bp, 10 predicted proteins | sample OWC_soil_day5_no_FD_207663 | JGI IMG/M metagenome (GOLD analysis project Ga0316601, IMG submission 207663) | Wetland soil microbial communities from Old Woman Creek delta, Ohio, United States - OWC_soil_day5_noCT | ecosystem: Environmental > Terrestrial > Soil > Wetlands | place: USA: Ohio...
TTACAAAAACATATGCAATATTAATTTTCATAATTTTTTGAATATTTTGCATCTTTTAAAAAAAGCTTTGAATTGATAATAATTTTTATGTGGTTAACCAACAACCAAAGGAGTGTAATATATGGAATATAAAAAATTACAAGCACCTACTCTAAAAGATCTTTTCATTCAAGAAATAGAATCTAAAATATTATCAGGTGAGCTTGAAATAGGAGAACAACTTTTAACTGAACGTGAGCTTGCTGATGTTATGGGTATCAGCCGCAACATTGTTCATAGTGGCATTGCAACAATGGTAGCCAAAGGTTTTTTAGAAATTCGACCAAGAATAGGTACATTTGTGGCAGATTATAACCAGAAAGGCTCTGTAGAAATTCTTGTGTCCATGATGAACTATAACAAAGGTATGCTTCGTAAGCCGGAAGTGCGTTCTTCCATTGAGCTTAAAATTTTATTTGACAGCTTTGCAATCAGGCAAATGTCACCACATTTAACTGAGGAAAATTTAGATAAACTGCGTGAATATATACTTGCAATTGAAAAAACCACTAAAGTTACAGAAGCCGCTGATATATCTTATGAGTTTTTTAGATACATGAGCATCTTAAGCGGAAATACAATTTTACCTTTGATATATAATTCTTTTCGCACATCTAACCGAAACTTATTTGAACGTCACATAAGACTATATGGGGTAAAACTAACAATTGACTTTATGACTCAGCTATTTAATCTGATTGCAAAGGGTGAAATACAAGAGGCAATTAGCTATTTAACTAATTATTATGAGCGTTCTATAAAAGGAGATTTAGAAATATACAGTGAGTAAGCCACTAGGCAAGTCTTCGCAAACACCCCTGGGGTGCTTGCGAAGACTTGCCTTAGCTTGCTACTTTTCTATCAATTATTTGAACACCATTCAATTCCATTTAAAATCATTTTCATATTTGAGCTATTAAAAAACTCTTCAGAAGAATGCGCTAACGAAGTATAAAATATTCGTCCTTTTCCATAACTCCTCGTCCAAGCAATAGGTGTATTTATTCCTGAGAAGTCAGCTATGGCTAAAACATTATTACTAGGGTCTACTTGTATATAATACTTTTCACTAGTAATATTAAAGTCATTTATCCCTACTGTAGTTTGGTAATTTTTATTAGTTATTTTAACAGTATATTCTTCACAACTCGAATCATAAAGATATGATGCACCAATCATTTCATAATATCTTTCATCTTCAAACCAATTTATACCACCATGAAATGTAGCTAACCCAACCCCTCCTTTCACTGCTTCCAATAATGGATTTAAATAATATTCACTCTTTATGCCACAGGACCATACTGGAATTATAACATCATATTTCATAAGTTCAGTATTAATTAAAATAGCGAAATCACAAGTTATAGTCACATTGTAATTCCTTTTCTCTAACATTTCACCAATTCCATTTGCAATTACTTGGGGGTTATGACCTTCCCATCCTCCCCATATTATCAAGGCTTTTTTCATAATATTACTCCTCTCTAAAAATCCTTACTTATCAATCCTGTAACAAACTTATAAATATAAATTTAAAGCATATATTTTCATATTCCTATTGATATAGACTTACTTAAATATATTATAGAAAACAATTTCCTCTATATTTTTTTTAGTTAGAGGTTCTTTGTTTTTAGTAGGGTATCCAAAAACAAGTATTTCGGAAGCCATACAGGATTTAGGCAAATTTAATAGCGCTGAGACTTTCTTAACATCAAAATAAGATACCCAAGTTGAAGCTATTCCATGTTCTAAAGCAGCAAGCACCATATGTGTCCCAGGGATTTTTGTCTGATGCTCCTCCATATTCAAACACGAGTAAATTTCATTATTCATACTTTCAATTGTTTCTGATAACTTAGGAAAACGTGATTTTTGAATATCTCTTCCTCCGCGTTCCACTTCTACAATGCAAGTACACAGAACTATTAAAAAGCTAGCGGATTCTATCCATTTTTGATTATAGGATATTTCTGAAATTTCCTTTATTAAGTTTCTATCAGTAATTACGCCAAATTTCCAGGCTTGTTCATTGCCACCTGAAGGAGATAATCTTCCTGCTTCAAGAATATACTGGGTAACCTCTTTAGATATATCCTCACCTGTGAAATTTCTAATACTTGTTCTATTCTTTAATAAATCTAATAACATAATTAACATCCTTTCTTGTTTCGTAAATTAATGTAATAGTAGGATTTTCTATAAAATAAAAAAGCCGCAGATTTACTCTACGACTTTTACCTTAAAAAGGTTGAAAATTCGCCTTGAGAGTAAATATAAAATCACAACTTAATAAATTGGCATTTCAAATAAACCACTATCAATAATCAACTATTAATAAGCAGTCACACCAAATTATTTAAATAAATGATTTTATTTTACTTCTCCACGCGTCTTATGCTATGTGAATATATAGCACTAAGTTTGCCGGACGACATTCCACCTTCCATAATCATACTATTACATATGTACATAATAGCATTATATATACTAATTGTCAATTTTAGGATTAAATTTCTATATTATTGCTTGATAGGTTTCCTAATGATAAAATCAATTAAAATTGACACTAAAAAAAAGTGGATAGATTAACTTGTCCACTTTGTTTTTTATTTCATATAATAAGAAACTTCCGAACTAATGAACTAATAGATAAATTCCATCTTAATAAATTCTCCACACCCCATAGGAGTAGCTTTTTTATAAATGTCTACTATATTAAAACCTGCCTTTTTATAACATTTAATTGCTCTTTCATTAAAAGAGCGAACTTCTAAAATTATCTTCTTACTTGCATATTTCTTCTTGCACTGCTGTTTTACTATTTCCATAATGACATTTCCTAATTTTTGTCCACACAAAGATGGTTTTAATCCAATTCCTATTAGAACATGCTCTTTTTTATCCACTAATCTTATGTACCCACATAAATTATTACAATCATCAACTATAGCATTAAACTCATTCTTCCTCTTTTCTTCTACTGTAATACTCCATCTTTCGTTTAACATTTTGTCCCATTCTGGATAATTGTATATAGAATATTCATCATTATATTTCCAACTACAGATTTCTTTTGCACAAATTTCAGTTAAATCCTCTAATCTTAACACCATCATATATGCCTCCACATTTCTTTAATTTACATCGCAATATTATACTGTTGTAACTAATTTATTTACTTTACCACTTTTGATACTGCCCATGATTGATGTTCTAAAAACAAAGACTTAATACATTCAGTAGTCTCAAGCCATATCAACTTATGATCTTTCTCAATTGCTTCAGCACACTTACATTCTAAATTTACAATATAAAAATAGCCAATTCCATGTAAATGCTTCATTGTCTTTGACAAATGATATAACGAAGCCTTTCCTATAAATCTCTCAATTTGGACTTTATATCCTATTTCTTCAATAAATTCTCTTGCAATACATTCTTTATGAGTTTCTCCATTCTAAAGACCTTTATATTTACTAAACTTATATCAAAAATATTTCTTCTCTAAATCCTCTAACTTAAAACGAGTACTAACAATATATGGTTTTTCATTTTCTACCCAGTGTCCATATGAAGTTGCCACAAAAGTACCATCTTTTAACAATTCTAAGCCTGAATAGCCACAATCATCTTTATAGTAATTTTTCATTAACCTAATACGATATTCTCCTTTTCCACCAGTAATAATATCATTGTATTCTCCTACCCATACAACCCAATCACCCTGCGTTGGACTATTTCTAGATGTATCTCTAAAAGTAATCACGACTCGTCCATCAGAAGAATAACAAATATTATGTCTGTCTCCTGTTAATTCCTCTGATACTTCTATAGGTTTACTCCATGTTTGTCCCTCATCATTACTATATGAAACAAAAGAATTGTACTGTCTAGTATTTTCTCTAAAAATAAGAGCTAACTGCTTTTTGTCTGGAGAATAAGTTACGGCTGCTTCACCTAGATAAGCATCTTCATGAGAAACAATAGGAACAGGGTTACTCCAAGTTTTACCTCCATCAGCTGAAACAGTTTTATAAATTATAGAGGTATCTCCTTTTTTCTTTTCTCCAGAGTATGACTCATATATCAAATTTGGTTTGCTCCACGATAGAATATCATCCAACGTAGTTCTTTCATCCACTTCAGGCTTACTCCACTCTGTATCATTAATCTTAAAAGATTTATATAGTTCAACTTTACTATATAAATCACATACCGATTTATATAGTTGATATCTTATATCCTTTTTATTTTTCCCAATAAAACGACCATCATCATGAAAGAAAGCCATATAGCTACCATCATTTAGTTTAATCATATCGCTCATAGATACATTTCCACCGAAGTCACCTATGGGTGATAATTCAGACCAACTCTCACCATTATCTTCTGAAATAGACATACGGATAGGATAATGACCTGTAAATAATAATAATCTTTCCTTGCCATCAGGGTCAGATACTTTATATATCACAGGTACTTGTAATAATGTTGACCAACTTTCTGGAACTTCTAATCTTTTACTCCAACTTTGACCACCGTCTAAGCTCTTTTTCATAACTGCTTGACCTCTACCATGTCCTAGTACATAAACTGCATATATAGTAGTTTTATCTGAAAGAAGTACAGTTGAAACATGTCCTAAGTATCTACATTTTTCTTGATCAACTACTACTTGACGATCTATATCACTAGATAAATCTATAGTCGGTATTTCTCCCTTTATTATACACATTCTTATTTCTCCTCTCATTTAATACAATCGTAATTATTTAATCACTAACAAACATAAAAATACTAACCACATCCATAGATTTTGCACTCTTTTTATCACTTATCATGTGGCTAGCACTTTACCTTCCTACAAATTAATTCATTTCTAACTCTGATGAAGAAATTATTTCACTAGAACTCATTTCTCCATACCCTAACAAACTCTTTCTAAAACCTAATATAGAAACAAGTAAGATTGCTGAACATATTAAAACACATATCCAAGCACTTAAACCATCAAACATAAATCCAAAAACAACCTGTCCTATTGGTATACAGCACATGCAGCAAGTATTCATTACTGTACCTACTCTTCCCATCATATCTAAAGGTACTACCTTTTGAAATAGTGAACTTAAAGCAATGTTAGCTGTAGTCATTATAATCCCAATAACTACTATAATAGTGATTAAGGTAGCAAAAGGAATTAAATTACTGTGAAAAAGCCCTAAAAAAGTACTAGTAGGTACTATTGCCATGATAGCTATCAATATAGCGGTTGCAAAAACATCTAGGTATAATATTTTACCTAATGAGTATTTCTTAACATATTTGCTTGTTACAAAAGGAGCTATAATCATAGCAATTACAAAAGACGCTTCTACCATACTATATTGAAAATCTGATACCTTTAAAATCTTTTTAGTAATACAAACCATACCTACAGAAAACAAGGAACTAAAAATACAATTTAAAATTGGTGCCAAAATAATTATGTTTGTAATTATTTTATTATTTTTTATTACCTTTACACCCTCTGAAAAGTCAGTTTTAAATGCCTTAAAGCTTATCTTTTGAGGCATTTTATTAGTTTTAGGAATATTTATATAAGTTTCACCAATAGAAGCTACAATAAAACTTACGGCATTTATAATTAATATTACAAAAATCCCATAAAATCCGAATAAAACCCCTGCTATTAGAGGACTAAGAAAATTACCAATATTCATGATAAAAGAATTTATTGCATTAGCATCTATTAAGTCATCTTTTTTTATTATTGTAGGAATTACTGTACCTATTGCTGGTTGATACAAAACAGAAAATAGAGTTAAGAGAATTGATATGGCATATACACTAGGTAATGATAGCCCCCCTACAAAAAAGTACTCCAAAGCAAAGCCTGCAACCACTAATCCACTTAATATATCTAGGTATACAATTATCTTCTTTCTATCTAGCCAGTCTGCAAAAACCCCAGCTATAGGTGCTAATAATATTTGAGGAATTAACGCCGCCACAATTACTGAAGCAAACATAGCAGCAGAACCCGTTTTTTTATAAACATATAAAGACAATGCAAAACTTTGCATCTGTGTTCCTACAAGAGATACAAATTTCCCCATCATTAGCAATGAAAAATCTTTTTGTTTTAATAATCCAACTTTCACTAAACTTTCCCCCTAAAATTTCAATTATTTTGTTCTACACATTTTCCTCATGCAAAATCTACCTATAACTTATCATAATAGTCACAATTCCTTTTAACTCTCAATAAAAAGAATTGTTGATATCCCCTTTGCTTCCTCAGAAGCTGGTTCCTTTAATAATCCTCTATCCACTAAATTTTTTAATACGTAAGGTTTAAGTAATGCTAACCTATTTTGATATAAAAACTTTAAAACCTTATGCATATGTATAGGTTGACCAACTTTTTCAATATCATAGACGGTTTTATAAAGCTTTTCCCCAAGCTTTGCAAGCTTCTCTGTAGGTGATGGTAATATTTCATTAAACTTATCCATTATCTCTTTGTTTTTACAATAAACTATATTTACCCTATACCCATTTTCAATTTTCAATAAATATCCCTTGTCTATCAATCTTCTATATACATCTATGTTCGTATTATTTTCTATAAGCTCTCCATTAATAAAATGATATAGCCCTATATAATCTGTGGTAATATTATCTCTCCAACTCATCTCTCTATTACTCCAAGTTGTATTTAACTGCCATCCCTTAATTGAAAGTTCCTCTTGCTCCCTAAGCATATCAACACAAGCGTCATAATTAAAATCATCACTTTTCTTTATTTCCTTATGAATAGACGCAAAAGCAAAATAATTTCCACCATCTTTTCTTAGTGTAGTAACTTCATCAAAAGTTATCTTTTCTAATTTAGGAAATCTTAACTTTATCATGGCATAAGGTATTGCACTCCATAAAAACATATTAAAATCATTATTTGGATAATAAATATTAAGCTTTTTAAACTGCTCTTCCATGTTGAAAAACTGAAGAAAATACTCTTCCACCAATACGTCCGCACATTGTTTATATATACTATGTAGCTCCTCCCATTTTTCCTCTGACGGTTCTATGATTAACATATTAGTTTGATACCTTCCACCAGGCAGCTTATCTATAAAACCATACTCTTCAAGCTCATTTATTTCATCCTCCACAAATATTGGAGATATACCTAGTTCCTCTGCAATTTTATTTACTGTTAGTGACTCATGGTAAGCTGCATACACTATATTTTGTGTTATTGACTTTCTAAAAAAGTCCCTAGTATCTCCCCTTTTGCCTGGCTCGCCATAATATCCCATAGTTGAAAACTTAATTGGATTAACACCTAAGTTCCCAACTGTTCTCATTACCTCCATACCCTTTTTCAACTCCTTTTTACTCTCATAAAGATGCCATTTTACAGTACCCTCTGATAAATTTAATCTTTCAGAAATTTCTCTTACCTTTAATCCCTTATAGTAATGAAATATAACTATTTCCCTTTGCTGATTTGATAAAAATGCTATTTCTAATCTTAATTTTCCTGAAATTTCACCTTCAAGAATATTTCTATCAATATCTAAACCAGAAGAAATATTCACTTCATTAATATCTAAACTATTACTCACCTTTACTTTATCATCAATATACTTTGTCCAAACATTGTGAGCAATTTTAAAAACATAAGAATTTAAATCAATGAAACTGTCCCTTTTTATAAGTACATCATATACCTGGAGTATAATTCTGCTTGCCAGTTCCTCCGCTTCACTAATATTTCTGGTCTTATTCATAGAAAAACCATATAGGGGTTTCACATACTCCTCTATCAATCTATCTGCTTCACTCTTTCTCAATGTTTCTTCCCCTTTCTTTCCCCTTTATATTAATATACTGTCAAAAAAATTTAAAAGGTTGGTAAAAATAAAAATATTCACAGAAATGGTATTTCTATGAATATACATATCGATTTGTGGTTGTCATGTGCCTGGCACAACCATACCTTGTTTATATTTCATGAATTTTAGTTTTTTTTATTGATATTAATTGTAATTAGTCATAGCGAAAATTTCCTCTGAACTCATCTCGATTAAATTTTTAACGCTAATTTGTGGATAGTGTTTTTTAAAACTATCTATAATTTGATACCCGAAAAATATCCTGCACACCAAGGTATTCCTGCTTCCTCATCACCAAACATGTATTTTACATAATCGTAATCGTATAAGTATACTTGGATTCGGACTTATTCCTGCAACACTTTCATATGTACTATATTTTACAGGCCTATCACATGGAGTTGAAGTTTCTAAAGCAGGGATAGTTAGTTCACTTGAAATAGTTGTTTCTGTTCTAATCTCTGTTCTAATTTTTAATGAGCATTTATTGGGCTATAAACTTGTTGGTGTTATTATTATAATGCTATCTATTGCATTTACTCCGCTAAAAAATGTATTCAGCAAACTACAAAAGGCCAAGCAACCGGGATGGTCTTTGTTGCCCTAACTGTTTTTATTTTTTTAGCACTGCATCAAATTTAAATGGGGTGAATTGCATATTGTGCTTGTACGACCCACCTTCAAATATTATCTTTAAATTTTCTCCATCTGCTTGTACCGGATCAAATATTAAAACACCCTTTTGAGAAGTTCCTGGCAAAATATCGCTATCTATTTCGGGAATTTCTTCATTTAAGTTACTTATTTTTTTAAGCTCCTTATTACCTTGAGTTATATTAGTTTTCAAGCTATAAAACTTAACTTTGCCTTTAGTAGTATTATTAATGTTTATGAATAGTCTTGTTTCTTTTTCTGCCACTTCAACTTTATTAAGTTTTAAGATATAACCATTTTGATTTATTTCCTTGTTTACTTGGATAGTTTTAATAGCTGGTGCAAATGCAGGTGTATAATCGTACTTTTCAATTTCATCTGCTAAGATGCTAGGAGCTGTAAGTGCTTCACCAAAAGATTTTTCACCTTCAAATCTTCCAACAGTTCCCGCCACTTGAATAATATCTCCATTTTTCACACCAAGTTGTGGATCTTTGATTCCTATCATAGTGATTTTGCTATGATCATCATTAGCATAAGCTTGAAAATAGGTGCCTTTATCATCTTTCTTGAGTTCAGTAAATATCCTTGCAAAGAAAGTAACTCGTCTACCTTCAAACTTACTGGAATCTGAATATAATTGATCAAATTCGGCTTCTGAAAGTAGTGTTGTGTTTGCTGAATTAGAATTACTGGAAGTTGAGCCACTTGCTCCACAGCCAGTTAAAGCTAATACAGAAATAATTGAAGTAATGAATAAAATTTTAACTTTTTTAAACATAAATTTCGCCCCCTTATTTTTAGTCAGTCTATGATATTTCTACAAAATTCCTAAAATTCCTTTTTATATCGATAAATAAACCTATTCAAAATGTGGGTTTATACATAAGGGGGTTTCACTGACTGGTTTGGAATTTACACCCCTGGGGTGCCCTCTGCATTTACTTCTTATTCTTTTTATCAATTATGTTTTGATACAAAGCTTCAGTTTGTTTTTTATCCTTGTAAGCAACTATAATATGATTGTATTCTCCACTATTTAAAGTAATATACAAATACGGTCCTTTATTTGAATATACATACATGTTTATCTTACCTAAATCATCTGAGGAAAATTTCCCAATATACTTTATGTTAAAAAAATCGATCCCATTATTTTTTTTCATATTCTCTGGCAAGTCATCTTTTAGACTCGCTTCTACTATTTCACTGATATTAACGTTTATCCCATATATCCCGGAAACCTTTAAATTATCTCCTTCCACTTCTACTTTAGATGTACCTATAGCTAAAAATACCCCACCAAAAATTAATACTAATATTATTAATGTAAAAAAGTGTTTTTTCTCCCCTAAGGAGTAATATGTTTTTTTAGTAAATCCCATTTAAATCCCCTCTTCCTTTTATATTTTTGTTAATTCAAGTGGCAGTGAATCATTTTCAATAAAAGCCTTTACTGTATTATTAAAAAGTTCTGGATTTACTAAGCTCCAATTGTGAGGCATATTATTAACAATAAAACCTGTTGAATTAGGTAATGTTTGTATCAAAGCTTTAGCAGATTTATGCATAATAGCTCTTTCCTTTTGTCCAACTAACACTAAAGTTTGGGTT
>Ga0316601_100002061_pt1 | contig 10219 bp, 12 predicted proteins | sample OWC_soil_day5_no_FD_207663 | JGI IMG/M metagenome (GOLD analysis project Ga0316601, IMG submission 207663) | Wetland soil microbial communities from Old Woman Creek delta, Ohio, United States - OWC_soil_day5_noCT | ecosystem: Environmental > Terrestrial > Soil > Wetlands | place: USA: Ohio...
CGCCTTCCCGGCGCTGCAGCTGACCACGCTCGGGGGACAAATCGCGTTCTCGCTGGGCGCGGGCGTCCTCATCACGTTCCTCGGCTGGTGGGCGCGCGAGTCGATGCGCGCCACGCTGATCAACCGCCGGATCCTCGCGAGTGCGGTCGTGCTGTTCGCGCTGCAGACCGTGCTGGCCATCGGCACGTGGTCGCTCGGGCTCACGATCGAGCACACGCAGGTGCTGCTGCTGTTCCTGTACGCGGCGACGTGCACGACGCTCGCCATCGACCTCGATGCCTACTTCGCGGTGGCGGCGGTCGGCTATGTCGCGGCGTTCGTCATCTCTGCGCGCCTGCCCGAGCACCGGATGTTCGCGATGGGCGCGAGCAACCTGGTGTTCACGGTCAACGCGATCTGGCGCTGGCACCCGGCGACCTTGCGACGCACCGCGGAGGAACGCGCGAGCGAGCGGCAGATCGAATCAGGCCGATGACTATCGATAGCAGTAGTCATATTCGATCGTGTCGCGCTCGATCCGACCGTCCTTGAAGGTCAGCTCGATCGTCCCGATTCCACCACCCGTCTGCTCACCGTACGACTCGATGGTCAGCACTGCAGCCCGCACAGCAGTACATGGTCCGCGCAGCGGGCAGCTCCGCGCCATCGTGGCTGGATACCTACCTTCCGCGCGCCCGCCGACGATCTCGATCACGTAATGGGCAAACGGAGGCCGACCTTTGTTGCAGTCATAGATCTGATCCAGGTCGTCGAGCACGCTGCGGTCGCCGAGCTCGAGGTGCAGCTTGTCTCCGGTGCGGGTCGCCCAGCCGACGAGATCGCGATCGGCCGGCGTCGTCATCGTTGCATCCGATGGGGCCGTACTGATCGTCGCGTCCGCTGGGGAGACGACCGGGGCGGTGCTGATGGTCGCATCCGATGGAGCGACAATCGGGGCCGCATGGGGCTGTGAAGGACCCGGGGGCGACTGGCCGCTGCATCCGATCACGCCCGCGATTCCGATCAGGAGCTTCACGGCCAGAGCCTAGACGATCTCCGCTTGTAGAAGGCGATGATGCTCCATGAGGCCTCCCCCAAGAGCCGGACCACATCGGCGCGATCGCAGCCGAACTGCGAGGCGCCAGATACGCGGATCGTTGCCACTCCTTTGCCATCGTCCGGCACCTCCGCTGCCTTGCCGATCGCCGAACGCCGTCACGCACTCGGAAGCGCGCGCTACAGGTCGAAGTCGAGGTTCTGCGGCTCGGTCGCTTCACTGCTCTTCGGCAGGTTGTCCGTGGTCGGCACGGTATGGTCGACGATCTCGACTTTCAGATCATCGAGCCAGACCGTGCCGGTGCCGGTGAGCAGCACACCGAATGCGACCGCAGCTGCCGCGCTGTCGACGTCGAGGACGATCTCGTAGCGGGCCCAGTCCTTCGTCCCCTTGATCGGTCGGTTCCCCATGTTGTCGAACGCCGTCGGCTGCTTGGATGAACCATCAACGCGCATCCACATGCCGGCCCAATCTCCGACCTTGTCGGCCTTGATCCAGCCCGACAGGCGCACTCGTTTGCCGCCGAGCTTGAGCGGCTTGAACGTCTGCATGATCGTGCCAAAGCCGCTGGTGGTCGAGACCTTGGACTTGATGAGGCCACTCGCGCCACCACCGTGTCGCGTCATCTTGTCGACTCCGATCTCGTACGAGCCGGGCTCGCTTCCGGCGAGAATCCACCCCTTGGGGTTATCGGCGTGTGCCAGGCTCGCGCCGAATGTAACCAGCGCACTGAGCACCATCGTGAGAATGAGGGTTCGCATGTCTGTCTCCTTGTCTAATTGAGTTGATCGGCAGCCGCGTACTCGTAACGCGGTACCTGAATGGTTGGTTCGATCACCGCGAGACCGCGGCGATGGGCATCCCTCATGCACTGCTTGACGTACGCTGGCTCGATGCACGCAATGCCGGAAGGTGACCTCGGCGCCCGCTCCGGTTCCGGTTCCGTGCGCGCATCCTCGACGTTTCGGTGAGGAGAATGGGTCGCAATGAAAGGACGTGCTTCATCAGGCTGTTCCTGCGGCGCCGCACGCCACGAACCGAAGAGCACCAGCGCTGCCGAGCATGCGAGGACCGCGATGCCACCGAGCACCGCGACTCGACGCCCACGCCGAGGATCCTCGATCGGCAGTGCGGGCACGCGGGCGACCTCCTGGAGCTTCAACTCGATCCGCGCCTCTCGCGCCAGCGCAGTCGCGCACGTCGCGCAGCGCGCCACATGCGTTTCGAGTCGCAGCGCGTCTGCCGACTCGTGGGCGCCAATGACATAACGTTCGAGCTCGCTGGCAGTCGGATGTTCGTCAGTCACGTGCTTGTTCCTCCAGTACGACACGCAGCTTGCTCCGTACTTCGCAAATGATCTGGCGCACGCGCTGCACCGACAACCCGGACCGGCGCGCCGCTTCTGCGTGGCTGAGATCGGGATCCTGATAGATGAGCTTGAACACACGCCGTGTCGACGGGCTCATGCGAGCAAGTGCGGCGTGCGCTTGCTGGACCTGCTCCTTGCGAAGCAACCGCTCTTCCGCATTTGGCGCTCCTTCAGGAATCGCAAGTGCGAGGGCGTCGTCGAAAGGAACCTCGCATGCCGCGCGTGCCGAACGCTGGTCGTCGAGAGCAAGATAGCCGGCCTGCGTGATCGCAACACCAGGCAGCGCCAGATGGGGTAGTCGACCGAGGCGCTGCTGCAAGATCAGCTTGAGCCACGCCTCGTGCGCGATCTCTTTCGCGCGCTCGATGGAGACCCCACGCGCGAGCAGCGACACCACAACGCGGTGATTGTGCTTCGTGATCAGAGCATTCCACGCATCCTGGTCCCCCGCGAGGGCGAGCGCCGCAGCGTCGGAGTTGGAAGTCATGCAGCCTTGGTCCACGATCAGCGACGCCACACTCCGAGAACGTGGCCGGGGCATACAACATATCGGCGAATCTGGCGTTTCTTCCGCTGGTCCGACGGGTCCAACGCTGCCGCTGCCTGTTGGCATGCTCGGTCTTGCCATTCCTTTGCCATCAGCCGGCACCTCCCTGCCGTCTTGCCGATCTCGAAAAACCGTGTGATAACGCGCTCGGAAGCGCGCACTGGACTGGTGCTGGTCTCGGTCTTCAAAACCGATGGTGCTCCGCGAGAGCGGCGGCACGGTGGGTTCGATTCCCATGCGCTTCCGCCATGTTCTTCCGGTGGTGCGCTCAGAGGCGATCGAGATCATCGGCCAGCACCACCGGGCCCGCATAGCCGCGACGGATCTCGTCGAGGAAGACGTGGTCCGGGATGCCCGAGCGTCGGTGGGTCACCACGACCTGCTTGGCGCGAGCGCGGGTCGCGAGCGCGCCGAGCTCGATCGCCGAGGTGTGAAATGCGTGCATGTATTCGCGCCGCCCCGGCTCGCGGTCGAGGATCCGCGACGCATAGCCCTCGCTGACGAGCACGTCGCAGCCGTCGCAGGCCGCGATGATCGCGTCGTCGGACGACGCATAGTCGCCTGTGATCACGATCGTGCGATCGGGACCCTCTATCCGGTAGCCGAACGCGTGCGCCCAGGAGCCATGGTGGACCGGGAAGGCCGTGATCCGCACGCGCGCGTCCCGAAAGATCAGGCCTGCGGTGACCTCGTGGACGTTGGGGACGGTGGACGCACGCTCCGACTTCTCGAGCCCCTCGGTGCGGACGGCGATGTCCTCCGCGTAAGCGGCACGCAGGTGGTCCGTCATCGCCGCGATGCCCGGCGGGCCGTAGACCTCGAGTGGCGCGGCCCTCCCGACGACCCAGGGAGTGAAGATCAGGTCCGGGTACCCGAGTGTGTGATCCGAGTGGAGGTGGGTGACGAACAGGTGGTGGAGGTTCGTTGGCTCGAGCGCGGCGAGGCCGTGCTTCTTCGCGGCGGCGCTCGCCCGGCGCACCACACCCGGGCCACAGTCAAACAGGTACGCGACGTCGTCGACGACGACAGCGGTCGCGGGTCCCGAGCGATCCGGATCGGGCAAAGGGTTTCCCGTGCCGAGCATCACGAGCTGGGTGCGAACGCCCCGCGCCGCCGGCAATCGCTCCGTCGCCTCGCGCGAACACGGCGCACAGCTCGTGACCGGTCTACTTCGGCATCCCGATACGACCTCTGCCAGGCACAGGCCGACGATCCACCCACGACCTCGAGTCCACATGCCTTGCATGAGCCGCACTGTGCACCAACTCGCGGGACAACGTCGCATCTCGGCGAGGTGCCCTGTCGCGTCGCTTTCCAGTCACCGTCTTCTTCACGTGGAGGGCCACGCTGTCGGGTCGAGGAGGCGCTAGCCTTAGGTTGGCCAGGAAGACGCCGGGCTCGGAAGACGCCACGCGTCCGCTGCCGCGGTGAACGATGTGCCGACGCGCTCCCTCAGCGTATGTTGGGCACGACTAACCTTGGTTCGCAGCGTTCTCGCCGGTTCTTGCCATCGTCTTGCCACGAGCCTCGTTCGCATCGAGCAAGCGCACTGCATCGCGCGCGACTTCCGGCGCGAGATGGGCGTAGCGCATCGTCATGTGGATTGTCGCGTGTCCGAGCAGGTCCTGGATCGCCTTGAGCGGCACGCCACGCATCGCGAGGTGACTCGCGAAGGTGTGATGCACATGTGCCAGCTCTTCGTCGAATCGGGACCCACTCGTCACCAAACTACTTCGGCGCGGCGGCGCTTCCGGCCGAACCGCCTGCCGTGTCGCTTCCGCCTGCGGGTGCGCTGCCCGAGCCGGCCGAACCCGCCGCGCCGGTATCGCTGCCCGTCGCGCTGCTGGCGGCACTACCAACGCCCGAGCCCACGCTACCCGCGGCGGCGCTGTCAGCCGCGCGGCCAGCAGCCGCGCTTCCCGCACCAGCCGCGGCCGGCGGAGTCAGCTCCATCGCCGCCTTGTTCATCTTCGCCTGCTGGTCGGGCGTCAGCTTGCCGTAACAACCTTGCGCCTCGGTCTCGGACTTCGCATCCGCCATGCACTTGATGGCTGCCTCGGACCACTTGTCGTCCTGGCAGTGCTTCACGCCGAGGTCCTGCATCTTCGCCAGCATCTTGTCGTCGACGCCGGGCATCTTCGCCATGGTGGCCTTCGAGACCTCCATGCTATTGGCGATCGCCTTGTCGCAGTCGCCGCCCTGCTTCTTGCAACCGAGGGCCGCGAGCGAGAGAGCCGCCGCAAACACGACCGACATGTTCTTCATGCCGCGACTCTGAAAAGCTTCCGATCCGGCGTCAATACGTCTGCGCCGCGATCTCGCAACGTTCAAGCTCGTCGGCGAGCTCCGGGCCGGACCAGTGTGGGCACTTCGGTCATCCGGCAGAGAGTTCGGGAGTGGAGGCGATGCCGGAGCCCGGCGCTGAGCAGGTCGCGATCGCGGGACTGGCGCGGTGGGTGCTCTCGCTCGGTGATCAGCGGTCGACCAGCTCGACCGCGCGCGGTCGCAGGTCGATCCGGCGACGGCGGGCCGCCAGCACGATGAGCAGCGTCGCGAGCGCCCCGGTGATCGCTCCCGTACCGCCGGCCAGCAAGAACCACCAGGAATCCGAAACGCTCGTGCTGATGTAGAACGTGGTCGGTGCGAACGCTGGCAGCGGCGGTGCGGGCGGCGCAGGCGGCGGGACCTCGACCGCAGCCTGCGGGAGCTCGACCGCGGGCGGGGTGGTCGTCGGCGGAACGATCACTGACGACACCCCGTGGGCCTCGCAATGAACGAGCTCGGCGAGGTTGCGGAAGACCCCGCCCTTCTCGACGAACGTGTAGGCGAGATCGATCGATTGGCCGTTGACGAAGACCTCGCGCGACGCGCCGAAGTCGGGTTCGGCATGGAGGGTCACCTCCGTCGCGACCTGCGGGGCGCCCGGCGTGGTCTCGCCACACAGCTCGCAGTACTCGACGAACTTGGGGTGCAACTCGAGCTCCGCCTTCGCTCTTGCCGCAATGGACTTGTTGATCAGCTGGCACTGATCCGCGTGTGCGATCGAAGTGCCGAGCAGGACGACGGCGAACGCAAGCAGCGTGCTCGTTGATTGCCTCATGCCGCCAAGACGCCCTGCCCGCGCGCGCTATTCAAGTTTCGCGAACATCCGGATCTCGAGAATCCGCAACAGTCCATGCGACTCGCCGTGACGAGCGGCATCGAGACCCAGGCCCGCGGTGAGTCACACGCATGGACGCCTGGTCGCGCTGACGCTCGAAACGACCCGTCACGAGCTGTCACCGCAAACGCGCGCTCGACCAGACGTCGCGCCCACCACGGCACTCGTCCGGCGGCTCGACGAGGAGGCACGTGATCGCGGCCTCGACGGCAGCCCCGGTCGCTACACGACGAGCCAGCTCGGTCATGGCGGTTGCGATCCCGCTGAGGCGCTCGCCCGCCAGGCGGTCATGCCGCCGCGCATCGATGCGACCTTGGTGAAGCCGAGAGCGACGAGCGAGAGTGCCGCCTTCCCCGACCGCCCACCCGAGCGGCACACGATCACCAGGGGGCGGTCACGCGGGACATCGGCGAGCGGCCCGGGGATCTGATTCAACGCGATCGCATTGGCTTCGGGGATCTTCGCCAGCTCACCGCGTAGCTCGTCGGGTTCGCGCACGTCGACCAACGTGACGTCGGACAGGTTCGCACGCACCCACTCGGGAGCGATCTCCGGGATCCCCGACGAGCCGATCTCGACGGGTGCCCAGCTGCGACTCGGGGTCGGGGCCAGCGAGATCGGGTCAACACCACAGGCCTGGTTCCGCGGCACCGCCCGATCGATCTGTTTCGGGTACGCGAGGTTGAGGTTGTCCATGATCGCGACGAATTCCGCCTCCGACCTGCCACCTCCGAGTCGCGGGTTCCACCGACGTTCCTCGTCCACCGTGGTCACGGTTCGGCCCCGATAGTCATGCCCCGGATAAAGCAACGTCGAGGCCGGGAGCGAGAACACCTTGTCGTGGATCGACCGGTACAGCATCGGCGCACTGCCCTGCTGAAAGTCGGTGCGACCGCACCCCCGGATCAGCAGCGCGTCCCCGGTGAACGCCATCGCGTGATCGAGCGTGACGTACGTCAGGCAGCCCGACGTGTGCCCTGGCGTCTCCCGCACCTCGAGCCCATGGCGCCCGAAGTGCAGGACGTCCCCTTGCTTGACGAGGTCGTCGGCACAACCGACACCGGCGCGCTCGGACAGGACGGTCCGGGCGCCGAGCCGGTTGCGCAACGACCCGTTCGCGGTGACGTGGTCGGCGTGGACATGCGTGTCGAGCGCGTATTTCAAGGTCAGGCCGAGGTCGCCGATCAGTCCGACGTCGCGCTCGAGTTGCTCGAGGACCGGATCGATGATCACCGCCTCCTTGGTATCCTCGTCGGCGAGCAGGTAGGTGTAGGTCGAGGTCTCGGGATCGAAGAGCTGACGAAACAGCATGATTGGCTCCTGTTTGGCGATGAGAGCCGCCGACGCGGGAGAAGGGTTCCGAAGGCTCCTCCTCACCTCGCGAGCAACCGAGGCCGGCGACCGCGCCTCCCCCCGACGATGGCCGCTGCCAGGACAGCTCCAACGACGCGCCCGTCGAGAGCTGCAGTGCCCGCGGTCGCCCCGAATGCCCCGAATGCCCCGCACGAACGGCGCAAGTCACGCGAGGGCCCACCCGCGCGTCCGGATATCAGCTCGGCGCGACGTCGTGGCAGCGGTGTGCCTCGGTAAAGCCGTGCTCTGCCATCCAGCTGACCACCTGGGCGTGGGCCCGAACGGCGGCGATCGCTGCCGGCGTCTTGCCGCGCTCGATCACGTGGACGCCGCCGGCGATCGGCTCGATCGTCACCTCGATCTGCGGTGCGTTGGCGAACACCTTGCGAAACAGCGGATCGAAGCCATGAATCACCTGGCCCTGCTTCATGCGCGTGACCATGTCCCCGAGGTGCGCGGGCAGCGTCGCCGCGAGCGCAGGATCGGAGCTCGTGGTCCAGCTCTCGATTCCATCAGGGAGCTCGACCACCTTGCGCGTGATCTTGTCGTGACCGCCGAGCAACTCGTGGATCCGCCCCATGTCACTGCCCATGCCCATGCCCATGCCCATGCCCATGCCCATGCCGCCCTTCCCCATCCCCGGGCCGTCAGTGCACTCGACATGAACCGCGCGCGCTGCCTCGTGCCCGGGCTTGGGACCCGTGGACGCCGAGGGTGAAGAGCAGGCGGCGATCAGGAGACCGCCGATCAGGAGGGGGCGCATCATGGCGCACCTGCGCCTTGTTGAACGGCGCTGGCGACCTCGGCTCGAACGGCATCCATGTCGAGGGCCTGGATCTGCGCGACCAGCTTGTCGATCGCCGAGCCGGGCAGCGCTCCAGCCTGGGAGAACAAGGGCACGCCATCACGGAACGCCATCAGCGTCGGGATCGCGCGAATGCCGAGCCTGCCCGCGAGCTCCTGCTCTGCCTCCGTGTCGACCTTCGCGAACACCACGCCAGGGTGACGCTCCGCAGCAGCCGCGAAGACCGGTGCGAACACGCGACAGGGGCCGCACCAGCCGGCCCAGAGATCCACCAGGACGATGCCCTGCGAGATGGCCGACTCGAACGTGTCTGCGGTCAGTTCTTTGATCGCCATTGCATGCCTCCACCCGATGAGAGCCGCGGATGCACGGAAGGATTCGCTGCCCACCGCACGTCCGCGTGCGCCGCTCGGCCGCCTCCGAAACCCTCAGACGCCGGGTCTACATAGCCCGGGTCGGTCATGCCCCTCCACGCGTGGCTCCCCATCGTGGAGAAGACGGCCTGGCTCCGCGGGCGTTCACGAAGAGACGCCCAACATGAAAGGGGACTTGTGCATCCGGACGCAGCTGGTAGGCGCTACCCACCCAGCGTGAGGAGCTCATGAGATTCAGCCGCCAGCTGATCATCGGTCACACGGCGTTGCTCGTCATCACGATCGTTACCGGCGCGACGGCGGCGGCAGCGCTCCGCCTCACCAGCGCGCGGCTCGAGGGCGTCACTCGAGAGATCTCGACCGACGTGATCGATGTCCATCGCCTGCGGGTCGAAGCGGAACCTGGAGGAACATGCGACAGACTCTCGTGCTCGCAAACACGTCGCCGTGATACGAAATGCCTCCGACCGAATGCAGCGGCTGATCGGTCAGCTCCTCGACAAGGCGACCATCGAGGCGGGCACGATCGGCCTTCGCCTGGAGCGGTGCGATGTCGGCCAGATCGCGAGAACGGTCGAGGAGCTGTTCGCGTCTCGAGCGCGATCGGCCGGCGTGCGATTGGCCGTCGATCTCGAGAGCGAGCTGGTCGCCACGATCGATCGCGAGCGGATCATCCAGGCGGTCTCCAACCTCGTCGGAAACGCGCTCAAGTTCACAGCGACGGGCGGGTGCATCACCTTGACCGCCTCCGCCACTCGCTACCTCGTCGAGGGATCACGCAGCAGGCGCGGCTCGATCGGAAGGCTGAACCACAGCGCGGTTCCCTCGATCCCGACTCTCCCGCCATGGGCCTCGACGAGGCGCTTGGAGACGTGGACTTCCATGGTGGACTGGTCGAACACGTGGCCCGACGGCCGATCGAACAAGCTCATGAGCTGCGCCGGAAGCATCGGCGCACCGGTCTCGCTGATGGCGAACCGTGCACCTTGCTGGGTCGCGCGAGCGGTCACGGTCACCTCTCCACCCGGGCGCGCGCTTCTGATGGCCGTACCGATCAACGTCGCGAGCACCTGGTCCATCCGGCGTCGGTCGACGTAGACAAGAATCGGGGCTGGCACGACCACAACCACACGGATCGCGCGTTCGGCCGCGAGGAGCTGCACGGACTTGATCGCGACGTCGATCAGCGTTCTGGCATCGCAGCGTTCGCAGCGCAGGTCGACTGTTCCGGCTTCGACCCCTGAGACGTCGAGCAGATCATCGACAAGCCCGCGTAGCCGTTCCGCGGCGGCATGAACTTCGTCGGCCAACCGCTCGTTTGGTGCGCTCCTCAGCTCGGCGGAAGCACGCAAGATGAACTCGATCGGACTCCGCAGATCCTTCGAAGCAGCAAGCAGCTCTTTCCGCGACGCGGCGGTCCGCGTGGCGTGGTCCGCCGCGTCCCTGGTGCGTTCCCGTTGTCGTGCGAGCGCACGCATCACCGCCGCGGCAAACGCGAGGCTCAACAGGATCGCCACGGCTGCCGTGAACACGAGTGCCCAGCGCGCCCGCGTCGCGACGCGCGTGGAGCGCTCG
>Ga0316601_100002062_pt1 | contig 10218 bp, 8 predicted proteins | sample OWC_soil_day5_no_FD_207663 | JGI IMG/M metagenome (GOLD analysis project Ga0316601, IMG submission 207663) | Wetland soil microbial communities from Old Woman Creek delta, Ohio, United States - OWC_soil_day5_noCT | ecosystem: Environmental > Terrestrial > Soil > Wetlands | place: USA: Ohio...
CGCTCGTTCGTGCCGCAGGACATGGACCTGGCGCGGGAGGTAGCGATCCTCGGCAAACCCGTCGCCGAGAAGCTGTTCCCGCCTCACATCAACCCGGTAGGAGAGACTGTCCGGGTCGAAGGCTCTTTGTACCAGGTCATCGGCGTCTTTCAGAAGAAGGGAGGGTCGCTGGGAGGGAACCAGGACAATTTCGTCGCGATTCCTCTTACCACCTTCTTCCAGAAATACGGGAAAGCTGACCGCAGCGTCCAGATCATGGTCAAAGCGCTCAACAGGGACCTGCTGGAGGATGCCATCGAACAGTCCCGCGCCATCCTGCGCGTTGCCCGCAAGGTGCCGCCCGGGGCCGACGATGACTTCGGGTATTTTTCCAATGATTCGCTCGTTAATGAATTCAACGAGTTCACGTTCTACCTGCGGCTGGGCGTGCTGGTGGTCAGCTCGATCTCGCTTCTGGCGGCAGGAGTGGGGATCATGAACATCATGCTGGTCTCGGTGACCGAACGGACGCGGGAGATCGGCATCCGCAAGTCGGTGGGAGCGCAGAAGCGGGACATTCTCTATCAATTCATGATCGAGGCGGTGATCCTTTGCGAGATCGGCGGAGTGATCGGGATTGTGCTCGGCATTCTGGGCGGAAACATGGTCGGGGTCTTGTTGGAGGTCCCCGCCATCATTCCATGGGACTGGGTGGTCATCGGCATTGCGGTCTGCTCGGTGGTAGGCCTGGTCTTCGGGGTATATCCGGCATGGAAGGCGGCGAACCTGGACCCGATCGAAGCCCTGCGGTTCGAATAGGAACGGGGGAGGGGAAAGCATCATGGGGAAAATCGTGCTCGAATGGTCGAACCTCAAGGAAAGCCTGCTGATGGCGCTCTCGGCCATCCGCGCGAGCAAGCTGCGCTCGATCCTGACGCTGCTCGGCGTCGTGGTGGGGGTCTTCTCCATCATTTCGGTGATGACGGCGGTGGGTGTGCTGCGCAACAGCATCGAAGAAGGGATCATGCAGCTTGGGGCAAACACCTTCCAGATCCAGAAATTCCGAGGTGATTTCGACTCCTCGCCCGAGGATCGACGCCGGATGAGGAATCGTAAAGACATCACCTACGAACAGGCCCTCGCGGTTCGCGACAGGGCCACGCTTGCCCTTGCGGTGGGGATTGAAAGCTGGGAATTCGGCAGGACAGTCTTCTGGAAGGGACAGAAGACGAATCCCAGCGTGTCGGTGGCAGGGGAGAACCTTGAAGGCTTGCTGACGAACGACTGGACGGTGGCGAACGGGCGGGGGTTGTCGCAACAGGATCTGGACATGGCCAGGCCTGTCGCCATCCTGGGGATTGCCGTCGCTGAGAAACTGTTTCCCCCAAACATCAACCCGGTCGGAGAGACCATTCGTGTGGACGGCTCGCTCTATCAGGTGATCGGCGTATTTGAAAAGAAGGGGGGATCGCTGGGCGGGAACCAGGACAACTTCATCGTAATTCCCATCTTCACGTACTTTCAGAAGTACGGCAAGGCCGAGAAGAGCATGCACATCATGGTCAAGGCGCTCAACAAGGAGGTGGTGGAGGATGCCATAGAGCAGTCTCGCGCCATCCTGCGTGCCGTCAGGAAAGTGGCTCCCGGGGAACCGGACGATTTCGCGTACTTCTCGAATGACTCCGTCGTCAAGCAGTTCAACGATTTTACGCTCTACCTCCGCGTCGGTGTGTTGCTTGTCAGCTCGATCTCGCTTCTGGCGGCAGGAGTGGGGATCATGAACATTATGCTGGTCTCGGTGACCGAACGGACCCGGGAGATCGGCATCCGCAAGTCGGTGGGGGCCCAGAAGCGGGACATTCTGTATCAGTTCATGATCGAGGCGGTGATCCTCTGCGAGATCGGCGGCATCATCGGGATCGTCTTCGGTGTGCTGGGGGGCAACATGGTCGGGGTCCTCCTGGAGGTGCCCGCCATCATTCCATGGGACTGGGTCGCCATCGGGATTGGTGTCTGTTCTGTGGTGGGACTGATCTTCGGGGTTTATCCGGCCTGGAAGGCGGCGAACCTGGATCCGATCGAAGCGCTCAGGTTCGAGTGACATCAGGGAACACCCTTACGGGGCGCAATGGTCACAGAATGAAGTTCTGTGCATTTGTCCCTTCGAGTTCATTGCGCTCGCTGCACTTCTGCACCTGCTCATTTACTTTTCCCCCTCTTTCCCGTATCTTCACTTAATGTCTCGTCCTCTTCACAACTCCATACTTCTCGGCCTATCGTTTCTCCTTCTTTCTCTCTCTGGTTTGTCCTTGAACGCGCAGGAGGAGAAGAAGAAAAACAACGACAGTCCTGTCTTTCGCAGTTACCGTCCACCGCCCGAGGCCCCGCCGGTACAGGAATCGGACGCCCTGCGGCAGATCTGGTTTGCTTTCCTGGCAGCGAGGAAAGCCAACGCCGGGGATGCGAAGTCGCAACAAGAGCTGGCAGTGCGGTACCTCTACGGCAAGGGGGTGGAGAGGGATACCGTGAAGGCGGCACACTGGATGCAGAAGGCGGCGGACCAGGGGATGATCACGGCGAAGTTTGATGTGGCGATTCTGGCGTTTCACGGCTGGGGTATGCCATGGGATCCGTTCCTCTCGTACCGTTATCTTCTCGAGGCCTCGGCACACGATATGCCGGAAGCCGACTATTTTATCGCTGTAATCCACACGGAAGACCTCGTCGTTCCTCGTGACTGGACCAAAGCCTACCGCTGGATGAAGAAGGCGGCAGATGCGGGATTCAAGCCGGCAAAGGATGCTTTGCCCGATTTCGCGGAGAAGAAGGCCGAAGAAGAAGCTGCCAGGACGGCTGCCACTGCTGCCTCTGCAAAGATCACGTCAGCCTTCCTCCCTTCGTCCACAATGCCCGTTCTGCTTGATTTCCCTGGTGACTCGGCAAAATCGACCGGCAAATCGCTCGGGGAGCTCATCAAGGGAGCCAGCGACGACACGCGGCTTGCGCTCGGACTCTCGGGAGGGCTGGATAGCGCGCTGAGCGTCGATTCGGTGACCGTGAAGAAGCTTATCCGCGCTGCCGATGCGGGGAGTCCCGAAGCGCTCACGATACTTGGCCGCTGTTCGGAGAGCGGGCTCGAGATGACCAAAGATTCCATCGCGGCGGCTGCGTACTTCGTCCGGGCGATCCGCCTCGATGGCCCGAAGGCCCCTCCGATGTTGCTGGCCCTCCTGGAGCAGATGAGCTTCCATTCGCACTTGAAGGCGCGATCTCTGCGAGGAGATGCCGTGGCAGATTATGTCTGGGCCGCACTTGCAGCACTCGGCTTCGATGCCGCCATCACTCAATCTCAAGCGGTCCAGATGTTAAAGAAGTCGGCGGACCAGGAGTTTGGTCCTGCGTTGATTGAAATGGGGCTCTGGTATTACGGGGGGAAATGGGTTGACCAGGATAGAGAACAAGCCATTGCCCTCTGGCGACAGGCGGCCCGGAACGGGAGCCGTGATGCAGAGGTGCGGCTTGCTGTGACATCATTGCGGGAGGAAGAAGACGCGCGGAATGACAGCGCCGCGATTTCGCTCCTTTACCGTGCTGTTCCGGAAGGGTCAGTCCTTGCTCAGGTGGGGCTCGGCTACTGTTACGAACAGGGGATCGGAGTGCCCAAAAAGGCGGGGGAAGCTGCGCGATGGTATCGGGCCGGCGCAATGCGTGGAAGCCAGGATGCCTATCGCGCGTTACGCCGGCTCTATGATTCCATCCGTCCTTCGGAGACGGAATTTGAGATCGAAGAGGAAACCACAGATGAACACCGATAGAAGGAATGGTTCGCCGATGGACATCGGTGTTTGACCGAATCCCGCGCCTCAATGTCCGAGTTCATCGCACTTCAATATCTGTGTTTATCTGTGTTCATGCTTTCATCCGCTTTCCTTTTTCCTCGTACGTGAAGATCCACCCACAGATCTTCCCCGGGTCAATCTGCGAGAGATTCTCCCAGTAGTCCCTGTTGTGCATCGTGCGCGAGCTTGTTTCTTCTTCGGGCAGGATTTCTACCATGCGCACGATCTCCTTGAACCGGTTTCGCCACACCTTCATGTTTGATTCCCTCAGATCCACCCATCCGTCGTGAGCCCACTGACTGATGCTTTCAGGTGAGATCGGGAGTTCGTCCTCGCCACGGTAGGGTGGGATCTTGATGGTCCCGGCGCGGAGAAGGGACTTCCCGTCGGGGAGAAGAATAGGGATCCCGATGGAAATGATCTGCGAGCGGAGGTCCGGATCATTTTGCAGGAGTTCGTAAAGTCTCCGGCTCAACTCGTGCGGGGAGGTGGTGGTGACGGAACGGATGTCCCCGAAGCACAGCTTGAAAAGATACGCCTCGTAGAGCAGTTTGGAGAGGCGTGGCGGGCCAAGCATCTCGAACGCCACGGAGTCAACGCCGTGTTGCTTCTCCAGGCTCTTCATTGTGCTCATGGCGCTGTTGAAGAGAAACCCGGCGCGATAGGTAGGAGACAGGGTGGCATTGTCCAGGGCGTTGATGATATCGTGACCGGTATTCCCGGCCTTGATCTCGAAAACGGCATTCTCCGCAATCTCTTCAGGGGTGACGAACTCCATCTGTCCCGGTGTAGATATCGCCTCAAACTCTCCACGGGAGAAGAAGCCGTTTTCGCCGGTATCGATGAAAACCGAACGGAGAGTCTTGCCAGTGGGTTGTGCGGTCTCATTCATCCGGAGCCTGAGCGACGCCTTGAGTTCTACCGGGGTTTCAATGGGGCAGTCGACGAGCGGCACAGGCTTGCCGCGTTTCCTGATCTCTCCGAAGGCGATCCGCTTCCAGGCGATGGCCGCCGTAGGCTTGATTTCCTTGGTAATGGGTGCGTCTGGTGTGCGTCCCATCAGGAAAAGGAGCAGTGTGTGTGCGCCGGCCACGGCCGATTTTGAGAGCAGCACGCTCGACGGCTTTTCTTCGCTGTGCGTATAGGGGATGTTCAACCCCATGCCTCCAGTGCCGCTTGTGCCGATCTTCACGTAAATGATCGTCCCTGCCTCCTGCATGGACCGGTACATGATTTGCACATGCCTGATGAGCTGTGGAATGTACAGGGTGCAGAGAAGCCGTTCCGCGACGTCGAGCAGTTCGGAGTCCGGAGGCGCATTCGACTCCCTGGACGCGCGGGCCTTCTGAATATGTTTGATGAGCTCGCGGGACACCTGGAAAATGTCCTGATACGCGATACCGGTCGCGGAGTTCACGCAATCGACAACCACTCCCGGCCGGTATTTCATGAGAAGGCGGTTCAGGCTGGACCGCTTCAGGACGGGCCTGGTGAGTTCGTCGACGATGTCTTCGATGATCATGGTGCGGTACTTCTCGTTACCGATGATCTCCTCGCGGGGAATATCTTTCAGTTCTTCCCGGACGAAGATATTGCCCCACCAGGGGAGAAAAAAATCCTTTCCCACTTTGGGAAAATCCCTCCGGAGTGCTTCGACCGCCTCAAGAGCTTCGCTTTTATTCAGTGATGTGATGATGATCCGTTTGGGTTTTTCCCCCATGAACTTCCGGCAGATGGCAGACCCGACGAGCCCCCAACCGCCTAAGACGAGTACAGTTTTGCCCTGAATATCCATAGGAAGTCTCTGTGAGTGTTTGTTGATCAACTGAAAAGCCTGCCGGCGCGGCTCATTCCCCCGGGAATGGTTGCCGCGCCGGCTCTGACCTGCGCGTGAATGTTTTTCGGAATCTACTTTGCGGTCACAGGGACGCTGAACACCCTCCCTGCCCACCCAAGTTTCAGCTGCGCTCCACCGGCAGGGACCGGGTCGAACCAGATCATGAACGGGTCAACAGGCTTGTCCGACTTTTCCATCTGCATCGGCACCCGTGCCACGATCTCCGACTCGGGGATCGGTCCCTCGCCCTCCCATCTCCGGCTGATGATGAGCGTGAATGAGTTCTCCTTCGGGAGAGAACGCAACTCATAGGACCCGGCGGGGATGCTCTGTTGCCCGAGGGTAAGGCCAATTTCCGTCTGAAGCGACGTGGCGTTGTTTGCCCCGGTGCGCCACACGGAATCCCATGGTACCACGACGCCCCAGATCTCCCTCCCTCGCATATACGGCTTGCTGTACTTGATCTTCACGCTCTTGCCCCGGAGAGAGGTTTGCGCTGAATCCGGAGGACTGAGGGGCCGGATTCCGGTGTTTTTCTCGAATGGAACCATCACCCGGGTCTTTTCCCAGGACAGGATCATCTCTCCGGCTCCCGGGCCCGTTTGCCGCAGGGCGATGGTGAAGGTATCCACCGGTGCATCCAACGTTTCCACCTTCGCCTTGAATCGCGCCAGGTCCTGCCGCTCGTCGTAGTTGGTGCCCCACTGACCGGTCTGTTTGTTGACGATGACCGTCCATTCGTTCGCAGCCGGGATGGTAAAGAGCGTATAGGTCCCTCTCGTTACCGGCACACCGCCAAAGGTCATGTCGAACTTCGTCCGTAGGGTGGTTGCCTGGTTGGCGCCGGTTCGCCAGACTTTTCCCCAGGGGACCAGTTCTCCCATGATCGTGCGGCCGCGCATCGACGGGCGCCCGTAGTTGACGGATATGGCATTCGTGTCCAGGGTGAGGGAGACTGAATCCCGGGGACTCAAGACGGTCCCTCCCTGTGCAAAGACGGCGGGAACGAGGGTCACACTCAGGAGCAATACCAGAATGGAGCAGGCGGCCAGCTTCATGATCGTTTCCTTTGTATGTGAGAGAACAGTTCGAACGGTAAGTTAGATCTTTTCTACGACGACAGCGGTGCCGTAGGCGAGGACTTCAGTGACGCCGGACATCACATCATTGGCGTCGTAGCGCATGCCGATGACGGCGTTTGCGCCCACTTCGTCGGCATGCCGCACCATGATTGTAAATGCCTCCAGGCGGGTCTTCTCGCAGAGCTCCTGCAGGAGCGAAATGTTGCCGCCGAAGATCGTCTGGAATCCCGCCCCGATGGTGCCGACAATCGAGCGGGACCGGACTGTGATGCCCCTGACAACGCCCAGGTTCCTGACAATGCGGTATCCGTCAAGCGTGAAGGCCGTGGTGACGAGTTTTGCATCCATCGGAAGAGCCTCCTTATTTGAACTTTATGGAGCTCAGGACCTTCTCATATGCGGCAAGGTAGTCGTCCTTCTGTGCCTTCACCCAGTCATTCGTGATCCGCAGGACCTTTCCGTTGTGGACGACGAAATAGAAACGGCGGTCCACATCTTTCGTCGCGCTGTACTGGAGCCACTGGGCCGGTTCGCCGCTGACAGTAGCTTTGCCGCTTGATGTTGCCTTGTATTTCCCTTTGTTCTGGTCAAACACCTTTTCCAGGGTCAGTCCCTTTGCGTCAAAGATGTCGAACCGGATGGAGGTGGACTTGTTGGCGCCCCTGAGCTGTTGGACGAATTCGTAGGACCCTTTGTCAGAAGAGGCGAACTCGAAGTTGGCAGGATACTGGAAGCCGAAGTATCTGTTGTCGCCAGATGTGAATTCTTCCGATGGGAGCGTCTCATCCCGTCCCGGGGTGGCAGCTCTGGGAAGCTGGAAGGAATTGAGCGATGCCGTGAAAACATCCTTGTAGGCATCAGACAGGTCGCTGAAACCTGCCATGCGAATATCATACAGCAGCGTGTCTGTCTGGATATAGATGTGTTCGCCGGCTTCCTTGATTCCCGATCCCCAATTTGCCGAATAGGGCTGACGGTAGGCCTGCATGCCGGCCACGTTGGCGCCCTCTTCCTTTCCCACCACGAAGTTGTTGCGCACCATTTCATCGACCCGTTGTTTGCGATCCTGCGCCGCCGTCTCGGTCTTGATGACGCTGACTTCGATTATGACGCCGTTCGGATAGGCTCCCGTGGGATCGAGGAACTTCTTGTCCACGTCGGGCTGGTTGAAGAACTGCGCATGCCCGACTTCCGCACTTGTCAGCCATCCCTGGGGATAGGAAATATGGAACCCGTATCCCGGATCGCGGTACTCTTGCATCTGACCGACTGGGACGGGCGGCGTTTTCTTTTCTCCTCCGCAGCCTATCAAGAAGAGGCCAAGGAGCAGTATGCCGGAGACGCGGCCAAGCAGACCGTAAATCTTCACACTGGCGTTCATGGTGGGACCTATGAGGTTAGTGATTGATATGGGTTACGTTCGAGGCACTACTGTGTCGTACCAGGTTTTCTTCTCCCGCACGCCTGCTTCATCAATATGGATATGCTTTGTCTCAGTGTATTCCATGAGCCCTTCAACACCGAATTCCCGTCCGATTCCGCTCTGTTTGTATCCTCCGAACGGTGCCCGATCATTCAGAAGATGCCATTCATTGATCCAGACAGTGCCAGCCTTCAGACTTGATGCCACCGACAGTGCCTTTTCCGGGTCGGCGGACCAGACGCCGCCCGCCAGTCCATACATGGAATCGTTTGCCATCCTGATCGCCTCGGCCACATCGTTGTACCGGATGACCGAAAGGACCGGACCGAAGATCTCCTCCTGGGCGATGATCGAGCGGTTGTCCACTCGGTCGAAGATCGTGGGTTCGAGGAAGAACCCCGAGCGGCATTCGGGATCGTCCGGAATACCTCCTCCCGTCAGGAGTCGCGCGCCTTGATGCCTGCCGGCGTCAATGTACCCTAGGACCCGCTCCTGTTGCCGGTGGGAGATCAGCGGGCCGAAGTCGGTCGCCGGATTCATTGGATCACCGAGCTTCAACCGCCGCGTCTTTGCCACCAGGGCATCCAGAAACTCCTCTGCCCGGGATTCGGGGAGAAAGAGCCGGGTGCCCGCCTCGCAACATTGCCCCTGATGATAGAAGATCGCGTACAATGCTCCATCGACCGCGACGGAGAAGTCCGCATCGTCGAGGACGATGTTCGCTGATTTTCCGCCGCACTCAAGCGTCACACTCTTCAACGTGGAGGCGGCGGTGCGCATGATTTCCTGGCCCACTGCGGTCGAGCCGGTAAAAGAGATCTTGTCGACCAGTGCGCTCTTGGTCAATTCTGCCCCCACCTCAGGCCCGTATCCGGTCACGATGTTGACCACGCCATTTGGAAGGCCGATCTCCCGAATGATCTGGGCCAGCTCCATTGCCGTCGCGGGAGTTTCTTCCGATGGTTTGAGGACGACCGTGTTTCCTGCCGCGAGGGCGGGGCCAAGTTTCCAGACCGCCATCTTCAACGGGAAATTCCACGGGATGATCGCCGCAACGACCCCCATTGGCTCCCGAACGAGGAGATTCCGGCTGAGGCCCCGACGGGAAACGTCTTCCAGCGGAATGCTCGTCTCCGCGACGGCCAGTGCAGCGGCGGACAACATGCTTCGGCCGCTGAGATAAACATCCTCTTTAGCTTTACGAATGGTGGAGCCGGAATCAGCGACCTCCAGCTCAGTCAAAGACTTCGCATTGGCTTTGATCTTGTCCGCGATCGCCTTGAGGTACGAGGAGCGCTCATCACGCGGCATCCTGGGCCAGGGACCGTTGTCAAATGCCAGTCGGGCGGCGACCAGGGCGCGTTCGGCATCCACGGGCCCTCCGCGCGCGCACTCGGCAAGAACCTGCTGCGTGAATGGATTCAGCGACCTGAAAGTCCGATTGTCCGCAGCCTCTCTGAATTCACCGTCAATGAACAGCTGATAGGCCCTCACTCCTGCCTCCCGATGGCACCAGTGTTACCCCAGGGGTTTGACGATCGACAAGATTAGGATCATCAAAAGCAATACTGTCTGAATGATAGAGAACCACCGTTGCTGCTCATCCAGTGCGTGAATTTTCTCCTCCACTGCGGCAGGCGATGGATCTTCCGCGATCTTGATCACGAGTCTTGTTCTCCGGCTGCTCTTAATCCCGAAAAAAACCCCGGCGGCTGCTAGAAGCAGAAAAAAGATGAGCTTCATGCTAAGCCAGGAGTCCGAGAACAACGTGTACTGCAGGGGGCTGAGTGTCATATTGCCGATCCCGCTGAGGAGCAACACAAGAACGCCGAGCGGTGAAAGAAGGCCGACGGCTCTCAGCGACTTCAAATACTGCGCTTTGGCGCTCCACTCTCCCGCCCTCTTATACTGATTGTTCAGGATCCACCCGGCGAAAATCGTGGTGAAAATCATACCCACACCGACGAAATGGATCAGCAGTGAAACGTGGAATGGCAGCATTGGTGAGGGGCTCCGAAATGATTCGGAAGATATGCAAAATTGAGGAATTCATCAACT
>Ga0316601_100002064_pt1 | contig 10212 bp, 9 predicted proteins | sample OWC_soil_day5_no_FD_207663 | JGI IMG/M metagenome (GOLD analysis project Ga0316601, IMG submission 207663) | Wetland soil microbial communities from Old Woman Creek delta, Ohio, United States - OWC_soil_day5_noCT | ecosystem: Environmental > Terrestrial > Soil > Wetlands | place: USA: Ohio...
TTTCCGAACAAGACGCTGCCAGGAAAATTCATTTTGCTCATCAATGCAAACAGCACCATAACCATTGACGCCAGCAAAGCCAAGTTTATTGATCATGATATTCCGGAAACTATTGAAGACTTTCTGGCCACTGCGCAGGATGACAATATTTCAGCCGAAGCTATCGATTTATACGGCAAGGAAAAAATGAAAAAACAGGAATCGATAGCAGCGTGCTGAAACTTAAGTGCTATACGTTATGTGGGGGGATTTGAACCTTCTAATCGCTTAAAACCTCGAAGGTCTAACCCAGCTTTAAGCCGACAAAAAAACCGCCCGCTGCACTGACGCCTTTGCTGGTGATGCCCGACAGGCGTTTAACCAAAAAATCACCGGATTGTTTTGCAGCGTCAGTTGCAGTATTGGCTGCATGTTGCAGATTTATATCGCTTATTTCAGCGATGCCATAATATTCACCAACAAACAGCAACACGATTGCCGCACCGCTAAGAAACAGTGTTATGAGCAACATTTTTTTAGCGAAATAACCGACCGCCAGGCCCATAACGAATGGTGCACCAACATTGCCAATCATAAAATCTGAAGAAAAGATGTCGGTAGCAGAAAATGCGTCGACCGTATTGTTTTTCATAGTTGTGATTTTATCCTTTTTGTTTAATTAGGTCGCTAACCTTACAACGGCCAGACCAGCGGAATTATAACAATAGCTATTACAGCGGCAATAATCTTCATCGGTATGCCGTTTTTCAAAAACGTTTTAAAACGATAAACGTCCCAGCCATAAACCATCAAATTCGTTTTGATAACCGATAGATATCGTAAAACTGGCTGATGCGCACCCAACATGATTGCAAAAGAACTAACAAGGTCATGGCAATGATCATGCGCAGAGTTTCAAGAGGGCTTTGTGAAGTAATTATCTTAACATTTTTTCACTAAACCAGGGTTACAGCATGTGTAGACCACATTGGCGTAATCCGGCATTCGAAGCTGTAAAGTATCAGGTTACGCTAAGCTGACCCGGCCACATTATTTAATGTCAGGTGATGCTTGCCTTGCAATGATTACTCATGAATAATAATCACAATCCTGGTTTAACCAGGATTATGATTGTGTGTAAGGATATTGTTTTTTTGCTTTACATACGACTATGTTACGATTTTAATATTAGTTTTTTATTGAGAGTATAGAAATGACTAAGGCATCTTCTAAATCAGCGACTAAACCAAGCGCTTCAAGTAATCCGGATACAGAAACTGACGACGATGATATTTTTGAAGGTGGCGATTTTGTCTCACTTTCCGAGAGTCTTGAAGAAGAGACTGTCAAAAGAGATTCACGCAGAAAAATTGAAATCTATTGGGAGAAAAAGCGTTTAAAAGAACAATTCGACGATTTTGATGAATCTGAATTTGGCTTTTGACGGCTCAAAATCGGTCAGTTATTACTGTGTTAAATCTGAAAGTGCGGCTGCAAATCTAATATTTAACCTACACCGGGCATTCTCGGGATTGCTTGTAAAACTTTTCTGTTATCATAATTCCACACCCTCAAGAGCAATCTTTACCGTTTGCCTTCTGATTTGATGCCTGTTGCCAGTTAATTTCTTTTGAACCACCTTAACATCCCGATTTTTGTATGCCCAGGCAATAAATACAGTGCCCACCGGTTTTTCTGCTGTACCTCCGTCTGGCCCTGCTATGCCAGTCACGGCAATGGCGCAATCTGCATCACTATGGGCTAAAGCGCCATTGACCATTTGTGTTGCCGTTTGAGCGCTCACCGCACCGAATTTATCAAGTGTCTCGGGTTTAACACCTAGCATTTGCATTTTTGCTGCATTACTGTAAGTTACAAACCCCCGATCAAACCAGGCTGAACTTCCCGAAACCTCGGTAATGATTTGAGCAATCCATCCACCCGTACAAGACTCGGCAGTGGCTATTTTTTTTTCTTTCGACTTTAGTAACCGCCCCAGTTGCTGAGCAATTTCGAATAATTCATTATCCATGATGTGACCTCGTGCGACTTCAGATAAAATAGAACCATGAGTATAAAACAGAAACTAGCCGACCCGCACACGCCGATGATGCAGCAATATTTGCGCATCAAATCAGATCACCCTGATACCCTTTTGTTCTACCGCATGGGGGATTTTTACGAACTGTTCTTTGATGATGCCAAAAAAGCCTCGCAATTACTGGATATTACTTTAACCAGCCGCGGGCAATCTGCAGGATTGCCGATTCCCATGGCCGGCATACCCTATCACGCAGCCGAAGGCTATCTCGCCAGACTATTAAAAAACGGTGAATCTATAGCAATTTGCGAACAAACCGGCGATCCTGCGACGTCTAAAGGTCCGGTCGAGCGTAAAGTTGTGCGGATTGTTACACCCGGAACAGTCACGGATGAAGCCTTGCTTGAAGATCGGAAAGATAATTTACTGGTCGCTGTGTGCTCGCTCCCAAGCGCCAGTCTGGGAACGCAGCACGGTATTGCCAGCCTGGATTTAACCAGTGGCCGCTTTGTATTGCAACAGGTGAAATCCGAAGACCAGCTGCTCAGTGAACTGGGCCGCCTTAATCCGGCTGAATTGCTGTTTAGCGAAGACTGGCCGCTGCCTTCAAACTTACAACAGCGAAGCGGTTTATGCAGGAGACCACCCTGGCATTTTGAGCCGGAAAGTGCCAGGCAACGGGTGTTGAAACAATTCAATACGCTTGATTTAAAAGGCTTTGGCTGTGATAACCTAGCCGCAGCAATTGCAGCAGCAGGCGCTATATTGCACTATGTTAAAGATACCCAGCAAGGTGCTTTACCCCATATTCAGGGCATCCGCACGGAAAGCAGTGCTGACAGCATTTTGCTTGATGCTTCCAGCCGCCGCAATCTTGAACTGGATTATCATCCCTCTGGACACCTGCAATACACGCTGTTTGGAGTATTGGACAAAACCGCTACCGCCATGGGCAGCCGCTGTTTAAGGCGCTGGATCAACAGACCTCTACGCGATCACCACATTCTTGAAGATCGCTATGCCTGTGTTGATGAATTACTTAATGGCAATGTATATCAGGATGTGCAAACCCATCTGGGGCAAGTTGGCGATATTGAAAGGATTAGTTCGCGCATCGCCTTAAAATCAGCTCGTCCACGCGATTTATTGGTATTACGAAATACCCTGGCGGTGTTACCCGCATTACAACAGGTACTTGCGACCAGCCGAAACCCTCAACTTAGCCAATTAAGTAACCAAATCGGCGAACAGCCGGAGATGTTAAAGCTGCTGCAAGATGCCCTTATTGATAATCCACCGGTGCTTATTCGTGACGGTGGTGTTATTGCAACCGGCTATAATCAGGATCTGGATGATTTGCGACACTTAAGCCAAAACGCCGATCAGTTTCTGATAGACATGGAAACCAGAGAAAAAGCGGCAACCGGCATTACTAATCTTAAGGTCAATTACAACCGCGTACATGGTTATTATATTGAAATTTCCCGCTTGCACGCTGAGAAAGTACCCTCACATTACACCCGCAAACAGACCTTAAAAGGGGCTGAGCGGTACTTTACCGAGGAATTAAAATCGTTTGAAGATAAGGTCCTCAGCGCTAAAGACAAGGCTTTGTCTTTTGAAAAATTTTTGTACGAAGAATTGCTTAACTCTATTTCAGCCTCATTGATTCCTCTGCAACAATGTGCTGCCGCTCTCGCTGAACTGGATGTGCTGGTCAACTTTGCCGAACGTGCCGTGGCCTTGAATTTATCGCAACCAACCTTGGTTGATAAGCCCGGCATAAGCATTGAGGGTGGCCGGCATCTGGTCGTTGAACAGGTTTCCGACATTCCTTTTGTGCCCAACGATCTGTCGCTTTCCAGCCAGCGCCGGATGCTGGTGATTACTGGCCCCAATATGGGCGGTAAATCTACCTATATGCGCCAGGCGGCGCTTATCGTCTTGATCGCGCACATCGGCTGTTATGTGCCGGCGACAACGCTGACCTGCGGCCCAATCGACAAGATTTTTACCCGGATTGGCGCTTCCGACGATCTGGCCAGCGGTCGTTCCACGTTTATGGTGGAGATGTCGGAGACCGCCAATATTCTCCATAACGCCACCTCAAAAAGCCTGATTTTGATGGATGAGATAGGTCGTGGTACCAGCACTTTTGACGGCTTGTCTCTTGCCTGGGCATGTGCCGATCATCTGGCCAAAGAAACCAAGGCTTTTACATTATTTGCGACACACTATTTTGAGTTAACTACACTGGCCGATGAACAGAAAACCATCCATAACGTGCATCTGGATGCGATGGAACACGGTGACAAGATTATCTTTTTACATGCCGTTAAAGACGGCCCGGCCAATCAAAGTTACGGCTTGCAGGTTGCCTCGCTGGCGGGCGTGCCGCGTTCGGTGATAGATAAGGCCAAAACCAAACTGCGGCATTTGGAAGATCATGCATATAACGAGCAACAAACTGCGACAGGCGTTAACCAACTGGATTTGTTTTCATCGAAAGAATGTCATCCCGTAGTCACATTGCTGGAAGATATAAAACCGGACGACCTGAGCCCCCGGCAAGCATTGGAGTTGCTTTATCGGCTTAAGGGATTGGTGTAAAAAGGTTCAAGATCAAAAAGCTTATTACCTTTAGCACAAATCCGGAAGTGAAGATCAGGTGAAAGGCGATCAATCGAGTCTGATCCACCCCATTGATTTTTTAACTGACTTGTTAGACCAAGCAAAGACACATGGGCACCAACTAAAAGTCAAGAATCCAAATAAAACATACTGAAAATGCTTTGATTCGCACCCTAAGCATACTAGCTCTACTCAACATTGAGAATAAGCTCGGACATTCTGGCGGCCAATTGAAGATAGCGGTCAGCTTCGCCTTGATTAAAGCTGAAATCAGGTAGGTGTGAAGCTTGATTTCGTAGTTTTCGCATTTGGTCAAGCAATGAGTCACTACCCGTAGGCAGTATACCAAGACGAACCAATTCCTCAACGAAAAATGTAGATTGACGCGTGGTATCGTTGCACCTTGTACAAACCCCGATTTTCCTGCCGCATCTTCGACCAATACCCACGCTTCCATAATGGCTGCCCGGGGAGATACATCTGTAATCCGACATAATTGCTCAAGTTTTGAGCTTATTTCTGGACGAGGTGGGGATGAAGGCGAGGATCTTTCAATTGCAGTTACTTTTGCCTCAGCCTCTGCAAGACCACTTTCGAACTTTGCTTCTAAGTCTTTGTATTTGAACATTCAGTACAGCAAGGATCGCAGTTCTCCCTTAAAGAGGTATGCAATCCAAACTGCTGCAACAGGCCAAGCTATTCCAATCAGCAGATTTACAAGAAGTTCCATTGTGGTTCCTGTGAGAGCCTAACGCTAATAAAATCAATAGAAGCCATTGATGCCAGACTCGGTTGATTTATTGAGTCAATTAAACCAACTATAAAAGCTGTATTGTCAGGCAATGATAAAGCAGTTGCCCAACCTATAAAACTACCAACAAAAATTCAGTTGCTAGGGTGACCGGTCGACCACCCTTGCATCGTCGTTTTATTTCGGATTTTTTTCGCTTTCCAGCGCTTCAACCAATTGTTTTGCCGGCAAATAGCCCGGATAGATATTGCCGTTCTCCGAGACAATCATCGGTGTTCCTTTCACGTCAAAATCCGCACCTAACTGCATGTGTTCATCAACAGGATTATCGCAGGTTTTAGCCGGTACTTTTTGGTCTTTTTTCGCTGCGGTTAAAGCTGCATTTCGGTCATCAGCACACCAGACAGATACCGCTTTATTGTAGGAATCTGAATCTTTACCTGTCCTCGGGAAAAACAAGTATTGAATAGTAATGCCTTGAGCCAAATATTGATCAATCTCTGAATGCAGTTTACGACAATACCCGCAATCTATATCGGTAAAAACAGACACCGTATATTTTTTTATTTTTGGTTTAAACACGATCATATTATCCTGACCGACTTTTTCAATGGCCTGTTTTCGTGTATTACTCAATTTTTCTTCCGTTAAATCCTTACGGGTTGCCACATCAACCAGGCGTCCCTGTAGCAAATATTTCCCATCCCCAGAAACATAAAAGATATTAGCGCCAACTATGACCTCATAAAGACCTTTGACCTCGGAGGGTTTAACGGAATCAATTTTCACAGATGGCATAGACTTGGCCATTGATCGCTTGATGGCAACCTCATCGGCATTAGCGGCAGACAACATAAGACCGAATAGTGATAACGCGGCAATCTTAATAACTTTTCTCATGGTTTTCTCGTGTTTCCTTAAATAAATTTATAAAGGCTTAAGGTCAAAAAGCTTACCACTTCCGGTATCTTACTTTAACCTTGCGCCTAACTTAATGAAATAATCGTTGAACATCCAGAACCATAGCTAATGCCATTAATGACATAAGCAAAGCTATGCCGACTTGCTGGAAAAAGGTTTGTATTCTGTCTGAAACAGGACTGCCTTTAATGGCTTCCAGGGCAAAAAATAGCAAATGACCGCCATCGAGCACGGGAACCGGCAATAAATTCAAGACACCTAAACTGACACTAACCAGTGCCATAAATTTTATGAAAGGTACCAGGCCCATATCCGCAGATTGTCCGGCATACTGGGCAATACTGATAGGTCCGCTCAGGTTTTCTACCGAAGCTTTGCCAATCAGCATTCTGCCCATCATTTTTAAAGTCGCAGAAGAGTAATACCAAGTAGTTTCCAGGGCAACCGGTATTGCTTTCAACGGCGATAATGAATATTCAACACTGACTGATTTTATCAGCTCTTCTGGAACAAAAACGGACGCACCAATTTTACCTTCTGTTTTCTGCCCGGATTGCACGCTTTTTGGCGTAATGGTTAAGGGTAACTGAACGCCGTCACGCTCTATAATCAGGTTTATAGTAACGCCAGGGTGATTTTTTACAGTACTTACCCACTGCATCCAGTCATTCATAACTGTGCCATCAGCACTAATAATCAAATCACCCTTTTGCAAACCCGCAGCTAATGCGGCACTGTCAGGAAGCACTAACCCTATGATCGGTTTTAATTTAGGCGACCAGGGTTTAAATCCCAAGCGTTGATACAATACTTCAGGATTCTGAACATCGCTTTCAGCAATCTTCAAAATTCTGACGTAAGGCTGATCATCGATGTTTTTTACAGTAATCTTAATGTCTCTATCACCATCCAGTGCCGAGGCGATTATCACACCCATGGCTTCAGTCCAGGTCGGTGTTAACTTGTCATTGACTGAAATGATCTGATCGCCTTCAACAAAACCGGCTGTAGCAGCTAATGTCCCCTGCTCTACAGCTCCGAGTATTGGTTTAATGCCCATTTCGCCAATAACCAGAACACTCCAAAACAAGGCAACAGCAAGCATCAAATTAAAAATTGGGCCAGCCGCGACTATTGCTGTTCTGGCCAGTAGAGACTGCCGGTTAAAAGCGAAGGCTAAGTCTTCTTTTTTAACCTCGCCTTCCCGCTCATCGACCATTTTGACATAACCACCCAATGGAATGGCAGATAATACATACTCTGTGGCTTCTGGATTTTTCTGATAGGACCATAAAACCTTGCCAAAACCGACGGAAAACCGAAGTACTTTTACTCCGGCTTTACGCGCCACCCAGAAATGCCCAAATTCATGAAATGAAACCAGAACACCGATAGCTATGGCGAAATAAAACAGTGTATGCAGTAAATCCATTATTGATTGAGCTCGGTAATAATTTGTTTGGATACCAGCCTGGCATGTTGATCTGCCTCCAGGATAATATCAAGGGTATTGGCTGGTTTGACTTCAAATTTTTCCATGCAACGCTCGATAATAACCGGAATGTCAGTAAAACGTACCTGTTCATTCAGGAATGCGTCCACGGCTATTTCATTTGCAGCATTTAAAACGGTTGGCATAATGCCGCCCTTGTTAATGGCCTCATAAGCGAGACGTAGACAGGGGAAACGCTCCAGATTTGGCTGTTCAAAATCCATCCTCTGGACATCAAAAATATTCAAGGGTTCAACGCCTGAATCAAACCGTTCTGGCCATGCCATTGAATAGGCAATGGGAACGCGCATGTCCGGGTTGCCCATTTGTGCCAGCACAGTGCCATCAACATAATCTACCATCGAATGGATAACACTTTGGGGATGGATAACAACCTGTATTTGATCCGGTGTCATGGCGAATAAAATACAGGCTTCAATCATTTCCAGGCCTTTATTCATCATGGTTGCAGAATCTACCGAAATCTTTCTGCCCATATCCCAATTGGGGTGGGCAACCGCTTGATCGGGTGTAACATTGGCCATTTGAGCTATTGGCATTTCACGAAAGGGCCCGCCTGAAGCGGTCAATAAAATACGTCTGGCTTGTTTCGTTTGCATACCGGATTTATAGCCGGCCGGCATGCATTGAAAAATAGCATTATGCTCACTGTCGATAGGCAATAATTGCGCCCCTGACTCCGCAACGGCTTGCATAAAAATATCGCCGGACATAACCAAGGCTTCTTTATTGGCTAATAAAATGGTTTTGCCTGCCTTTGCCGCTGCCAGGCTAGGCAACAAACCCGCCGCACCGACTATGGCCGCCATGACTGAATCTACGTTATCCAATGTTGCAACATACTCAAGCGACTTGGCCCCTGACAATACTTTTATATCGGATATCGGCGAATTTTTAAGCTTCTCTGCAAATACCAGTGCCTTGTTTTCATCGACAACTACGACAACTTCAGGATGATGCTCAAGACATTGCTCGTATAAAAGGTCTATATTGTTATTAGCCGTTAGAGCGACTACGTTATAAAGATTCGAATGTCTGGCGGCAATGTCTAAAGTGCTGACACCAATTGAACCTGTTGCTCCGAGTATGCATATACCTTTCATAGCTGAATTAAATATACGCCGGCATAAAAAAATGGAATGGCAGCAATCAAACTGTCTATTCTATCCAGAACACCTCCATGACCCGGTAATAATGATCCGCTATCTTTTACACCACGTTGACGCTTGACCACACTGACAAATAGATCACCATAAATGGAGATCAATACTGTCAATACAGACAACAGTATAAAATCGAATATCCTGATCCACACAAAGCCATCGCGATAGCCATAATAACCTATGAAAATCGCAGCCCAAACAGTACCGGCTATTAAAGCGCCATACATTCCCGCAACTGTTTTACCGGGGCTGATTTCAGGCGCCAACTGGGTTGTACCCCACTTCTTCCCGGCAAAATAAGCCGAAATATCCCCAGCCCAAATCAGGATTAAAAAATACATCGTCATTTCTGCCTCAAAAAGATTTCTTAATCGGGATAAAAACATCCAGGCCGATAATAAAATGAACCAGCCGATCAAAACTTTATATCGGGTTTTCAGTTGCAGATTTAACAAGCCTTGTGGTGTGTTTCTGATTAATATCATGACTAATATCCAGAATAACACCGGTGGTATGACCAGCCATTCCAGAATTCCTGAATAATCCCTGACATCGGGCCAATCAAAAATTTGCGCGACCAACTCAAGAATTTGCGTCCAAAATTGAATTACCAACATTGGCAGGATCAACGCCAACAATAATAATACACGCTTAACCGGAGAGGTAACACCTACAAGATTACTCCACTCCCATGCAGCTAAAAGGGCGATCAATCCTATCACCAATGAAAAATAGTCCTTCGGCAATATGAACACTGCCAGTGCAATAAGTAAAGCAAGGACTGATGCCGTTATAATTCGCTTTAGTAACATTTTTGTAAGCTATTTAATGTTGAAGTTATAGAGTGACTGATTTATTAAGAACTTGTTCACTGGTATGACCAAAGCGCCGTTGCCGGCTTTTAAAGCTCTTGATAGCATCTTCAAGTGAATTCTGGTCAAAATCGGGCCAGAGCGTTGCGGTAAAATACAATTCTGTATAGGCTAATTGCCATAACATAAAATTGCTAACACGTTGTTCCCCACCTGTTCTTATGAACAGGTCAGGATCCGGCAGGTCTGCCGTTGATAAATGCTGGTTGATCAGCTGTTCACTGATCGCCTGATTTTTCAATTCTCCAGTAGCCATTTTTTCTGCCACTTTCTGGAATGCCTGACATATATCCCAGTGGCCGCCATAATTCGCTGCCACGACCAGCGTTAAAGCGGTATTA